>Ga0310811_10008914_pt1 | contig 12919 bp, 11 predicted proteins | sample YCmetagenome_FD_207642 | JGI IMG/M metagenome (GOLD analysis project Ga0310811, IMG submission 207642) | Soil microbial communities from experimental microcosm in Duke University, North Carolina, United States - YC | ecosystem: Engineered > Artificial ecosystem > Soil microcosm > Unclassified ...
TTTTGTCACGCTCCGGCAGTCGCCGATGCGCACGTTGAACAGCAGTGGCTAAAGTGGCTCGCGCCCAGATTTGCCCGCTATGGCGCGGTGCCGCCGGCAAGTCTGCGAGAAATCTATACTAGTTTCCTTGCCGACGAAGCGATGCAGCAGACGTTGCTAGATGCGCGTCCGGCTGTGGTGAGCTTCCACTTCGGTTTGCCGTCTCCTGACCTGATCAATTCCTACCGGCGCGCGGGGATCAAGCTGCTGGCGAGCGCGACGAGCGTCGATGAGGTCAGGCGCGTCGCTGAGGCTGGTGTCGATGCGATTGTTGCGCAAGGCTTCGAGGCGGGCGGCCATCGGGGAATGTTTGACCCGTCGGCGTGCGATGACAAGCTGGGCACTCTCGCGTTGACACGTCTTGCCGTCAACAGCACAGATATTCCGGTGATCGCGGCGGGTGGGATCATGGACGGCGCCGGAATTGTCGCAGCCCTCGCGTTGGGGGCGCAGGCGGCTCAGCTTGGAACGGCTTTTGTCGGGTGCGCGGAGACATCGGTCGACGAAGGTTATCGCCGCGCGCTGCTTGGCCCAGGCGCCGCGCATACGACGTTGACGCGGGCGATTTCCGGACGACCGGCTCGCAGTATCGTCAATGCTTTTACGGCACTTGAGAACGAGGCCGATTGTCCAGCCATTCCGGACTATCCGATGACCTACGATGCCGGCAAGGCATTGAATGCGGCAGCGAAAGCGGGCGGCGAGTTTGGATACGGCGCACAATGGGCCGGCCAGGCCGCGGGACTGAGCCGTGCGTTGCCCGCAGCCGAACTGGTTGCCGTTCTAGACGCTGAAATGCGGGATACTTTTGTGAGTTTGGCACGAGCCGGAAGGCGTTGATCTTCTGATCGTCGCCCCCCACGCTTGTGGAACCCCTATCAACAGTAATTGACATTGTTGACTCTGCCGGCGGACCGGCATTCGCGGCACTCCGGTTCGTATCGCACTGTGTGAGCTCGTGTGAGGAAAGTGCTGGAAGAGTTCCGGTTCCCGTCTAGTGGCGGGCACCAGAAATAGCGAAGCGGAGCTGGCAGCCGCGCGGTTTGTATCAAAACACAATCCGCGGCCACAACTATGACATCCCGCGCACGGCTGTCGAGTAAGGACCCATCGGCTGTGCGCAGCGAACGGCTCGTTTGAATCGTGACAACGCCCACTTTGATTTTCTAATTTCGCTAGCAAATTAGATATGAGTATTTCACTAACCGTAAATCTGTTGAAGACTGCGTCGGCTACTTAATTATTCGGAAATACATTAACCGAAGGAATGAATTGATGTAGCTGCTCGTCAACACCGTAACCGTATGTTCTGAGAAACGTTATGTCGGTCTGTAGCGCCTTCGTCGACGAGCGTATGGAATTCTCGGTGTGCATGGGCTGAATAAATCGGCATAACGCGTTCACAAGGTGAGCCACATCCGGCTGGCGTTTGCCGGAACCGTTCGGGATGGGTGCAATGGGGATGGCCTCCCCACACTCAACAGACCTCACATTGCAGCCACGGACTAGCGTTAGTCGGGCAACCTCGTCCCTAGACTCCGATCGGTTGAGAATCGCTTACTTGAAGTCTGTCCGCTAAGTGCAGGGCAGATATCTTCCTGCCAAATCTATCAAACGTCTCCGTGCGTGACGGGGAGTGGTGGTGAATAGCCTCAAGGGGAATAGGCGGCGAAGGCGTCTGACCTCATCGACGGCGACCGCCGACGCATCCTGAAGATTTGCGTGTTCCCTATGATGAATGGCGCGCTGGATGCAACTGTCCCGAAGTGGATCCCCATCTAGATTGAAGATGCGTGACATATAAATTCCATGCTTATCGCGCTATATATCCAGCGTTAGCATAGCGAACACGTTTTCACAACGAATTCAGGACCTGCCGATCACTGCAGCGGCGGGTTTGTTCTCTCTGTCATCACTACCTCTTTCTAAACGAAGGGACCAGTGGTGGTTTTGTTTCGTTCCCTACGGAGTTCCCTTGAAAGAGCCAGGTTCCACCACGGCGGTGTTGCAGAATTCCCAGACGGCCTCATTTGACGCGGTGGAAGTCGGTTGCAGTGCTATACGAAAAATCTCATACCGCATTGTGCCCTTCCTCATGCTTTGCTATTTCGTGGCGTTCGTGGATCGCGTCAACGTGGGCTTTGCAGCGCTGCAGATGAACAAGGACTTGGGGCTGTCCGCATCTGCATTCGGACTGGGAGGTGCCCTGTTCTACGTCACGTACATTTTGCTTGAAATTCCAAGTAACGTAATTATGGAGCGAGTCGGTGCGAGGCTATGGATCGCACGCATCATGATTACCTGGGGACTCGTGTCCGCAGGAACTGCATTCATTACCGGACCCAACACCTACTACCTCTCGCGGTTGTTGCTGGGAGCCGCTGAAGCGGGCTTTTTCCCCGGAGTCATTCTGTATTTGACTTACTGGTTTCCGGCACAGTACAGAGGGCGGATCATCGCGATCTTTATGGTAGCGATTCCGGTGTCGAGCTTCGTTGGTTCGCTCGTGTCGGCGGCGCTGTTTCAGATGGATGGCCTCATGGGTTTGCGAGGATGGCAATGGCTGTTTGTGATCGAGGCGGCGCCCGCCATTCTACTTGGCGTTGCTGCGCTTGTGCTGCTTCCCGATCGTCCGGGGAACGCCACATGGCTTGATGCAGGCCAGCGGCGATGGATAAGTGAGACACTCGCGCACGAACAGGGCGAGCGGCGAACATCCGGAAACAGACAGCGATTGCTCGATGTGCTGCGCAACAAGTACGTACTCGTGTCTGCGCTGGCGTATGCAGGGGCATCCGGTGCGAGTCAGTGCCTGTCGTTGTGGCAGCCGCAGATCATCAAGTCATTCGGACTGTCGAACACCGATACAGGCCTTCTCAACGGCCTCCCATTCGGCGTGGCATCTGTGTTGATGATCGTATGGGGCATAGCGTCCGATCGCTCGCGCGAACGGGTGTGGCATACGGTCTTGCCGCTCGCGCTGCTGTCGCTCGCGCTGTTCGGCGCACTGCTGACGCGATCTTTGACGATGACGATGATCGTACTTTGCGCAGCGGTGACGGGCACCTATGCGTGCAAAGGCCCGTTTTGGGCTCTGGTTACGGAGTGGTTGCCGAAGGAGTCTTCAGCAGCGGGTATAGCTGCAATCAACGCTGTGGGACTGGTCGGCGGCTTTCTAGGAACCTATTCGCTAGGAGCGTTAAAAGATCTCACAGGTAGTTATTCGTTGGGGCTGATTCCGCTGGCGGTACTCTCCGCGATTGGTTGCATCGCCGTACTAGTATCAGGACGCAAGTCATTGCGTGGGCACTGATTGGCTAGCGACTCGCGCGACACCATTCCTGTAAGTCGAAGGAATGGTGGCACTATCGGACGCGGTGCGTATCCGGGTGACATGCATCTCCTCCTGCTTACTCGGGAAAAAGCAGAGGAAATCCGGCAACGTTGCGGACTGGGTGGGAGCGGTTCGTCACGCATTGATCTGAAAAGCGTATGTGAACAGTACGAAGTCGCAGCATCAGAATTCATGAATGAAAACATCTTGAATTCATACTGTTCACTCTCGATACATCACCCTACTATGCGCCATCTCATTACAACGACGGAGCTGAATTAAGTATGGCCAGGCTAATTACTTTGTTAATGCAGGCAGCTGTTGTTGCAGTCGGGGCACTGACTGGGGTATCCGTGGCCGCCGGGCATGGTCCACTTACCATTGACGCTCAAGGCAGCTTTTTTGTTGGCGGCCACGACGTCAAGTCAGATGTGCTGTCGACCATCCCGAATTTTGCACCCGAAGGCACGATTTCTGTCGACCAGGTATACGTTCACTATCAGATTCCCAGCGGGTCCAGGAAGGCGATTCCCTTGGTTCTGGTTCACGGATGTTGCCTGACAGCAAAGTCATGGGAGACGACACCTGACGGACGTATGGGCTGGGACGAGTTTTTCTTGCGCGAAGGACATCCTGTCTATTTGATAGATCAGGCGTGGCGAGGGCGGTCGGGCGGAAGTCCAGTGCCGATAAACGAAGTAAAAATCGGCAACGCTCGGCCCGACACCTTGCCGGCGTACATTTCGGCGGGCCGGGAGTCCGCATGGGAAATCTTCCGTTTTGGTCCGAAGTACCCGACAGCCTTTCCGAACATGGCGTTTCCACTTCAGGCGCAAAGTGAATTCTGGAAGCAGATGGTGCCAGACTGGTCGTACTCAATGGGCACACCAAATCCGACTGTGCCCGCGCTGTCGGAACTGGCCCGCAAAATCGGCCGGGCAGTCATCATCAGCCATTCCCAGTCGGGCATATATCCATTCCAGACTGCGGAGATGGACCCTACCGGCATAGCAGGAATCGTTTCGATTGAGCCGGGATCGTGCCCGCGTCCGGATGTGGATATGAGGCCACTAAAGGGGATTCCAACGCTGATTCTGTTCGGCGACTTTGTGCAACTCTCAACGGCGTGGACGCGGCGGCTCGATGACTGCAAGGCGTTTGTGAAGGCTGCTTCCGCGGCAGGTGTGCCGGTCGAACTGGTGCAGTTACCTGACGTGGGCATTCACGGAAATAGCCACATGATGATGCTGGATAGCAACAGTCTCGTCGTTGCCGGATGGTTGAACAGGTGGATCGCGAACAAGGTCGGATCGTAACGGCAATCGTCATTCGACAGTTGGGGGTATACGCAATGGCTAATTTTTTGCTCGTCCACGGTGCCTGGCACGGGAGTTGGTGCTGGCAGCCGGTGGTTGACCGGCTGGAAAAACGCGGGCACCGGGTCATCACACCGACGCTTACTGGACTCGGCGATCGCAGTCATTTGCTTTCGGCCACTGTGAACATGGACACGCATATCGACGACGTGGTAAATGCGGCACGTTGGGCTGAACTTGACGACTTCGTGCTGTGCGGGCACTCATATGGGGGGGCAGTCATTACCGGTGTCGCGGAACGCATCCAGAGCCGACTGCGGGCGATCGTCTACGTGGATGCGCTCTTGCCAGTTGATGGCCAGACGGCATGCGATGCCGCAGGCGTGGCGCCCCCCGATGGCGATCGCTGGCCACCCGTACCCGCTTCGCGCTTTGCGATCGGCGACCCGGAGACGGAACGCTGGGTCGAGCGCATGATGACTCCGCATCCGGTTGGCACGATCACACAACCGTTAAAGCTTACCGGCGCCGTCGAGCGGATTCCCTATAAGGCATACGTGCTTGCGGCAAAGTACCGACCATCGCCGTTTTATCGTCTATACGATCGGGTGAAGGGGGCACCGGGCTGGTACGCGCTAGTTGCGGAGTCGGGCCATCACGTAATGCTCGATATGCCGGATCTCGTCGTGGACGTATTAGCGCGTGCCGCGCGCGGAACTGACGCATTGGATGCATAACTCGCCCCAGGTAGCACGGGGCGAACAAGTGGCAGGCTACCTGGCTGTACGTTGAGCGATAGACAGCGAGCAAGGGGGCAATCGTTCGAAGCGATATCGAGACCAATCCAAACCGCGCCAATGAACTCACCAGGCAAACGACTGACGCGACATAAAGCGTGCAATTTAGCTCAGGCTATGCGTCACGTTGCTATGTGATCGCCCTTTGGCGTTGTTATCTAAAAATAAGATCGATGCTATCGGAAATACATACTATTAGCGTGACAGATGGACAAGTAACATTAGAAGAGGCCCGGAGGCAGTTCATGCAGCCGGACTGGCAATTGTTAGATGTCGCCGCTTGGTCCGTCATCCAGATGGGCTACTTGGTGCGCAAAATGAGGCTTACGATTCATGTCAATCAAGATCGCCCGAATTGAGACTTTTCTGTTTCGAGCCGAGGTTTCTGAAGCTGTAAAAACGTCTTTTGGATCGATTCCGCGGCGGTCAGTGTTGCTACTGCGAGTCGAAGATGTTGATGGCGCGCATGGGTGGGGGGAAATCTGGTGCAACTTCCCACCTTACTCCGCGGATAACAAAGTACGGCTAGTTGAGACCGTTGTCGCGCCGGCCGCGTTTTCTGGGGAGTACGATGACGCATCCCATGCATGGCACGTGTTGACCGAAAAGACGCGACGCTGGACGATTCAAAGTGGTGAGTACGGTCCTATTGCGGCGTGCGTCGCAGGACTGGACCTTGCGTTGTGGGACTTGCAGGGTAGGCGCGCGGGGCGATCATTAAGTCAAATGCTCGGCGCAGCTGAGACGAAGCGATGGGTTCCAGCCTATGCTAGCGGACTCAATCCCGACTCCGCATTACATACCGTACAACGCGTCCGTGAGGCCGGTTTCACTGCATTTAAGGTGAAGGTCGGATTCGGCCTCGAGAAAGACATCGAGGTGCTGAAGAGGCTCAACGCTGATCTGCGCGAAAATGAACGTTTGATGGTCGACGTGAATCAAGGTTGGGATATGGTGCAGGCGCGTCGGGCGGTTCCGCGACTCGCAGAATTCAATCTCGGGTGGATTGAGGAGCCGATCCCGGCCAATAGCCCGGCCGAAGAATGGGCCGAACTCGCGATGATTTCTCGTACGCCGTTGGCGGGCGGCGAGAATGTGTCGGGCTTTCCATCGTTTGCTTCATTGATCCGCGAGGGTAGCCATCGCGTGGTGCAGCCAGACTTGCTGAAGTGGGGAGGGGTGACTGGCTGCTTTGCAGTTGGACGTCACGCAGTCTCGAAGGGATTGACCTACTGCCCACACTGGCTGGGCAGCGGCGTTGGGCTCGTCGCATCGGCACATCTGCTGGCAGCCGCAGGCGGCGATGGTTTGCTAGAACACGACGTCATGGAAAACCCATTGCGCGAGGTACTTGCCGCGCCATTTCCACGGGTGGTGGATGGACGATTTCCGCTTCCGCAAGGTGGGGGCCTTGGTATCGACCCCGATCTCGACGCGGCGCAGCAATGGCTTGTCAGCCATCAGGAACACCGCGCGTAATCTAAGTGGCGCGGATTCGAGGAGCGCATTTGAACGACAGGTGCCAGGAAGTGGGTTCAGCATGCTCCTCGAATTTCGGGCCGGTTAATTCTTTCGCAGCACTTGAACGCCTTCGTATTGCTCGAGGCGCAACACTGCCGCGCGCACGTGGTCAAGCATCGTGGCAGTAGCAGGAGAATGGGCCTTACCTTCGCGGGTGACGATCCCTACAGTTCGTGTCAGGTTTGGTTCAGTCAACGGGCGGAAACTCAAGCGATCGATTGGTGGACGTTGAGCGGCCAAGGATGACATCACCGATACGCAACGGCTTTGCGAAAGGAGCGCCTCGATCGTCGCCGTGTTGGACACGCGGTACCGCGGGTTGCGCAGTTCTTCGCTGAGAGCGGCGGTCTTACTCAACTGACGCTGCATGCCGAGATCAGGGCTGAAGCCGATGATGCGGTAGCTTGCAATATCTTTCCAAAGAATTGCCGATTCGTGAGTGGCAAGTGGATGGTGAGCCGAGAACACGACACCAAAGTGGTCCTCGAAAATTGGCTCAAATGCGAGGTTGGAGTCAGCTTCCCATAGGCTGCATATGCCGAAATCAACGTCCCCATCAATCACTCTCCGCTGCACGGATTCGGAGTTGTCTTCCCGCAAATAGATATCGACACCCGGATACATGTCCATATATCGAGCGACGGCTCCGGGAAGCAGCAATGCCATCACGGACGGCACGGCTGCGATGCCGATAACCCCCCGATCCTGAGCCCCCAGTCCGCGCATGTCGCGAATCGCATGATCGAAATCCCGAACCAGCCTCTCCGCGACCGGTAAGAACTCGCCGCCAGCGGAGGTGAGATCGATGCGTCGTGTCGACCTGTCGAACAGCACGACGCCGAGATCTTCCTCCAGATGATTGATCGTCAGGCTCAACGCAGATTGCGTGACAAAAAGCGATTCCGCTGCACGCGTCAGGTTGCGTTGTTTGGCCACGGCGAGGAAGGAGCGGAGGTGGCGTATGTTAATCCTCTTGCTGAATTGCTCACCATTCATTTATTTTCCTCGTCGATCTATCTATTTAACTCAATTGTACTGCTTAGGTTATGCAATTACGATAGCAGTTCGATTTATTTAAAGGAAAAGATCAAATGCTGGTGGACCTGAGGCGCTATACAGTTGTTCCGGGAAAGCTCAAAGCCTATTTGTCGGTGTACCAGGAGTACGGCATGCCGTCTCAGAAGAGGCATCTTGGGGATCCGATTGGCTACTTCATTTCCGAAGTTAATACGATCAATCAGGTTGTCCATCTCTGGGCGTTTCAAGACCATGCCGACCGACAGCGACGTCGTGCTGCCATGGAGGCAGATCCGGACTGGCAGAAATACAAGAGCATGACGGAAGCAGGCGGTTTTCTGCAGCTGCAGGAAAGCCAGTTTCTGACCTCGGCGCCTTGGTCGAAGATCTGACGGCTGCCATCGCGAATGGCGGCTCTCGCGAATATATCAATTGATAAATATACCGCGAGTTCGGCACGTGATCCCTGGAGAGGATCGATTGGCGCACGTGTGACGAAACACCTGGAGGCAATTATGGATGCGATCGACGGCAACGATGTCGTTCAGAAGGTATTTTGGCGCACCGTTCCTTTACTGATGCTGCTTTATTTTATTTCTTATATAGATCGTATCAATGTAGGATTTGCTGCATTGACGATGAATAAAGATATCGGGATAAATTCATATCAATTTGGATGGGGTGCTGGGATATTTTTTATCGGTTACTTTATTTTTGAAGTGCCGAGTAATCTCTGCATGAAACATTTCGGCGCACGGCGGTGGTTTGCGAGGATTCTCTTCACGTGGGGAATTTTGTCCTGTGTGATGGCCTTCGTAAGGGGGCCAACGAGCTTCTTTATTCTTCGCTTTCTGCTCGGCGTCGCCGAGGCGGGCTTCTTCCCCGGGGTCATCCTCTACCTGACTTACTGGTTTCCAGCCCGGTACCGTGCACGCATCGTCGCCGCATTTACGCTAGCTGTGCCAATCTCTATCGCGGTTGGTGCTCCATTGTCGACGTGGATTCTCGGTCTTGACGGGTTAGGTGGGTTACTCGGATGGCAGTGGCTTTTCATTTTGGAGGGATTGCCCGCCGTCGTCGCAACATTTTTTGTCCTGCGGTTCATGAAAGATCGGCCCGCCGATGCACTGTGGCTGTCGCCTGCGGAGAAAAGTTGGATTGAGCTTGAACTGACATTAGATGATCAAGGTGGTGCGACAAAGAAAGCAAACAATATCCTCGATACGATGAGGAATCCCGCTGTAATCGCGCTTGCGTTCGTCTATTTCTGTAATACAGGAGCCAATCTCGGATTGTCGTTTTTCTTGCCGCAGATTATGAAATTGCATGGCTACAGCACGCTCGCCGTTGGGTTCGTCGCAGCGATTCCCTACGTCGCAGGATGTCTGGGAATGATTGCATGTGGGTATCTCGCGGACCGCTTTCGTGCACCAAAGGCTCTTCTCGTTATCACGGTTCTGATTGCCGCGGTTGGCTTTGCACTGGCCGGAGCGTTGCCGTCTTCGGACTGGTCGATCATTGCATTGTCACTGGCAGCTATCGGCATTCTTGGTGGAAAAGGGCCATTCTGGTCGCTTCCCTCTGCCCATCTGAGTCGTAAGGGCGCAGCAGGCGGAATCGCTTTCATCAATGCGATCGGGAATCTCGGTGGATTCGCCGGGCCGTTTGCGCTGGGCTATCTGAAGTCCGCATCGGTGGACTTTTCGTCCGGGCTATATCTGATCGCACTGGTGCTGCTAGTTTCTGCGTTGGTAATCCTGCTCGTCGTTAAAACGAGCGCGACGCCGAGTAACTTGCGCAGGACGTCGTTCGGGGGCAACGAGATCGATGCGCACTAGTGCTGCTTTTAGTTCGAAGCGTGCCGCATGTCAGCGTTTAAAAAGAGAAGCGAAGTGCAAAAGCGCTGACGGCGGGGCTCTATCGTTGATGTAACACGGGCCACCTACCGTTTAGATCTCGTGCATCGTCAGAGGAGTTATCTCAATCGTGCCGTTCGTCGAGAATTCTGCTAGTTAAGATTAAATTGAACCGATAGGCGTTCGTGAGAGATCTGATAGAAGAAGTGCGTTGATCAAAATAATTAAATATTGTTTGGAGATTGATGTGAAAAAGAAGATGGCGATAGCAATGGCCGTGGGGTTGTTGGGCGCAACGTGTCAGGTATCGTACGCGCAAAGTTCGGTGACGATCTACGGGGTTTTGGACGAGGGAGTCAACTACATCAGCAACATCCAGACAGCCGGAACGCCTGTCCGATCAGGCAAGCCAGTATTCAGTGTCACTTCAGGGGTGAAGCAGGGAAACCGACTCGGCTTTATAGGAAATGAAGATTTGGGCGGAGGCCTCAAGGCGATTTTCACGCTGGAAAATGGGTTTGATCTTTCGTCCGGAAAAATAAACCAAGGCGGGTTGCTTTTCGGTCGCCAGGCGTTTGTAGGATTGGCTAGCCCCCATGGTACGGTGACACTTGGTCGCCAGTACGATTCGATGACGGATTTTGTTGGCCCGTTCGAAGCCGGGTCTATATGGGCCGGTACGATCGGAGCTCACCCGGGTGATATCGACAATCTAAACTTCACTATCCGGACAAACAATGCGATCAAGTATTCGACGCCGGCATACGGCGGGTTTAGATTCAGCGGAACTTACAGCTTTGGTGGTGTGGCCGGTGACATTTCGAGGAACCAGGTGTGGTCGCTTGCAACTGCGTACACCGGTCAGCAGTTCACGGCTGCGGCCGGCTATGTCAACGTCCGAAATCCAAACCTGTCATATTTCGGTACCACGGGAAATGCGGGGAGCGCGGCCACGAACAATCTTGGCGTGACATCGCTGACCGGCGTCCAGAGCAACCCAGTGTTTTCGGGCTACGCCTCGGCACACTCTGAGCAACTGCTTGATGTCGGCGCATCGTACGCGATTGGCGCCTTAACGTTGGGCGGAGTCTATTCAAACATCAGGTTCTCGTCACTCGGTGATCTGCAGTCTGGGCCTAATCCATTCCACTATCGCGGGACAGCAGTGTTCAACGATGCGGAAGTGAGTGTTCGTTATGCCATTACTCCGACATTGTTAACCGCTGCGTCATACAACTTTCTGAACAATAGCGGCGCCGATGGTCAAGATGGGGCACGCTATCACCAAGTCGATCTTGTGCTTGATTATTTCTTGTCTAAGCGAACGGACGTCTACCTGTTGGGTATCGTCCAAAAGGCATCGGGGCACGATTCGACTGGACAATCGGCGGTCGCATCGGTGAACACGCTGACGCCATCCAACTCAGACCGGATGGCGGTAATCCGGATTGGTCTCCGTCAGAAATTCTGATGAATTACCGAAGCGACAAGAGGCCTCTCACGCGCACAATGTGTAGCGGACTCTCAAGTAAGTATGCATACGAATGACGAGGCACCCTTGAACCCACCAATGTCTGATCCCACTGTGACTTCCGACGAAGCGCAGCGGACGCCGCGCCCCACATTGTTCGGACTTTTTCGCGCATTTTTCTTCGTAGGGCTCACGGGATTTGGCGGCGTATTACCGTGGACGCGGCGGATGGTGGTTGAGCGTGCCCGTTGGCTTAGCGCTGAGGAGTTCGCTGAAATCTTGCCGGTCGCGCAATTGCTGCCCGGTCCGAACGTCGCGAACATCGCGACGTTGCTGGGCCAGCGGTATCATGGAGCAAAGGGGACGCTGGTGGCCCTGACCGGATTGTATTTCTGTCCAGCGTTCGTGATGGTCGGCATAGGGTACCTGTACGCTCGCTGGAGCGCCGCACCGGTCACGATAAGTTTGCTGGCGGGACTTATGCCTGCGGCAACAGGTCTGGTCATAGCCACCTCATTTAAGCTCGTCGGTAGCTTGCCGCGGACGTGGCGGACGGCAGTTTTTGTCGTCCTGCCCGCCGTAGCCGTAGGTATTTTACAATTGTCATTGCTGGGCGTGCTGCTGACGTTGGGTCCGCTCGCCGTATGGCTTGCGCGTCGCGGCGCCGCACAGGGGCACTAAGGTTATGTGGCTCACGCTAGTCGATCTGTTTTTGCACGGCACATTGTGGTCGATGCTCGCCATAGGCGGTGCGAATGTGACTCTGGCAGATATCCAGCGTTATGCAGTTGATACACGGCACTGGGTGACGTCCGCGCAGTTCGTCACTTTTTTTTCGATCGCGCAGGCGGCACCTGGACCCAATGGTATGGCGGTCGCGCTAATCGGTCTGCAGGCGGCAGGTTTACCTGGCGCCATGGTGTCGATCGTCGCGAAGTGCGTGCCATCGTCGATCGTCGCATACTACGTCGGCGACTTGCTTGAACGGCGACGCCAGTTACCATGGGTCGCGGCATTCAAAAGGGGACTTGCACCTATTACCGTTGGCCTGTTTGCCGCTAGCAGCATCGTGCTCGTCCGCGATGTCGACACGAATATTGAAAGCGTTGTGCTGACGATCGCTAGCACGCTCGTCGCGTGGCGCACACGATTGAATCCGATCTGGATCATCGCCGCGGGATCGCTCATCGGCGTGCTCCGTATCATGCATTGAAACGGGAGCCGACCGTTGAAAGGCGAATTTGCAGCTGCGAACTTGAGGACACACGGGATGAGGCGTCCTGGTTTATCTTCCCGATCCAGGTCGTCGGGATCTCAAAGAGAAATTGGGCTTACGCGTCGCGTTGCTGGATGAGGTCGCTATGAATGACTGGGATCTTCGAATCTTCGAGCGGGTCGCGCGCACCGGCGGCATCGGTCGCGCGGCGACGGAACTGAACACGGCACAATCGAACGTCACCACTCGTATGCGTCATCTGGAGGACGAGCTCGACGAAGCGTTGTTCGAGCGCCATAGCCGAGGGGTGACGCTGACTGCTGCCGGCATGCGTCTTCTGCCTTATGCGGTT
>Ga0310811_10008915_pt1 | contig 12917 bp, 10 predicted proteins | sample YCmetagenome_FD_207642 | JGI IMG/M metagenome (GOLD analysis project Ga0310811, IMG submission 207642) | Soil microbial communities from experimental microcosm in Duke University, North Carolina, United States - YC | ecosystem: Engineered > Artificial ecosystem > Soil microcosm > Unclassified ...
GCAGCGGCCGAAGCGGTTTTTGCGAGTGCTGAAGACAGTGAGTGTGGTGGACGGGGAAGGGCCGGCGCGGCGTGAGATGCGGGTCGAACCGGCGGAGAGGTACGAGTTGAGCGTGCACAACAACGACTTCAAAGGGTTCGGCGATATGGAGTGGCACGGCGCGCTGACGCCGCACACCTTCGCGTACGAGATCGCGTCGTCGCGTTCGTATGGGCAGATCAAGTGGGCGGTGCCGGCGATCGCGTTCGGCTACCTGCGCGGCATGCCGATCCTGCGTGGCGCACGGCTGTCGTGTACGGCATCGATCGTCGGTAATCGGGTGCTAGGTGGATTGCGCCAGCCGGACGAATTCGTGCGGCACCGCGTGCTGGACCTGGTCGGCGATCTCGCATTGGCAGGCGCGCCGCTGCTCGCACACGTGACGGCGCGGCGACCGACTCATGAAATGAACTACAGGCTGCTCGCGAAGCTGCTCGGGACACGCGGCGCATGCGAGTGGGTCGACGCGGCCGCTTGATGCGGGTGTGCGAGGGGAACGGGTAGGAACGGATCAGATGGCACTTGGAGAACACCTTCGGCAGCAGCTCGCGGCGAAAGCCCTGAAGCGGCAATTGCAGCGCGCGACCGACGCCGCAGCAGCGCCCGGCGTACCCGCCGCGCCTGCGGCGCAGCAGGTCTCGGCGCGCAGCCGCTTCGAATCGATGCCGCAGTATCAGCAGGTCAGCATCATGCGCGAGATGGGCGAGAAGCTGCGCGTCGATTCGCCGTTTTTCCGCGTGCATGAGGGCGTCGCCGGCGCGACCACGCACATCGGCGGCCGTGAGTACGTGAATTTTGCGAACTACAACTACCTTGGTCTTGCAGGTGACCCGGTGGTGTCGGCGCGAGCGAAAGAGGCGATCGATCGTTATGGCACGTCGACTTCGGCGAGCCGCATCGTGGCGGGTGAGCGGCCCGTGCATCGCGCACTCGAAGAGGCACTGGCGTCGTTTTATGAAACGGACGACTGCGTCGTGTTCGTGAGCGGCCACGCGACGAACGTGACCGTGATCGGCGCATTGTTCGGACCGGGCGACCTGATCGTGCACGACGCGCTTGCGCACAACAGCATTGTGCAGGGCGCGCAATTGAGCGGCGCGAAACGGCTGGGTTTCGCGCACAACGACTGGCAGGCGCTAGACGAACTGCTGACGCGCGTGCGACATGAATACCGGCACGTGCTGATCGCGATCGAAGGGCTGTACAGCATGGACGGCGACTATCCCGATCTGCAGCGCTTCTGCGAAGTGAAGGAGCGTCACGGCGCGTTTCTAATGGTCGACGAAGCGCATGCGCTCGGCGTGCTTGGCGCGACGGGCAAGGGCATACGCGAACAGTGTGCAGTGACGTCGGAGCGCGTCGATCTGTGGATGGGCACGATGAGCAAGACGCTGGCGGGTTGCGGCGGATTTATTGCGGGCTGCCAGCCGCTCGTCGATATGTTGCGCCACCTCGCACCGGGGTTTCTGTACAGCGTCGGACTTGCGCCGACGCTCGCGGAAGCGTCGCTGGCTGCGCTGGAGCGCCTGCTGGCCGAGCCCGAACGGGTTGGACTGTTGCAGGCGCGTGGGCGGCAGTTTCTGACGGAGGCGCGGGCAGCTGGACTGGACACCGGCAATAGCGCGGGTTTTGCAGTTGTGCCGGTTATCACGGGCAGTTCGGTGAAGGCGGCGCAGTGGGCGAATGCGCTGCTGGAGGAGGGAATCAACGTGCAGCCGATTTTTTATCCGGCCGTCGAAGAGAAAGCGGCGCGCTTGCGTTTCTTTATCTGCTCGACGCATGAACCGGAGCAGATTAGCCGGACGGTTGCCGCGATGTCGCGACTTGCAGGACGGACGGCGCGGTTATGACGCCGGCCTATGCAACGCGGGTGCGGACGAAATTGCGGTTTCGTAAGGCAGAGCCTGGTGACGCAGCGCAGTGCGCGCCGCTGGTGTTTGCGTCGGGGGTTGGAGAGTTTGGTTTTTTTCTTGGCGAAGACGACGCGCAGTGTGTTGCGTTTCTGGCGTTTGCGTTTGCTTCGCGGTTTGGACGGTTTTCTTGGCGGCGCCATCGTGTTGCGGTTGGTGAAGACGACACGGTGCTCGCGGTCATGGCGATACAGGATGGCCGCCTGACGCCGCTCGACGATGTGCATGTGGTTTGGGCGTTGCTGCGGTTTTTCGGGCTGCGCGGTCTGATCGGCAAGCTGCTGCGCGGATTGGTTCTCGAAACGGAATTGCCGGCGCCGAAGCGTACGCAGACGTTGATTGCGCATTGTGCGACGGATGTGCGGTATCGCGGGTGTGGGGTTTTTAGTGAACTGCTGCGCGATGCGTTGCGTGCTGGCGGTGCGGCATTTGATAGCGGACGGGAAGTGGTGCTGGATGTACTGACGAACAATGGGCGTGCGAAGGCGCTTTATGAGCGAAGTGGGTTTGTTGCGGTGGAGCGTGAGCGCCCGCGTGCGGTCAGGTTGCCGGTGCGGTTGGAGTCGGTGCGGATGAGGTTGATGTTGAGGAGGTGATGGGTGATTTGACGATGAGTTGTGCGATGTTGGGGCTCGTCGCTTATCCGAAACAGCCGCGGTGCGTCGGGGCATGCGCATACGCAGAAGGCAGCGACAACGTATACAGAATTCTGGTAGCACGATTGATGAAGATAAAACTCCTGGCAATTTCCTCTCTCGCGGCTTTGGCTGTTTCGGGATGCTCGACGTATCCGGATTGGTTGCCCGCGTCCGGTGCGTCTCGTCAACAGGTGCAGGAAAACCATGATAGCGGGCGTGTTGAAGGGATCCAGCTTGTGGATGTTAATGATGCGTTGGCGCGGAAGCTGGCTGCTAGCAAGCGATTGGGGCAGTTCGCCAATACCTTTCCGGCAGTCGCGTCCAACAATTATGTGATCGGACCCGGTGATGTTATTGAGGTGACGATCTGGGAGACACCGCCAGCACTGTTGTTCAGCACCGTGTCGCCGGGATCGCCGACCATGACAAGCGCGACAAATGGAGTAACGCTGCCGGCGCAGATGGTGGCTTCGGACGGCACGATTGCGATTCCGTTTGCCGGCAGGGTGACGGTAAAGGGGCACACTACGGAGCAGATAGAAGCAGCTGTCGTCAGGCAGCTCAAAGGGAAAGCGAATCTTCCCCAGGTGCTTGTTAGCGTGACCAAGAACAATGCCTCGAATGTCACTGTGGTGGGCGACGTTACGACCAGCACGATGATGCCGCTGACGCCGAAGGGCGAGCGTTTGCTGGACGCACTAGCCTTTGCGGGAGGCGTAAAGCAGCCGGTCGACCGCATGGCGGTTCAGCTTTCACGCGGCAATGTAACAGCCGCGATGCCGCTCGATTCGATCATTCGCGACCCGAAGCAAAACGTGATGCTTAAGCCTGGCGACGTGGTTACGGCTCTTTTCCAGCCGCAAAGCTTCTCTGTACTAGGCGCGACCGGTAAGAACGATGAGATTACCTTCGAGGCGCAAGGCATTTCTCTGGCTCAGGCGCTTGCCCGATCAGGTGGACTCAACGACAACCGTGCGGATGCGCGCGGCGTATTCGTGTTTCGATTCGAGGATGCCAAACTGGTCGATCCCAAAGGTCAGTCTGTCAAATCAACTAATGGAACGATACCGGTCGTGTACGAAATTGATCTGCGTGATCCAGCCGCATTTTTCGTGACGCAGAATTTCCCGGTTCAAGATCACGACGTGATCTACGTGACGAACTCCCCAGGCGCCGAACTGAGGAAATTCCTGTCGTATATCGCGATGGTGGCCGCTCCAGCCATCAATCTCGACAGAGACTTCTAGTGGCTCGCATGACAGTGAAAGTTCGTACACCCTTCGAGGTGACGCTCTCTGTCTGGCACGCGATATTTCTGCGCGAGGCACTGGATCGCCTTTTCGAAGCGCGTGCTGCCTGGCTGTGGCTGTTGATGGAGCCTGTCGCGTATATCGCGTTGCATGCGTTTGGATTCGAGACGTTTCACATCAATCAGGTCGGCGGTATGGCGATCAACATGTGGATCATCGCCGGATTCATCGGATTTCTTCTCTGGCGACGCACATGGACACAGGTGTTGCATGGCATCGACTGCAATCGGCCGTTTTTCGCGTATCGGCAAGTCAAGCCTTTCGACGTCGCTATTGTCAGAGCCGTGCTAGAGCTGTTTTTGATGGTGCCGATTTCAGTCGTCATCATGTCGATGGCCGTTGCGTCGGGCCATGGCATGACGCTGAGTTCGCAAAATCCAGTCTGGCTTCCTCAAGACCCGCTGATGGTGATCTTGAGTCTCGCCGGACTATGGCTGTTGGGTCTGGGCTTCGGACTGGTCACTTCTGTGGTTATGAATTTCGTCCGCGAGATTGATCACGTTTTCAAGATCCTGTATCTGCCGTTGTACTACATCTCGGGCGCCTTGCTTCCGCTCTCGTTGTATGTGCCGGAGCCTTATCAATACATTTTCGTTGCCAATCCGATCGTCAGCGGCATCGAGTTGATGAGGCAGGGCTTCCTGCCTGACTACCACGCGCTGAAAGGGGTGAGTCTTTCCTATCTCTATGCGTGGGCATTGGGGCTGCTGTTCGTTGGCCTCGCGCTATACAAACGGTTTTCCAGAAAGCTGGTGATGCGGTGATATTCATCGACAACGTACACAAGCGCTACACGACGGAACACGGGGTCGGCAAGTGGGTGCTGCGCGGTATCAACGTGACCATTCCGTCCAACCAGAGCGTTGCCTTGATTGGACGGAACGGGGCGGGCAAATCCACGCTATTGCGAATCATCGGCGGGATCGATTTCCCTACCAAGGGACGGGTCGAGCGGCGCTGCAAGGTGTCATGGCCGATGGGCAGCGGCGGCCTTGAAGGAACCTTGACCGGACGTCAAAACGCCAAATTTGTTTGCCGCGTGCATGGTCACCAGCGCGAACTAGCCGATCGTCTGGCGTTTATACAAGACTTTGCGGAACTAGGGAGCGAATTTGATGAACCGGTACAAACCTATTCGTCGGGAATGCGATCGCGCCTGCAGTTCGCGCTGTCGTTGGCGTTCAACTTCGATGTGTACATCTCAGATGAGGTGACTGCCGCGGGCGATGCCAAATTTAGAAAGAAGGCTGTCGATGCCTTCAAAGGCATGGCGAGCCGGGCGAGCGTGATCATGGTTTCCCATGACGAGGCGACGCTTAAGCAGTTTTGTCAGTCGGCTATCTGGATCAACGAAGGCGAGGCGCATTGGTTCGACGATCTCGAGCACGCACTGAAAGCATATAAGGACAATCTTCTGGTATGAAAGAATCATCGGGGACCCTGAACGGGACAGTGGCGGCCAGAGTGACTGCCATCTACGGGGATTGTAAGAGCGCATTGTTTTCGGTCAGAGTATTCCAACTGATCGTATGGGCAATCGTGATCGTCGCAATACTGTCCATACCGTACTGGCTGCTGATAGCTTCAGACCGCTACGTTTCGCAAGCGGTTGTCGTGATCCAGCGGACGGATCAGATCAACAGCCCAAGTGCGAGCTTACCGGCTGGCATCCCGGGGATCGGTAGCGTCGGCGGCCCCAATAGCAGCGATCAGCTGTTGCTGAGCGAATATCTTCTATCGGTTGACATGCTCGAGAAGCTCGATGCCGCCTTCGATCTGCGCTCGCATTACAGCGGCTGGCGCAGGGATCCGGTGTCTCGCATGTTGTTCAAGGATGAGCCGATCGAATGGTTTTACCAGTATTGGCTGTCTCGTGTAGAGGTCGACTACGACGATTACAACGGTGTATTGAACATCCAGGTACAGGCTTACGATCCTAAAACGGCGCAGGCAATCGTCGAGTTCATGATCCGCGAGGGCGAAGCGCATATGAACCTGATTGGTCATCAATTGGCACAGTCGCAGGTGGACTTCCTGACAAAACAGGTCACGCTCGCACATGACCGGTTGCTGGACGACACGCAGACCTTGATCAATTTTCAGAACCATCAAGGCTTGGTGGCGCCGCAAGTAACAGCGGAAAGTCTCAACACGCTCATCGAGAAGCTTGAGGCGCAAAAGACCGACGTTCAGACTCAATTGGCCTCTTTGCCCGCGACGTTGAGCCCGAATCAACCGACGGTGGTGATGCTCCGCAAGAATCTCGCGGCATTGCAACAGCAGATTACGCAGAAGCGCGCCGAACTGGCTTCTCCTGACAGAAGAACGCTCAACTATTCGGTTGAAGAGTTTCGGCGCCTGCAGATGCAAGTGAGCTTTGCACAGGATCTCTACAAGACAGCTCTTTCTGCATTGGAGCAGGGGCGGATGAATGCCGCGCGCACGCTCAAGATGGTTTCGATCCTGCAAGCGCCGACCAGACCGAACTATCCGCTGGAACCGAAGAGAATCTACAACACGTTCGTGACGCTGTTGTTGGCTGGAGCGCTGATTGGCGTCATGAAATTGTTGGAGGGCATCGTTCTCGATCACGTGGATTGAGGCGAATGAATCCAATGAGAGCTCTAATTGTGCTTGGAACGCGACCGGAGGCGATCAAGATGGCGCCGCTGGTCAATGCACTAAAGAATGTGCGCGGAATCGAGGCGAAAGTCTGCGTGACTGCGCAGCATCGTCAGATGCTCGATCCCATGCTGGATTTTTTCGGTATCCGTCCGGACTACGACCTTGACATCATGGCGCCCGAGCAGACTCTGCTGGGAATGACCAGCAAGGCGCTCACAGGTCTCGACTCGGTGTTGAGCGAAGCGCGACCGGACCTGGTTCTGGTGCAGGGAGATACCTCAACCACGCTAGCCACGGCTCTTTCTGCGCACTATCAGCAGATCGAGGTCGGGCACGTCGAGGCGGGTCTGCGCACGGGCGATCTGTCTGCGCCTTGGCCTGAGGAAGCGAATCGCCGGCTCACCAGTGTTCTGGCGAAATATCATTTCGCTCCGACGTTCACGGCGCGTGACAATCTGCTGCGCGAAGGCGTCGCGGACGCAGGCATCCACGTGACTGGCAACACGGTTGTCGATGCTCTGTTAGAAACTTTGTCGAGAATTCGCAGGGATGATGCACAGCATCGCCGGTTGAAAGAGCGATTCGGATTTCTCGATGCGAATAAGCGCCTGATTCTTGTTACCGGCCATCGGCGTGAGAACTGGGGTGGAGGGCTCGAGGCCGTCTGTCACGCGTTACTGCAGATCGCCAGGCGTGGGGATGTCGAAATCGTGTTTCCGGTGCATCTGAATCCGAAGGTCAGGCAGACAGTTCATCGGCTCCTCGGAGAGGTTCCCGGCATATTTCTGATTGAGCCACAAGATTATTTGCCGTTCGTGTACCTGATGGAAAGAGCCGCTCTGGTGATTACGGATTCAGGTGGAATTCAGGAAGAAGCGCCGTCTCTGGGGAAGCCCGTTCTTGTGACACGCGATACCACCGAGCGACCCGAAGCGGTTGACGCGGGCACGGTCCGGATTGTCGGTACCGACCAAGCAAACATCGTCATGGAAGCAACCAGGCTGCTCGACGACACATCGGCTTATGCAGCGATGTCCCGGGGTACCAATCCCTACGGCGACGGTAAGGCTGCTCAGCGCATCCGCGATATTCTGGTGAGTTCAATTTGAATACCATCTCGATCATCGGCCTCGGTTATATCGGTTTGCCGACGGCTACTCTTTTCGCATCGCGCAAGCTGCAGGTGGTGGGTGTCGATGTGTCGCCGCACGTTGTGGACACCATCAATCGCGGAGATATCCATATTGTCGAGCCGGAACTGGATATCCTGGTTCGAACAGCGGTGGGGGCCGGCTACCTTAGGGCGACGATGCGCCCCGAACCCGCAGACGCATATGTGATTGCCGTACCCACGCCTTTGACAGACGACCACAAGCCGGACTTGAGCTATATCGAATCTGCCGCGAGGTCTATTGCGCCCGTTCTGGCAAAAGGCAATCTGGTCATTCTCGAGTCCACATCCCCAGTCGGCACCACCGAATTACTGACGGACTGGCTGGCTGAAATGCGTCCGGATCTGTCCTTTCCGCGTCAGGCCGGACCCGCATCGGACATCCGTGTTGCGCATTGCCCCGAACGGGTACTTCCCGGCCGCATCGTGCATGAACTGGTTGCTAACGATCGCATCGTTGGGGGCATGACGAGCCGATGCTCCGAAGCAGCTGTTGCGCTGTACAGACTGGTTGTACAAGGCAACTGCATCGTTACTGACGTGCGCACGGCCGAGATGTGCAAGCTCGCAGAAAACAGCTTCCGTGATGTGAATATCGCGTTCGCGAATGAACTTTCTATGATCTGCGACAAGCAGGGTATCGAAGTGTGGGAGCTAATAAAACTTGCCAACAGGCATCCGCGCGTCAACATTCTGCAACCCGGCTGTGGAGTGGGCGGGCACTGTATTGCGGTCGACCCATGGTTCATCGTGGATAGCATTCCTGACCGGGCGAAGCTCGTTCGAGCCGCGCGTGAGGTAAACGATGCGAAGCCATCGTGGGTGATCGACAAGGTGGACGAGGCTGTCGCAAAGGTCGCCCGCCTCGGCATTGCGTTCGCGGAAATCCGTATTGCTTGCCTAGGTCTCGCATATAAAGCGGATATCGACGACTTGCGTGAAAGTCCTGCACTCGGGATCGCAAGAGAGCTTGCCCGGCGCTATGAGCGGAAAGTTGTCGTGGTCGAACCCAATCTTCAGGAGTTGCCTGAAGACCTCGTACGTTCGCAGGCCGTGTTGTCGACGTTGGACGAAGCGATTGCGCACGCGCATGTACTCGTTTTGCTGGTCGATCACGCCGAATTCAAACAGATGAAGCCGGAGTTCAATGGCAGGCAGGTGCTCGTGGATACCCGTGGTATCTGGAAGGAGGCGAAATGACAATCAACCACCATAGCCAGGCCGACGATCTCGAGTCCCGTCTCAAAGAGGTGGGGGAAGAAAACGAGTTGCTACTGTCGCAGCTTCACCAGGTTCAGGAGGAACTGGAGCAATACTATTTGCGCAACCAGGTTCTCGAGAATGAGCGACCGGTGGATCCGGACGCCAGTCTTGCGTCAGGAAAAGGCTGGGTAGATGACGAACTGCTTGAAGCATTGGCAGAGAGCGAGCGCCTGCGTTCTATCGTTGCGGTTCAACAGAAGGTCCATCGGCTCGAAGCGGAAAACACGCTGAGCGCGAAGCTCGGGAATCTGCTGATCCAGAGCGTAGAATCGCCGAGGGCACTGCTCGCGTTGCCCGGTAAGCTGGGAAAGATCTGGCGCACGTACAGCCGGCATACGCCACCTGAGTCGCTGGGGGGGAAGGGTTTTGGCAAGGTTGCGGCCGCGTATGCGGAAAGCGGCTTCGATGCGGTGGAGAAGTTGTTGGCTGGGGTGACGGTGTCGCCTGTAACGCGGGCTAGTGGCTATACAGTTTTAGGCAGGCATCTGATGTTTAGCGATCCGCGCAATGCCGCTGAAGCAGCTCGTCGGGCTCACGCGCTGGATCCGAAGCCATACCGACTGAAATGGCTTGCTTTCAGGTTGCACGAAGCTGGCGATGTCGTGGAAGCGGAAGCCATGCTCGACCTTCTGCCGGCAGATACGAAATTTAGTGATTCCGAAGCCCGTCAGGCTGGTCAGCTGCGAGATGAGGCACGCGACGCGCGGCTGAGCGAGGCAAAGGAGAAAACCGGATGTGCCGAGCGACGCGCTGAAATTGAGCGGCAGTTAAGCCGCATAACGCTGGACCGAGATGCGCGGTTACGTCTGGCGACGGAATGTGCGCAGCAAGTCGAAGCGCTGAAAAAGGTCAATGCACAAGCGGAACAGGAAAAGCTCTTGCTGGCGCGGCGGTATGAGGACGCGGTAAAGCAGGTAGTTCAGTGCAACGAGGAAATGGATGCTTTGAAGCGTGTCAAAGCTGAACTTGAGAGGGACAAGTGGACGCTGGCACAGCAAAACGATGAGCTTGCCAGGCAGGCAGCCGAGCGCGCGCGGGAATACGCGATTCTTAAGAAGATAGAGGAACAGGTGGAACTCGAGAAGTCGGCAATAGCCGATCGCTACGACGAAGCCCAAAAGCTGTTGACCGAACGTGGTGAGGAAGTGGAGGGCCTGAAACGGGTGAGGGCACAACTCGAACAGGAGCAGTTGGTACTAGCTGGTCGGCAGGCCGACGTTGCCGGGCAAGCGGCTGAGCGCGCTCAGCAATTGGAGGCGCTCAAAAAAGCCAACGCGCAGATGGAGCAAGAACGGCTGGCGCTCGCAAGCCGGCACGACGAAGTCGAGCAGCAGGCAGCAGCGCGTGGTCGGCAAATCGAGATCCTCGAGCGGGAAAAGCTGGCGCTTGTAGTTCGGTATGAAGAGGCCGCAAAACAATCGGTCGCGCGTGGCGAGGAAGTGGAGGCGCTGAAGCAGGCAAAGATGCAAGTTGAGCAGGAAAAGCTCGCTCTGATCTCGCGGCATGATGAAGCCGCCAAGCAGTCGGCTGCATGTCGTCAAGAACTGGATGGCTTGAAGCGAGCTAACGCACAGCTGGAGCAGGAAAAGTCGACGCTGGCTGGTCGCCACGACGAAGCGGTCAAGCAGGCGACTACGCGCGCCCAGGAAGTGGATGTCTTGAAACAGGCCAAGGCGCAGCTGGAGCAGGAAAGGTCGGCAATGGCTGGTCGGTATGACGAGGCAGCCAGGCTGGCCGCGGAGCGCCTCATGCAAATCAATGCTTTGCAGCAGAAAATCCAGAGTCGCGAGGCTGGAGAAGCCGAGCTGGCGGCTCGCCAGCAACTCATACAGGACGAAATGGTTCGAGCTGAAGCTCAACTCGACCTGATCAAGGAAATGCTTTTTCACGAGTCACGGCTATGAGCGACAAGCCATCGGCTCAAAAGATTGACCAGGCCGTGACCACGATAGAGTCTCGGTCCGGGCAATCTGTTGTGCCATATGACGAAAACTTGCTCCAGCGCGCCCACACGCAGTGGCAATTTGGGGATTGGCGTAGCCTCGCTCAGCTCGAGCTGGGTGTCTTGCAACACAGCCCCGATCGTTCCAAGCTGGCGCTGCTTGCTGCCGCGGGGCGACTGCAAACGGGGCGGGTCGACGAGGCTAAAGAACTGATCCGTCTTGCTCGAGGTTGGGGCGCAAACGACAAGCTCATATGCCGGATTCTCTCCGCAGGCGTCCACAACAGCTTGGGCCGCGCGGCCGCTATTGCACGTCACTTGCCACGGGCTGTCAAACATTTTGAATCTGCCGTTACGGTCGGTATGCCGGGTAGCGATCGAATCCTGCTGGCCAAGGCGCGTATTAATCAACAATACAGCGATCTCGGCTTGCCGCCAATGCACTTTGGCGAAGAGCTAAGTGGCGCTCTCTCAGCAACGGCCATCTTGCGCCCAATTAAACGTTTTGGCATCGCGCGACGGGCAGAGTTCAAGCTTGGCGATGCGTGGGCTGGTAACACCATCAATACGGTTATCTTCCGTCACCACGGGATCGTTACGCACCAGGGCAAGCAGACCACGGCCTTCTATGTGGATGCACGTACCTTACGTCTGATACAACGCGACCTGGAAACAGATAGCATCCAGGTGTATGACATTGATGGTCAGTACAACCTGCGCGACGCGCATAACAGCATCAGTCTCGGTGTCGATCGCTCGAACCATTTGCATATATGTTATGACCACCACGCTACGCAGCTTCGCTATCGGCGCAGTGTGCAGCCCAACGACATCACGGGTTGGACCGATGAACTGTCGATGACGGGCAAAGCGGAAGACAGGATCACATACCCGACTTTTATACAACCTCATAACGGTTTTGCTCTCACACTACTCTATCGCGACGGTGGCCATAACAGAGGTACCGCGCGTCTGAAGTCCTACGATGAGACGACGGCAAAGTGGCTCGATTCGCCTACTCCAGTTCTTAGTGGCAGTGACTCAAAACCTTGGACAAGCAACGCCTACTGGAATCATCCTGCTATCGGCAGCGATGGGAGCTTGCACCTGAGTTTTGTCTGGCGTACGCATACGCTTGGTAAAGAGGATCGGATCAACAACATTAATATCGGCTATGCCTTTTCGCCAGATAGCGGAATCAGCTGGTTCAGCTCCAGGGGACGGGGTTACCAACTTCCGATCACCCAGGTGAACGTTGAGACCGTACATCCGGTCTCGCCCGGCAGTAACCTCATAAACCAATGCAGCATGGCGCTCGACAGCTGTAATCGACCGCACATTGTTTTTTACGCTGACGATCAAAATGGCATTCCGCAGTATCAGCATCTGCGCTTTGACGGCAAGCAGTGGCACCATCAGATCGTGTCGCGACGCACGGAGCCGTTTGCTTTGCAGGGCGGCGGTACCTTGCAAATTCCGATTAGCCGCCCGGAGATCGTGCTGGATCGACAGGACAACGTCTACATCATTGCCAGAGGGGATCATAGTCAGGGACGAATGGCTGCCACCTTGTTGGCGGCCCCGGACTATACGTGGCATCCCGACAATATTCGCATTCTCTGGGATGAGGATCTAGGCTTTGCCGAACCCGTCATCGATCGCGTGCGTTGGGCGCAGGACAACGTGCTTAGTCTGCTGCTGCAGTACAACGAACAGCCAGATCACGATATCGGTCATCGATCGATAGATCGCCCGGTCACGTTGGTAGACATTGAGTTTCAGATCGCCAGGCCATAACACAAATAACCGGGGTAGATTAAAGTGAGTTTGTTGCGTAAGGCCAATACAGAGTTCATCAAAAAGAACTACAGTGCTGCATATCAGGCGTACCGGCAGGCTGCTGCTGCAATGCCGGAGTTGGCGGACGTAATCAACTTCAATATCGAGTTGATGCGCAGACGCGGATATGCCTTCGCGTTCGATCACGAAGATAAAAATCGCGAAACCGCGCAGGTCGCT
>Ga0310811_10008917_pt1 | contig 12917 bp, 12 predicted proteins | sample YCmetagenome_FD_207642 | JGI IMG/M metagenome (GOLD analysis project Ga0310811, IMG submission 207642) | Soil microbial communities from experimental microcosm in Duke University, North Carolina, United States - YC | ecosystem: Engineered > Artificial ecosystem > Soil microcosm > Unclassified ...
GACCACGGGGCCGGCGACCAGGCCGCGTCGATGCTGCCCTTCTTGAACAGGTCGAGCGAGGTGGCGTTGTCGGCGTTGGTCACCTTGACGTCGTCCGCGCCGTCGCCGATCTTGAGGTTGTTGGCGGCCAGCCACTTCTTCAGCGCGATGTCCTGGGTGTTGGCCAGCTGCGGCGTCGCGATGGTCTTGCCCTTGAGGTCGGCCGCCGAGGTGATGGTGTTGCGCACCACCAGCTGCGCGCCGCCGGAGGTGGCCCCGGCGACCAGCTTCACGCCCTTGCCCTCGGACTTGGCGTAGGCGTTGATGGCCGGGCCGGAGCCGATGAACGCGGCGTCCAGCGACTTGCCCAGCAGCGCGCCGACCTCGTCCGGCCCGGCGTTGTACTGCTGGGTGGACAGCTTCGTGCTGCCCAGTTCCTTGGCGAAGAAGCCCTTCTCCAGGCCGATCAGCGCGGCCGCGTGCGTGACGTTGGGGAAGTAGCCGAGGTGCACCTCGGTGGCCGGCCCCTGGTCGGCGGCGGCCGGCGCGGGGGCGTCGGCGCCGCCGGCGCGCGAGCACGCGGTCAGCAGAGCTAAGGCGGAAACGCCGGCGGCGAGAAGGGCTCTACGCTTCACGTGGGATCAGTCCCTTTCAGGGGCCAGGGGAGACGAGGTCTTGGGCGGCCGGCTCGGCCTCGGCGATTTCGGGCTGGTCCAGCTGGGAGAGCGGAGCTCCGACCAGGCCGCCGGCGAGCGTGCCGCCGTCGGCCGGGTCGATCACCAGGAACGCGCCGGTGCGCCGGCTGTCCGCGTAGTCGTCGATCGGCAGCGGCTCGGCGCTACGCAGCACCACCCGACCGATATCGTTCAGTGACAAGGACTCCGGCTCGTCCACACTGGACAGAGTCTGCTCATCGAACCGTGACCGCAACTCCGTGACCAAGGCCTGGACGGTGCGGGCCCCGTGCTTGACAAGAACCCGCGCACCGGCACGCAGCGGCTTGTCGCCCAGCCAGCACAGCGTCGCGTCGAACTCGTCCGAGACCCGCGGCGGGGCCGCCGCCGCGGCGATCAGATCGCCACGCGAGATGTCCACATCGTTGGCCAGCAACAAGGTCACGGACTCACCGGACTCGGCCTGCTGCTTCGGGCCGTGCGGCGAGTCGATGCCGGTCACCGTGGTCGCGATGCCCGACGGCAGCACCAGGACCTCGTCGCCGACACTGATCTGACCGGCGGCGATCTGCCCGGCGTAGCCGCGGTAGTCCGGGAACTCGGCCGTGCGCGGGCGGATCACGTACTGCACCGGGAACCGGAACGGCGCGTCCTCGGCGTCGGCGTGCACCGGCACGTTCTCCAGGTGCTCCAACAGGGTCGGGCCGTCGTACCAGGGGGTCTGCTCCGAACGGTCCACCACGTTGTCGCCGACCAGCGCCGACACCGGGATGGTCACCACGTTCGACTCGGGGTAGCCCAGCTCGGTCGCGTGCGCGGTGAACTCCTTGGCGATACGGCGGTACGTCGGCTCGTCGTAGCCGACCAGGTCGATCTTGTTCACCGCCAGCACCAGCTGCGGCACACCCAGCAGCGCCAACACCGCCGCGTGCCGCCGGGTCTGCTCCACGACGCCGTTACGGGCGTCGACCAGCAGCACACCCAACTGCGCGGTGGACGCGCCGGTCACCGTGTTGCGCGTGTACTGCACGTGCCCCGGCGTGTCGGCCAGCACGAACGACCGCTTCGGCGTGGCGAAGTACCGGTAGGCCACGTCGATCGTGATGCCCTGCTCCCGCTCCGAGCGCAGGCCGTCGACCAGCAGCGACAGGTCCGGAGTGGACAGTCCGCGGTCGGCCGACGCCCGGTGCACCGCGTCCAGCGTGTCGGCCAGCACCGACTTGGTGTCGTACAGCAGCCGCCCGACCAGGGTGGACTTTCCGTCGTCGACGCTGCCCGCGGTGGCCAACCTCAGCAACTGGCTCATTTAGAAGTAGCCCTCCCGCTTGCGGTCCTCCATGGCTGCCTCGGACATCCGGTCGTCGGCGCGGGTCGCGCCGCGTTCGGTCAGCCGCGAGGCGGCGACCTCCGCGATGACGTCGGCAATGGTGGCGGCGGTGGACTCCACGGCCCCGGTGCAGGAACCGTCGCCCACGGTGCGATAACGCACGGTCTTGCTGATCAGTTTCTCGTCGTCGCGGGGGCCGCCCCACGGGCCTTCGGCCAGCCACATCCCGTCGCGCAGGTACACCTCGCGCTGGTGCGCGTAGTAGATCTGCGGCAGCTCGATGTTCTCCCGCTCGATGTAGTGCCACACGTCCAGCTCGGTCCAGTTGGACAGCGGGAACACCCGCACGTGCTCGCCCGGACGGTGCCGGCCGTTGTACAGGTTCCACAGCTCCGGACGCTGCCGGCGCGGCTCCCACTGGCCGAAGGCGTTGCGCAGGCTGAAGATGCGCTCCTTGGCCCGGGCCCGCTCCTCGTCGCGGCGGCCGCCGCCGAACACCGCGTCGAACTTGTGCGCGGTGATGGAGTCCAGCAGCGGCACCGTCTGCAACGGGTTGCGGGTGCCGTCCGGGCGCTCCTGCAACCGGCCGTCGTCGATCCACTCCTGCACGTGCGCGACCTCGAGCCGCAGCCCGTGCTCGGCCACCACCTTGTCCCGGAACTCGATGACCTCCGGGAAGTTGTGGCCGGTGTCCACGTGCAGCAGCGCGAACGGCACCGGCGCCGGCCAGAACGCCTTGAGCGCCAGGTGCAGCAGCAGCGTGGAGTCCTTGCCGCCGGAGAACAGGATCACCGGCCGGTCGAACTCGCCCGCCACCTCGCGGAAGATGTGGATCGCCTCGGACTCCAAGGCGTCCAGATTATCGGTGACGGCAAGGGTTTCAGCCATGCAGACCACACTCCGTCTTGCCCTGGCCGGCCCAGCGGCCGCTGCGCGCGTCCTGGCCGGGCAGCGGCTTGGCCGTGCACGGGGCGCAGCCGATGGACAGATATCCCTCGCTCACCAACGGGTTCTCCAGAATGCCGTGATCGGCGATGTAGGTGTTGAACTCGTCGTCGCTCCACGGCGCGATCGGGTTGACCTTGACCAGCCCGTTGCGCTCGTCCCACTGCACGATCGGGGTGTTGGCCCTGGTCGGCGCGTCGACCCGGCGCACGCCGGTGACCCACGCGTCGTAGCGGGCCAGGGTCTTCCGCAACGGCACCACCTTGCGCAGGAAGCAGCAGCGGTTCGGGTCGGTCTGGTTGAGCAGCCCGAACTCCGCCTCCTGGTCGGCCACCGACTGCTCGGCCTCCGCGTTGACGATGGTGAGCTTCGGGTAGACCGTCGCCACCGCGTCGCGGGTGCCGATGGTCTCCGGGAAGTGGTAGCCGGTCTCCAGGAACAGCACGTCCACGTCCGGCTTCACCTGCGCCGCCAGGTCGATCAGCACCGCGTCCTGCATGTTGGACGCGACGATCCACGACTGGCCGAACGTCTCCGCCGTCCAGGCCAGCGCCTCGGCCGCCGTCGCGTCGGCCAGCTCCACCGACGCCCGCTCGGCGAACTCCTTGAGATCCGCGCTCACTTCGTCACCACCAGTCCGACGAACTTCACCGTGAAAACCCGGCAACACGCCGCGCAGCGCCACGCCGCGTGCGGCTCCTCCTCGGGACGCAGGTCCTCGTCCCCGCAGTACGGGCAGTACATCGGCACGGCTCGCTCCGTCATCGCAGATCGGCCTCCTCGGCGCGCAGCGCCCACTGCGCGAACCGCTCGCCGTCGGTGCGCTGCTCGACGAAGCGGCGCACCACCCGCTCCACGTAGTCGTTCAGCTCGGCCGCGGTCACCTTGTGGCCACGCAGCTTCCGGCCGAAACCGGAGTCGAGGCCGAGGCCGCCGCCAAGGTGCACCTGGAAACCCTCGCCCTGGTTGCCGTCCGCGTCGGTGACGATCTGGCCCTTGAGGCCGATGTCCGCGGTCTGGACCCGGGCGCAGGAGTTGGGGCAGCCGTTGATGTGCACGCTCACCGGCACGTCCAACTGCGCGTTGAGGTCGGCCAGCCGCTGCTCCAGCGCCGTGATCAGATCGGCCGCGCGCTTCTTGGTCTCGACGATGGCCAGCTTGCAGAACTCGATGCCGGTGCAGGCCATCGTGGACCGCCGCCACGGCGACGGGTTGCTCTGCAGGCCCAGCTTGGCCAGGTCGGTGCTGAGCTGCTCCACCTCGGCCTCGGGCACGTCCAGCACGACGACCTTCTGGTGCGGTGTCAGGCGAACCCGGCCGGAGCCGGCCCGCTCGGCCGCCTTGGCCAGCTCCACCAGGATCGAGCCGGACACCCGGCCGGCGATCGGGGCGGCGCCGACGTAGTGCTTGCCGTCCTTCTGCTTGTGCACACCGACGTGATCGATCGGCCCGGCCGGCGCCTCCGGCGCGGGTCCGTCGATCAGCGGCCGCTTCAGGTACTCCGTCTCCAGGATCTCGCGGAAGCGCTCCGGACCCCAGTCGGCGACCAGGAACTTGATACGGGCACGGTGGCGCAGCCGGCGGTAGCCGTAGTCGCGGAAGACGCTGACCACGCCCTCCCACACGTCCGGCACCTCCGCGAGCGGCACCCACGCGCCGAGACGCTTGCCCAGCATCGGGTTCGTGGACAGGCCGCCGCCCACCCACAGGTCGAAGCCCGGGCCGTGCTCGGGGTGCTCGACGCCGACGAAGGCGACGTCGTTGATCTCGTGCACGATGTCCTGCAGGCCGGAGATGGCCGTCTTGAACTTGCGCGGCAGGTTGGAGTAGCGCGGGTCGCCGATGTAGCGGCGGGTGATCTCCTCGATGGCCCAGGTGCCGTCGATGACCTCTTCGGTGGAGATGCCGGCGACCGGGGAGCCCAGCACGACCCGCGGGCAGTCGCCGCACGCCTCCGTGGTGGACAGTCCGACGGCCTCCAGCTTCTGCCAGATCGCCGGCACGTCCTCGATCCGGATCCAGTGGTACTGGATGTTCTGCCGGTCGGTGATGTCCGCGGTGTCGCGCGCGTACAGCTCGCTGATCTCGCCGAGGACCCGCAGCTGCTCGGTGGTGAGCGCGCCGCCGTCGACCCGGACCCGCATCATGAAGTAGCGGTCGTCCAGCTCCTCCGGCTCCAGCACGGCGGTGCGGCCGCCGTCGATGCCCGGCTTGCGCTGCGTGTACAGGCCGTACCACCGCATCCGGCCCCGCAGGTCGGCCGGGTCGATGGAGTCGAAGCCGGTGTGCGCGTAGATGTTCTCGATGCGGGCCCGGACGTTGAGCGGGTTGTCGTCCTTCTTGCTGCGCTCGTTCGGGTTGAGCGGCTCGCGGTAGCCAAGGGCCCACTGCCCCTCGCCCCGGCGGGCGTGACCGCGCTTCGGGGGTGCTGCTGGGGGGACCATGCTGGCGTCCTCCGGGGTTCAGGGCACGGGGCACGCTGAACGAGGTCCCGAAGGTGGTGGGGGACGCTTCGCCGGCGTGACCCGCGCCGGCGAGGATTGTGCGAACGGCTACGGGTTACCTGACGGCAAGCCCGCACATCGCGCTGGAGACACGCTGGAAGTCGACGTGGCGGCGGACCACGAGACGAAGTTCCAGCGCAGACATGTTTCCTAGCGTGCCACGCGTCCACGAAGTGGTCCACCGCCAACCGGATGGTGGGACGTGGTTCACGTCGCGCCTGGTCGAGTGCTATACGGCGGTTCCCGACATATGACCTCGGGTGACACGCCGGTCGCGCTGCGTCGTCAGGGAGACTGGTGGTGTGCCTTCAGCTCTGCCGGTAGCCGATCCCGCCCCCGCCAACGGCTCGCTGCCCGCGTCCGCTTTGGACGGTCTGGGTGAGCGACCCTTCGGAATGTACGTACATGTTCCGTTCTGCGCCGTGCGCTGCGGTTACTGCGACTTCAACACCTACACGCCCGGCGAGCTCGGCTCGTCCGCCTCGCCGGCGAGCTGGCTGGAGGGTCTGCGCCGGGAGCTCGACCTCGCCGCCTCCGTGCTGGGTTCGCCGCCTTCGGTCGACACCGTTTTCGTCGGTGGCGGCACGCCGTCGCTGCTCGGAGTGGAGGGACTTTCGTCCGTTCTGGACGCCGTGCGAGCTTCCTTCGGGCTGGCCGTGGACGCCGAGGTGACGACCGAGTCCAACCCCGAGTCCACGTCGGTCGAGTTCTTCGCCGGAATTCGTGACGCCGGTTACACCCGCGTCTCCCTCGGCATGCAGTCCGCCGCCCCGCACGTGTTGGCCGTGTTGGACCGCAAGCACACCCCCGGCCGTCCCGTCGCCGCCGCCCGCGAGGCCTTCGCGGCCGGTTTCGAGCACGTGAACCTGGACGTCATCTACGGCACGCCGGGGGAGCGGCCCGCCGACCTGTCGGCCTCTCTTGACGCCGTCCTGTCCGCCGGCGTCGACCACGTCTCCGCGTACGCCTTGATCGTCGAGGACGGCACCGCTCTGGCCCGTCGCGTCAAACGCGGCGAGCTCCCCGCCCCCGACGACGACGTCCTGGCGTCGTACTACGAGACCATCGACACCGCGCTGTCCTCGGCCGGCCTGCACTGGTACGAGGTCTCCAACTGGGCATCTTCGGAGGCCGCCCAGTGCCGGCACAACATCATCTACTGGCAGGGCGGCGACTGGTGGGGCGCCGGTCCCGGCGCGCACAGCCATGTCGGCGGCGTCCGGTGGTGGAACGTCAAGCACCCCGCCAAGTACGCCGCCGAGCTCGCCGCCGGCCGCTCTCCCGCCGCCGGCCGCGAAACCCTCTCCGCCGAGGACCGCCGCGTCGAGCGAGTCCTCTTGGAGCTCCGCCTCGCCGCCGGCCTCCCGCTCGAAGCCCTCGACCCCGCCGGCCACTCCGCCGCCTCTTCCTGCGCCGCCGACGGCCTCCTCGACCCTTCCGCCCTGGCCGCCGGCCGCTGCGTCCTCACCCCTCGCGGCCGCCTCCTCGCCGACGCCGTCGTCCACCGCCTCCTGCCGTGAGCGCCCGCCGCCTGGTGCCACATGCGCTTCCCATGTGGCACCAGGCGGCAAATGGGAAGCGCACGTGGCATCGAGGTATTGATACGGATCGGCTGGTCGTGCGAGCCATCCGGCTACCCGCCTACTACAGCTGGGCCGCGAAGTGGGCGACAGGTGCGTCCTGAGTCCACCGCGCTCCGTAAACTTGTCGTGAGTACCTGTGTCGACCGGCCCGGAGGTGACGCCGCGTGAACGCTGATGAGCGCCGCTTCGAGGTGTTGCGCGCGATCGTCGCGGACTACGTCTCCAACCAGGAGCCGGTGGGTTCCAAGGCGCTGGTGGAGCGGCACAACCTGGGCGTGTCGAGCGCGACGGTGCGCAACGACATGGCGGTGCTGGAGGAGGACGGCTACATCGCGCAGCCGCACACGAGTGCGGGGCGGGTGCCGACGGACAAGGGCTACCGGCTGTTCGTGGACCGGATCAGCGACCTGAAGCCGCTGTCGCCGGCGGAGCGGCGGGCCATCCACAGCTTCCTGGAGGGGGCGGTGGACCTGGACGACGTGCTGCGGCGCAGCGTCCGGCTGCTGGCCCAGCTGACCCGCCAGGTGGCGGTGATCCAGTACCCGACGCTGACCCGCTCGACGGTGCGCCACCTGGAGGTGGTGCAGCTCACGCCGGCCCGGCTGATGCTGGTGCTGATCACCGACGCGGGCCGCGTCGACCAGCGGATGGTGGAGCTGGGCGACGTGATCGACGAGGAGGGCACGGCCCAGATCAGGGCGATGCTGAACTCGGCGATGTGCGGCCAGCGGCTGACCGACGCCTCGGCCCGGGTGGCGGAGCTGCCGACGCAGGTGCCGGCGGAGCTGCGCAACGCGATGCTGCGCGTGTCGACGGTGCTGGTGGAGACGCTGGTCGAACACCCGGAGGAGCGCCTGCTGCTGGGCGGCACGGCCAACCTGACGCGTAACGTGGCCGACTTCCCGGGCTCGCTGCGCCAGGTGCTGGAGGCGTTGGAGGAGCAGGTGGTGGTGCTGCGGCTGCTGGCCGCGGTGAGCGACCCGGGCACGGTCACGGTGCGCATCGGCGGTGAGAACGAGGCCGAGGACCTGCGCAGCACCTCCGTGGTGTCCATCGGCTATGGCGGTAAGGGAACATTGCTCGGGGGGATGGGCGTTGTCGGCCCGACGAGGATGGACTACCCGGGCACCATGGCGGCCGTGCACGCGGTGGCCAACTACGTGGGCGACATCCTGACCGGGCGCTAGCCCGACAGCTAACGGGCCGGACCCGACGGGGCATCCGGCAGGAGGACTGGAAACAAGGTGGCCAGGGACTACTACGGCACGCTCGGGGTCAGCCAGGACGCGACCCCCGAGGAGCTCAAGCGCGCGTACCGCAAGCTCGCCAGGGAGCTGCACCCGGACGTCAATCCGGACGAGCAGGCGCAGGCGCGCTTCCGTGAGGTCACGGCGGCCTACGAGGTGCTGTCCGACCCGCAGAAGCGGAAGATCGTCGACCTCGGCGGCGACCCGTTGGGCGGCGGGGGCGGCGGCGGCCAGGGCATGCGCGACCCGTTCGGCGGCGCGGGCTTCGGCCTCGGCGACATCATGGACGCCTTCTTCGGCGCGGCCACCGGCGGCGGCGCCGGCCGCGGGCCCCGCAGCCGGGTGCAGCCGGGCTCGGATGCCTTGCTGCGCATGGAGTTGACGTTGGAGGAGTGCCTGACCGGCGTCGGCCGTGAGATCACGGTGGACACGGCGGTGCTGTGCGACCAGTGCCAGGGCGCCGGTTGCGCGCCCGGCACGAAGCCGCAGACCTGCGACACCTGCCACGGCCGCGGCGAGATCCAGTCGGTGCAGCGCTCGTTCCTGGGCCAGGTCGTGACGGCCCGTCCGTGCCCGGTGTGCCGCGGCTACGGCGAGGTCATCCCGGAGCCGTGCCAGCAGTGCTCGGGCGACGGCCGCATCCGGGCCCGCCGCAGCATCAACGTGCAGATCCCGGCCGGTGTGGCCGACGGCATGCGGGTGCGGCTGGCCAGCCAGGGCGAGGTCGGCCCCGGCGGCGGCCCGGCCGGCGACCTGTACGTCGAGGTCGACGAGCTGCCGCACGACACCTTCGAGCGCGAGGGCGCCAACCTGCACGGCACGCTGCGTATCCCGGTGACGACGGCGGCGCTGGGCGCGGTGCTCCAGCTCAAGACGCTGGACGGCACCGAGGAGCTGCGTATCGAGCCGGGCACGCAGCCGAACACGGAACTGGTGCTGACCGGCCGCGGCATGCCGAAGCTGCGCTCGTCGGGCCGGGTCGACGGCCGCGGCGACATGTACGTGCACCTCCAGGTGGAGGTGCCGACGAAGCTGGACGCCAAGCAGGCGGAGCTGCTGCGTGAGCTGGCGGCGCTGCGTGGCGAGGAGGAGCCGGAGCTGTCCTCGACCAACGGGCGCGGTCACGGCCTGTTCTCGCGCCTGCGCAACTCCCGCCGGTGACGACCCAGTGACGACATTGCCGGTGTTCCTCGTCGACAGCCTGCCGGCGGGCGACGACGGCGTGCTGGACGGCCCGGAGGGCCACCACGCGGCGTCGGTGCGGCGGCTGCGTGTCGGCGAGGAGCTGGTGCTGGCCGACGGTCGCGGCGGCCGGGTGCGCTGCGGCATCGAGGCCGTGGAGAAGGACTCGCTGCGTCTGAAGACGTTGGAGCGCACGTACATCGAGCCGCCGCGGCCCCGCGTGGTCGTGGCGCAGGCGCTGGTCAAGGGCGACCGCGGCGAGCTCGCGGTGGAGCTGGCCACGGAAGCCGGTGTGGACGCGATCGTGCCGTGGCGGGCGTCCCGTTGTGTAGCCCGATGGGATGAAGGCCCTCGCGGCGCAAAGGCCCTGGCCAAGTGGCGCAGCACGGCCCGTGAGGCGGCCAAGCAGTCCCGCCGGGCGTGGGTGCCGGAGGTCGCCGAGCCGGTGACAACGATGGAACTGGCCAAGCTGGCCGGCGCCGCGGCCAAGGCCATGGTGCTGCACGAGTCGGCCACCGGCCGGCTGCAAGATCTGCCCACGGACGGGGATCTGCTGCTCGTGGTCGGTCCCGAGGGCGGGATCAGCGACGAGGAGCTGGCCGCGCTGGCCGACGCGGGCGCGGTGGCGGTCCGACTCGGGCCCTCGGTGCTGCGGGCTTCTACCGCAGCGGCGGTGGCATTGGGAGCCATCGGCGCCCTGTCCACCCGATGGGGCTGACCAGAGCGATCAAGTTGGGCCCGGGGGTGCTGCACTCTGGCGCGAAGCCGTGAGCAGGGTCTACCCTTTGGCAACCAAGAATTTCCGACGTTCTGCCGAACGTTGGGACTACCCGCCGGACACCTCCCCCCTCGGTCCGGCGGCGGCCGTGCCGTAGCGGAGTAACCCCCAGGCTCCGCTGCGGCACGGCGTTTTTTATGGCCTCACGAACGTGACGAGCTCGGGAACAGCGTGTAGCTGAAGGACCAGAAGAAGTCGATGCCGAGGATCACGGTCCACAGCGCCATGCCGCCGAGCAGTTGCTCGCCGCGCACCGGGTCGAAGCCGGTCAGCGCGTAGCCGCCGCCGAGCAGCGCGATCACCACGACCCACTCGCCGCATCGCCGGTAGAAGCCGGCGCGCTGCTGACGGGCGTGTTCCCAGCCGGTCACCTTGGGCTTGGGCTCGTGGGCCAGCTTGCGGCGGACCCAGCCGTCCATGGCGTGCATGTGGTGCCGGCCGGACACCACCACGATGCCGATGATGATCGCGCCGAGCACGTGCGCGATGTCGCCGGTGCCGCCCTGGGCCAGGTCGATGGCGCCGGCCACGAGCACGACGACGTAGCCGAGCGGCGACAGCACCAGCAGCACGGCGCCGGCTCTCGGCATCTTCAGCAGGTAGCGGACGACCAGCCCGGCGAGCAGCAGGACGACAAAGCCCACCTCGGAGCCGATCACGAGCGTGAGCAGCACGGCGCCTCCCTCTGATGTGTCACGACTGTATTAGTACAGTCGTATTTATACCACATGTGTTAAAACAGGGGCGTGCCCAAGGCCGTCGATCACGAAGCCCGTCGCCGCGAGCTGGCCGAAGCGGTCTGGCGGGTGATCAGCACCGACGGCGTGCACCGCGCGTCGGTGCGCGCCGTCGCCGCCGAGTCCGGCTGGTCCACCGGCTCGCTGCGGCACTACTTCCCGACCCAGGACTCGCTGCTGGCCTTCGCCATGGAGCTGCTGGCCGACAAGGCCCGCGTCCGCATGCTGGCCATCGACGACCACGACGCGCGAACCGTGCTGCGGCGCATCGCCGAGGCCCTGCTGCCGGTCACGCCCGAGCACCGCGTCGAGGTCGAGGTGTGGCTGGCCCTGCTGGCCCGGGCCCAGGTCGACCCCGGCCTGCAACGGGCCGAGCGGGACAACCGGGAGGCGCTGCTGTCGATGCTGTCCGGCGTGCTCTGGCGGGCCACCGCGCAGGGCGAGCTGAGCGAGAGCCGCAACCCCGACCTTGAGGCCGTCCGCTACCTCGCGGTGATCGACGGCATGACCCTGGCCTGCGTGTTCTCCGCCGAGCGGATCAGCGTCGAGGTCGCGCTCACGGTGATCGACCAGCATCTGGACGACCTGCTCGCCGTGCCGTCTACCCTGCCGGCATGACCGCGGACTGCCTGTTCTGCAAGATCGTCGCCGGCGACATTCCGGCGACCGTCGTCCACGACGGGGCGCGCACCCTCGCGTTCCGCGACATCACCCCGCAGGCCCGGGTGCACGTGCTGGTGGTGCCCAAGCAGCACCACGAGGACGCCGCCGCGCTGGCCGCCGCCGACCCGCAGCTGCTGGCCGAGGTGATCGCCACCGGGGCCGAGGTGGCCAAGGCCGAGGGCATCGCCGACAGCGGCTACCGCTTCGTCTTCAACACCGGCGAGGACGCCGGCCGCACCGTGTTCCACGCCCACCTGCACGTGCTCGGCGGAGAACAATTGGGTCACTTCGGCCGGCCCTGAGGGCTGAACTTGAATGCGCGCTGTCGGTGCCCCCGACTAGCATCGAAGTGACCGTCAAGTTCACCGCCGGCGCGCGGACGCGCAGGAAGCAGGCCCGAGGCCACGTGCCTTCAACACCCAAGAACGGTTCGTCCTCGGCGTCGCTGGCCGAGACGGACGCCCAGTCCCGGTTCACCGTTCCCGACGAGGCGGTGCTGGCCCTGCTCGGTTCCCGCGACGAGAGCCTGCGGGCCGCCGAGGAGCTGCTGGACGCCGATGTGCACGTCCGCGGCAACGAGGTCACGCTGACCGGCCGACCGGCCGACGTGGCCTTCGCCGAGCGGGTGTTCGCCGAGCTGGTCACGCTGGCCCGCGGCGGCCAGCAGGTCGGCCCGGACGCGGTCCGCCGCACCGTGGCGATGCTGCAGGGCGGCGAGGCCGAGTCACCGGCCGAGGTGCTCAGCCTGGACATCCTGTCCCGGCGCGGCAAGGTGATCCGCCCCAAGACGCTCAACCAGAAGCGCTACGTGGACGCGATCGACGCCAACACCATCGTGTTCGGCATCGGACCGGCCGGCACCGGCAAGACCTACCTGGCCATGGCCAAGGCCGTGCAGGCGCTGCAGGCCAAGCAGGTCAGCCGGATCATCCTGACCCGGCCGGCGGTCGAGGCGGGCGAGCGGCTGGGCTTCCTGCCCGGCACGCTGTTCGACAAGATCGACCCGTACCTGCGGCCGCTCTACGACGCGCTGCACGACATGGTCGACCCGGAGACGATCCCGCGGCTGATGCAGTCCGGCACCATCGAGGTGGCCCCGCTGGCCTACATGCGTGGGCGGACCTTGAACGAGGCCTTCGTCGTGCTGGACGAGGCGCAGAACACCACGCCCGAGCAGATGAAGATGTTCCTCACCCGGCTCGGCTTCGGCTCCAAGATCGTGGTCACCGGCGACGTCACGCAGGTCGACCTGCCCGGCGGGCAGCGCAGCGGCCTGCGCGTGGTGCAGGAGATCCTGG
>Ga0310811_10008918_pt1 | contig 12917 bp, 14 predicted proteins | sample YCmetagenome_FD_207642 | JGI IMG/M metagenome (GOLD analysis project Ga0310811, IMG submission 207642) | Soil microbial communities from experimental microcosm in Duke University, North Carolina, United States - YC | ecosystem: Engineered > Artificial ecosystem > Soil microcosm > Unclassified ...
GTGCAGCGCCCGTGCGACCTGGTGCTTCCCCACGCCAGTCTGGCCGATGATCACCACCAGCCGCGGACGGCGACCGGCCGCCGCGTCGGCAACGAGGGCTCGAATGGAATCGCGCAGAGCGCGGATGGCCTGGCACTCGCCGACGATCGCATCGACCGGCGACGGCGCCGGTGGTGAAACCGGGAGGGGCGAGGGCGTCGTCACCGCGGCGTCGGCTCGCGCCAGCCTGGTCAGGCTGACGGCGGCGATCGCCGCTGCTCCGCCGATCAACAGCTCACGCCGGGTCACCATCGGTGCCTCCCTCGGACAATCGGGCAGGTCTTGGGGACGCGCCAATCCTATCGCGACGACGTCGGCCGCGTGTAAAGGATCTCACCCTGCGCCACCAGCAGCCGCAGGTAATACGCGACCCTCCGCTCGGGCGCACCGATCGTTCCCTCGGGCGGCCGTGTTTGCAGGACGTACTCCCCCATCGCTCGTTCCAGGCTGCGGGACGGGAGCTTCACGAGCGCTTGCGGATCGGCGCAGCGGATGATGGCGCAGAGCTCGAGCATGCTCGGTGATGTGATCTTCCTGACCTCGCGCCACAGGCGCCTCAGGGTCTTTGCGTCGAGCAAGCGCACGTCGTCGTACTCGCAGAGCGCGGCCACCGGCGCGCCGCAGGCCGGACAGAATCGCTCGCCATCGCCGATGGGCTTGCGGCAGCGGACGCACGGCAGCCCGGGCGGATCGCCCTGCAGCGCCGGACGCCACGCGTCGACGATCGCGTCCTCGATGGGGCACACGGACATGCACGCGCCGCAGTCGGTGCAGCGCGCGGCGTCGATCCGGGTGTGACGTGTGCCCTTGGCATTGACCGCGCCGGCCACCCACTGGATGCACTCCGTGGGACACACGGCCAGGCAGTCGCCGATGCCCTCGCACACGTCTCGATTGATCGTGTAGGCCACGTCGCTCCTCCCCGGGACTCTGATGACTGCTGGAACGTCACGATCACCCGCCGCCTGACACGGGACCGTGGCTGTCAGGGAACGCCGGCCTCCGACGTCCTGCTGCCAGAGCGCAGTCTCTGCCAGAAGACCAGAGGAGGACGACCATGCATCGAGTGTTGACGTCGATCGCCATCGTGGCATTTCTCAGCGGAACGGGCGCCGGCTTTTCAGCGGCCGCGCTGCAGCCCACCACGTCTCCCACGCTGTCGCAGGCCACGGAGACGCGGAACGCGAGCACCGCGCGGCGCCAGGCCGCCGCGGCGCACGTGCAGGCCGGCGTCGAGCTGCTGGAGGCGGAGAAGTTGCGTGAGGCCGAGGAGCGATTCCGGCAGGCCATCGCGCTCGCTCCGGAGGACGACAACGCCCACGGCCGGCTCGGCTGGGCGCTCATCCTCCAGGGCCGCTTCGCGGAGGCGGAGAGCGAATGTCGCGAGGCGCTGCGGCTGAATCCGCTCCACGCGCGGTGGCACGGCATGCTCGGCCGCTCGTTGCTCGGACAGAAGCGGCTCGACGAGGCGGAGGCCGCCTATCGCGAAGCGCTACGCCTGGCACCTCGAGCGGACCTCTGGCACGGGGAGCTGGGCCGCGCCCTCAACTACCAGCGCCGCTGGGCGGAGGCCGAGGTCGAGGTCCGCCGGGCGATCGAGCTCGACCCCCAAGACGCGGACTGGCACGGCCTGCTGGGCCAGGTGCTCGGTGGCCAGCAGCGTTGGGCCGAGGCTGAGGCCGCCGCGCGCGAGGCCGCCCGATTGAGCCCGGGCTTCGACGGCTGGCGCGGTCACCTCTCGTGGATCCTGCTCATGCAGGAAAAGTGGGCGGAGGCCGAGTCGGCGGCGCGCGAGGCCGTGCGCATCGACCCCCGCTACGGACAGTGGCACGGCAACCTCGGCTGGGCGCTGCGCGAGCTGGGACGGCTGGGCGAGGCGGAGGCTGAGTATCGCACCGCCATCGCGCTCGATCCCGCCTTCCACGGCTGGCGCGGCAACCTGGGCCGGGTGCTGGCGCTGCAGGAGAAGTGGGCGGAGGCCGAAATCGCGTACGCCGAGGCCGTGCGGCTGCGGCCGGACAGCGAGGAGTACCGGCGCGCGCTGGAGAACGCGCGGCGCGAGCATCTGCGCCAGGGCGCGGGCCCCGGCGGCACGCGCGTCGGCCTGGCGGCGCCGGACGCTCCGGTATACTCGCGCCGTGCGTCACCTCCACGGCCGTGATCGATAGCGCCGCGTTCCCCCAGCGCTGGTGAGCGGCGGCGTCCTCACCTATCTGGGCGGGCGCCTGCTCGGCGCCGTCCCGATGCTCTTCCTGATGTCGCTGGTCGTCTTCGCGATCGTCTATCTCATCCCCGGCGATCCGATCGACGCGATGCTCGGACAGGACGCCGAGCGCTCGGCGCGCGAGGCGCTGCGCCACGAGCTGGGCCTCGACCAGCCCGTCTGGCGCCAGTATGCGAGCTGGATCGCGCGCGTCGCGCACGGCGACCTCGGCCGCTCCATCCGCGCCCAGCAGCCGGTGCGCGACCTCATCGCCGAGAAGCTGCCCGCGACACTGCTGCTGACGACGAGCGCCGCCGTCATCGCGCTGCTCATCGCGTTCCCGGCCGGTGTCGTCGCGGCGGTGAGGCGCAACACCGTCGTCGACTTCCTGGCCATGGTGGGCGCGCTGCTCGGCGTGTCGATCCCGAGCTTCTGGTCGGGGATCATGCTGATCATGATCTTCGCGCTCACGCTCGGCTGGCTGCCCGCCATCGGCTACGCGCGCATCACGTCCGATCCCCTCGGGGCGCTGCGCTACCTGATCCTGCCGGCACTGACGCTCGGCTCGGTCATGGCCGGCTCCCTCACGCGCCAGGTGCGCGCGCAGCTCCTGCAGGAGCTCGGGCGCGACTACGTGCGCACGGCGCGCAGCAAGGGGCTGCGCGAGGCCGGCGTGGTGGTCCGTCACGCGCTCCGCAACTCGCTGATCCCCGCCGCCACCGTGCTGGGCGTGCAGTTCAGCGTCCTGCTGGGCGGCGCGGTCATCACCGAGCAGATCTTCGCGTGGCCCGGGGTGGGCCAGCTCGCGGTGAACGCCATCGTCAACCGCGATTACCCGGTGCTGCAGGGCGTGATCCTCACCGTCGCGCTGCTCGTCACCCTCGTGAACCTCGCCGTCGACGCGCTCTATGTCGTCCTCGATCCCCGTCTCCGTCTCTCCTGAGCGCCGTCGCCGGCTGCTCGGACGGCTGACGCGCAGCCACCTGGCGCTCGTCGGCCTGGCGATCGTGGGGCTCACGGCCATGGTGGGACTGCTCGCACCGCTGGTCCTCACCACCGATCCGGTGGCGATGGACTTCGGCGCGCTGCTCAGGGCGCCGAGCCGTGGGCACCTGCTGGGCACCGACCAGTTCGGGCGCGACGTGCTGGCGCGGCTGGTGTGGGGCGCGCGCCTGTCGGTGCGCATCGGCGCGCTCGCGGTCGCGCTGGCGGTGGTCGTCGGCGTCCCGATCGGCGCGCTCTCCGGCTATGCCGGCGGCGTCCTCGACAACGTGCTGATGCGCTGCATGGACGCGCTGCTGGCATTCCCGGCGCTGCTGCTGGCCCTGGGACTGGTCGCCATCATGGGGCCGGGCAGCACCAGCACCTGGCTGGCGATCGGCATCGTCTACACGCCGGGGGTGGCCCGGCTCACCCGCGGGGTCGTGCTCGCCGAGCGGCCGCAGGAGTACGTGCAGGCCGCACGCGCGCTGGGCCAGCGCGATCGCTGGGTGCTGGTGCGTCACATCATGCCGAACTGTGTCTCGGCGCTGCTGGTCCAGGCCAGCGTGAACTTCGCCAATGCCATGGTCATCGAAGCCGGGCTGTCGTTCCTCGGCATCGGCACGCCGCCGCCCACGCCGAGCTGGGGGCTCATGCTCAACGAGGCGCGCGCGTTCATGGGCAGCGCCCGGCACGTGGCGATCGCCCCGGGCGTGGCGATCTCGCTCGCGGTGCTGGGCTGGAACCTGCTGGGCGACGGGCTGCGCGACGCACTGGACCCGCGGCTCACGGAGTGAGCGAACCACCCGACCAATCGCGCCGGACAGATCGAGGAGCACGCGATGACGAGACCGTCACACGAAGGAGATCCGCGCTCGGGCTCGGCCTTTCAAGCCATCCGGGCAATCGACTACACGATCATCTTCGCGCGCGACTTGGCCGCGATGCGTCGCTTCTACGAGGACGTCCTGGGCTTCCCGCTGCTCCGCGAGCTCTCGCCGGGCTGGGTCGAATATCGGGTGGGCGACAACACGCTGGCTCTGGCCCGGCCTAGCCGAACGGCCGCCGATGCCCCGACGCCCGACGGCAGCGCCTCGCTTCAGCTGGCCTTCAAGGTGTCCGCGCCCGAGGTCGATCGGTGCGCCGACGAGCTCGTGCGACAGGGCGTTCCGCTGCTCTCGCCGCCCACCGACCAGGCCTTTGGACACCGCACGGTGTTCTTCCGTGACCCGGACGGAAACCTGCTGGAAGTATTCGCGGACATCTAGGAGCCGGGCTCAGGCGCTGCGGCGGCGGTGCCGGACGGGCGGCAGCGCGGCCTCGCCCTCCGGCTGGTTCCCCTGCTCGGCAACGAAGTACTTCTTGGGACGGCGGGCCAGCGTACGGCGCCGATCGCGATCGCGCAGCAGCTCGTGCTGCAGCGCCGCGAGCGCGGCGTCCAGCGCCAGTCGCATGTCCGCGCCCAGCGCGCTGGCGTGATGTGCCGGCCGGCCCGGCGTCTCCACGGTCACCGCGCAGCGCGTGTCCACGCCGCCCCTGGGACCGTTGACGTCGGTGAAGGTCACGACCGAGGCCGTGGCTCGCGCGTGAGCCCGGCCCAGCACCGCGCCGAGCTTCCTGTCGATGAAGGTCCGGAACGGGTCAGCGGCGGCGACGCCCTGGATCATGAGGCTCATGCGGCTGGTTGGAAGCCATTCCGGTGCCAGCGACTTCCGGAACGCCGGCCTCGTCGGCGAGTGCCCTAGGCCGCGCTGACCGCGACCAGCTCGACCTCGAAGATCAACGTGGCGCCCGGCGGGATGACGCCGGCCGCGCCGCGATCGCCGTAGCCCAGATGCGCCGGGATGATCAGCTTGCGCTTGCCGCCCACCCGCATCGACCCCACGCCCTCGTCCCAGCCCTTGATGACGCGCCCGCGCCCGATCGGAAACTCGAGCGGCTGGCCACGGTCGTGCGAGGAGTCAAACTTCTGTCCGCTCTTGAGCCAGCCCGTGTAGTGCACGCTCACGGAATCGCCGAGCTTGGGTCGCGTCCCCGTGCCCTCGACGATCTCGACGTAGCCGAGCCCGCTTGCCGTCTCGATGACCTGCTCGTCCATCCTCGATGACCTCCCGTCGCCGTGAGTGTCCTACATCGGGCGGCGGCTGGCCATCCATCGTGGGAGCGGCCGGCCCCCTGGGGACCGGCCGCCGCTTCGACGCGTGGTGGGCTACTTGCCGCCCTTGGGCTGCCACATGGCGATCGTGGCGCCGGTGGGATCGGTGATCACGCTCATGGTTCCGTACTCGCCGACCTCCATCACATCGACCACTACCTTGGCCCCGAGATCCCTGGCCTTCTTGGTGGAGGCGCGCACGTCGTCGACGCCGACGTAGGCCATCCAGTGCGGCGGCGTCCCGGGCGCCTGGTTCGTCATCATGCCGCCGCCGGTCCCGCCCCCGACGTCGATCATGGTGTACGAGCTGCCGCCCGGCATCGGCACGTCCTGCAGCTTCCAGCCGAAGAGCTTGGCGTAGAAATCCTTGGCCTTGGTGAGGTCGTTCGTGTGCAGCTCCACGTGGACGAATGCATGGCCCATGGTGACCTCCTTCCCGCGCAGGGTACCGCCACAATCCGGCCCCGGCCAGCGTTCGTCGACATCTTCATCGGGGCGCAACGCGCGGCAGCGGTGGCCTCTGGCGACACCTCGCGGGTGACGTTGCGTCCATCCGCGGCCCGCGCTACAACGGGGCCACGCGTACGCGCGAGGAGGACGTCGATGGCGAGTGACCAGTTCAGCCGGGCGGCGGTGGTGGTCGTGGACATGCAGAACGACTTCGTGCGGGTGGGGGCGCCGCTGGAGGTGCCGGAGTCGCGGCCCACCATCCCGGTGCACCAGGCGCTGCTGGCCGCCGCCCGCCCGCGCAAGATCCCCGTCATCTACACGAAGTTCCTCGCGGGCCCGGAGCGCACGCCCACCTGGCAGTTCTCGCCACAGTGCGAGCCGCCAGTCTGCTGCTGCTGGAAGGGCTTCAAGCGCTTCTTCAAGGACGTGGGCAAGGAGCTCGACGGCTCGGACATCATCGACGAGCTCTATCCCGAGCCGGGTGATCCCATCGTCGACAAGTTCTGGTACGGCGCCTTCCACAACACCAACCTGGACGATCTGCTGCGGGCCCGCCACGTCGAGTCCGTGCTGATCACCGGCACGGTCACCCAGATCTGCGTGGAGGAGACGGCGCGGGAGAGCTTCAAGCGAGGCTACCGCACCACCCTGATCTCCGACGCCGTCTCGACCTACGCACCGGATCTGCAGGCGGCCGTGTTCAAGAACTTTGCGCACAAGTTCGGCTACGTGTCGACGGCCAAGGACGTGATCGCGGGGATCTCGCGCTAGCGGTGAACGACCGGAGCGCAGCGGGCGCGAGCTCCGCTGCGCTCCGGCGTCACGCTAGGGCCGGATGCTCTTCCAGTCGCCGGCCTTCTCGAACGCCGAGGCCGCGCGGTAGATTGCGACCTCGTCGAAGTGCTTCGCGGTCAGCATCATGCCCGCCGGCAGCCCGTCGCTCATCCCGCACGGCACGCTCATGGACGGATGCCCGGTGATGTCGAACGGCGCGGTGTTGGGCAGCATCTCGAACGCGCGCTGGATGATGTCCAGGCGGGGCGCGCCGGGCTTGGGGATGGGGGTGGCCTTGAGCGGCAGGGTCGGCATCAGCAGCACGTCGTAGCTCTTCAGCACCGCGTCGTAGGCGGCGATGAGCGAGCGGACCAGGTTCTGGGCCTTGGCGTAGTAGTGGCCGCGGTACTTGTTCAGCGCGTACTGGCCGAACAGGATCGTCGTCTTCAGCGTGTCGGAGAACTCGTCGGCGCGCTGCCGCCACGCCGAGTGAGCGTCGATGAGGCTCGTCACGTAGAGGCCCTTCGTGTTGAAGCCGTAGGCGTTGCCGTTCATCATCTGCACGGTCGCGCCCTCGACGGCGATCGGCGTCCAGATGGCGGGCCCGGCCAGGTGCATCGGGATCGACACCTCGTCCACCTGCGCGCCCAGGTCGCGGAAGATGGCCGCACCCTTCTTGACCATGGCATCGACGTCGGCCTCCGAGCCCGGATGGCCGAAGCCTTCCTTGACCACCGCGATCTTCATCCCGCGCGCGTCGCCGGTGAGCGCGTTGGTGTAGGACGCCGTCCTCACGCCGAGCTGGCGGTGATCGAGGCCGTCGGGCCCGGCCAGCACTTCCAGGAGCAGCGCGTTGTCGGCGACGTTGGCCGTCATCGGACCGGTGTGGTCGATCGTGTTCTCGATGGGGAAGACGCCCGTGTAGGGCACGAGCCCCCACGTCGGCTTCATCCCGTAGGTACCGCAGTACGCCGACGGGATGCGGATGGAGCCGCCCTGATCGCCGCCGATCGCCATGTCGACCTCGCCGGCCGCGACGACGGCGGCGCTGCCCGACGACGAGCCACCCGCCGAGTAGCCCATCTTGCGCGGGTTCTGCACGGGGCCGGCCGAGCTGGTGTGGCTGCCGCCCGAGAAGCAGAAGTACTCGCAGTGCACCTTGCCGGCGATGGTGCCGCCCGCGTCGAGGATGCGCGTGACGATCGTGGCGTCGACGTCGGGGACGTAGCCCTCCAGGGTCGAGGCGCCGTTCATCATCGGCACCCCGGCCAGGCAGACGTTGTCCTTGAGGGCCACGCGCTTGCCGGCCAGCTTGCCGGTGGGCGCGCCCTTCACCTCGCTCTTGTAGTACCAGGCGTTGTACTTGTTCTCGGCGCCCTCCGGACGATAGCCCGGCGTGCGCGGGTACTTCACGACCGGCATCGGGTCCGCCATCGCCTCCAGGGCGTGATAGGCGGCCACGTTGCCAGCCATGGTGCCGAGGAAGAACGTGACGTCGTCGTCGGAGAGCGTCAGCCCGAGCTGCCGGCCGACCGCCTTGAGCTCATCGGGGGTTGGGAGCTTTGCGCTGGCCACGGGAATCCTCCTTCTGGCGTGCCACCGGCGTGGGGCGTGCCTGCGGCCGTCCGGCGGTGATCGCCGGACGGCCGGAGTTTGAGCTACGGCGTGCGGCGCTCGCTCATGTCTTGACGTCGATCACGTACTGCTGGTTGTCGTTCGGGTTCTTCTTGAGGTTGCAGACCGCAGCGGTGTCGGCCGGCGGCTGCTGCGGATAGCTCTCCAGCACCTTCAGCGCGCGGTTCTCGGCCTCGGCGATGTAGACGTCGAGGCTGCAGTGGTGCGTCTGCGGATCGATCGCGGTCTTGCCGGCCGGCCCCGTGTAGCTGAGGTTGGACTCCAGCGCCTCGATCACCTTCATGCGATCGATGCTGTTGGCCTTCTTCACGCCGAGCGCCCACAGGTGCAGCCCGTGGTAGCTCTGGATGGCCAGCGACGTCACGTACTTGCTGGTGGCACCGTACTTCGGCAGGAACTTCTTGAGGAAGGCCTGGTTGGCCTCGGTGGTGACCTCCTGGAAGTAGCTCTGGGCAGCGATGTAGCCCTTGTGCTCCTCGGGCGTGGTCACCTGCTGCTCGAGCCCGTTGCCGAACGTCGTGGAGGCGACGTGCACGGTCTTGTTCATGCCCGAGGCCGCCCACTGGCGATAGAAGCCGATGTGGTTGCCGCCCACCAGCGCCGACATGACGAAGTCCGGCTTGGCCGCCTGGATCTTGGTGATGGCCGGCCCGAAGTCGCTGACCTCGAGCGGGAAGAAGTCCGTCGCCAGCACCTCGCCGCCGTGATCCTGGGTGTACTTCTTCACCCACTTGGCGGTGATGTGGCCGTAGTTGTAGTCGGCGGCGACGGTGTAGACCTTCTTGCCGAAGCGCTTCAGCGTGAACGGCACCAGCTTGTCGACGTTCTGGGCCGGCGTGGAGCCGGTGCAGAAGCAGTTGCGGTCACACACGCCGCCCTCGTACTGCGTGTTGTAGAAGTAGAGCGTGTTGAACCGCTTGAGCACGGGGCGGATGGCCTCGCGCGAGGCCGAGGTGATGCCGGCCTGCACGACCGCCACCTTCTCCTTGGTGGCCGCCTCGGTGGCGAACTGCGTGTAGAGCTGGATGTTCGACTGGGCGTCGTAGCTGATCAGCTTGATCTGCTTGCCCAGCAGCCCGCCCGCGGCGTTGATCTCGTCGACCGCATAGGTGATGCAATCCACCATCGGGCGCCCGTAGATGTCGAGGCCGCCCGAGAGATCGTGGATCGCCGCCACCTTGATGACGTTCGCCTGCGCGAACGCCTCGCGCAGGACGGTGGGCGCCAGGGCTACCGCGCCGAGGGTGGTACCCGCTGCCTTGAGGAATCTGCGACGATCGGCCCGCATCGTGACCTCCGGGCGAAGGGTTGGAGAACGCATGCTGCGCCACTCGCTCGCGTTGCGAGGGCCCGAGTCTAGGCGCCACCTCCTCGGAGTGTCAAGGCCGCCGACGCCGGCGCCTTGCCTGCTCCGAGCGGGCGGTCTATAGTGCGCGCGCGATGGACCTCGTGGCGGTGCTCGGGCTGGAAATCCTGAACGGCATCGCCAGCCTCGTCCTGATCAGCGTCGGCCTCGCGATCATCTTCGGCATGATGCGGGTGATCAACCTCGCCCACGGCGAGTTCCTCATGCTCGGCGGCTACGCCGCCATCATCGCCACCTCGCACGGCGTGAACATCTGGATCTCGATGCTGGTGGTCGCGCCCATCGTCGTGGGCCTCATCGGCATCGTCGCCGAGCGGCTCATCATCCGCGTCCTCTACGGCCGCATGATCGACACGCTGCTGGCCACGTGGGGGCTGAGCCTGTTCTTCATCGGCCTGGTCACCACGATCTTCGGCAACAGCGTGGCCGGCATCGGCGCGCCGCTCGGCAGCGTCGCCGTCGGCCGCTACAGCATCAGCCTCTATCGCCTGTTCCTCGTCGGCGTCGCTGCCGCCATGGTCGTGGCCATCTACGCCGTGCTGCGCGGCACCCGGGCCGGTCTGCTGGCCCGGGCCACCATGGAGAACCCGAACATGGCCGCGGCGCTCGGCGTGAGCCCGCCCCGCGTGTACGCGACCACGTTCGGCGTCGGCGCCGCCCTCACCGGCCTGGCCGGCGGGGTGCTGGCCCCGATCTCCGGCGTGCTACCGACGGTGGGCGCCGCCTACGTGGCGAAGGCGTTCATCACCGTCATCAGCGGGGGGACGGCCATCGTCGCCGGCACGGCCACGGCGGCCGGACTCTTCGGCACCGTGAGCCAGCTCGTCACCTATCTGACCACGCCGGTCATCGGCGAGGCCGGGCTGCTCGTCGCGGCCATCCTGCTCCTGCGCGTGCTCCCGCACGGCATCACCGGCCGGATCTTCCGGGGTAGCCTGTGAGGCGGCCGCGCGTGAGCCCCGGCATCGTCGTCACCGCGATCCTGATGATCGGCGTCGCGGTGGGAACCCCGCTCGTCGTCGATCAGTTCGAGCTGCTGCAGCTCACCGTCTTCGCCAGCATGTGCATCCTGGCCCTGAGCCTGGGCGTGGTGTGGGGCTACGGCGGCATTCTCTGCTTCGGCCAGTCCGCGTTCTTCGGGCTCGGCGGCTACACCTACGCGGTCACCGCGGTGAACCGTGGCGAGTCGACGCTGGCCATCGGGCTGGGGATCGTCGTGCCCGCGCTCTTCGCGGCGCTGCTCGGCTACTTCATGTTCTACGGGCGGCTGAGCGACGTGTACCTGGGCGTCATCACGCTCAGCGTGACCCTGATCTTCTTCAACCTGGTGAACAGCACGGCCGGCGACGCGTACCGCATCGGGAGCGCGCGGCTGAACGGCTTCAACGGCATGCCCTCGCTGCCCACCTTCAACGTGCCCGGCGATCCCGGGCGCCTGCTCGATCCGACCGAGACGTTCTACCTGGTGATGGCGCTGCTGCTCATCGTGTACGGGGGGCTGCACCTGCTGCTGGCCAGCCACTTCGGGCGCGTGGTGGTGGCGGTCCGCGAGAACGAGACGCGCTGCGAGCTGCTCGGCTACGACGTGCGGCAGGTCAAGCTCTCGATCTTCACGATCGGCGGCGGCATCGCCGGCCTGGCCGGCTGCCTGTTCGCGAACTGGGGCGCGTTCGTGAGCCCCACCATGTTCAGCCTCAGCATGACCTCGCAGATCATCATCTGGGTCATCGTGGGCGGGCTCGGCACGCTCGTCGGCCCGATCATCGGCTGCCTGATCATGCAGTACCTGGCCACCGCGCTCGGCACCCAGCAGCTCGCCAACACCAACCTGATCTTCGGCGTCATCTTCCTGGCCTTCGTGCTGCTCGTGCCCCGCGGCATCGTGCCCTCGCTGGGCGTGCTGCGGGCGCGGTGGCTGCGCGCGCGCTCGTCCCGGCCCGCCGCATGACGCCTCCCGTGCTGGAGACCCACGGGCTGTCGATCCGATTCGGCGGTGTCGAGGCGGTGCGCGACGTGAACCTCTGCCTGGCCGAGCGCGAGCTGCGCTGCCTCATCGGTCCCAACGGCGCCGGCAAGAGCACGCTGTTCAAGCTGCTGACCGGGCAGCTCCAGCCCACCGCCGGCCGCATCGTCTTCCGCGGCCAGGACATCACCGGCCACCACACCCACGCCATCGCCCGGCGGGGCATCGGCATCAAGACGCAGGTGCCGAATCTCTTCGACGGCCTGACGGTGCGCGAGCACCTGTGGATCTCGGCCCGGCGCACGAACCCGGCCCGCCGGGCTCGCGAGATCGCCGACGAGATCCTGGAGCGCATCCGGCTCACCGGCCTGGCCGATTCGGCGGTGGGGCGGCTGGCCCACGGCCAGCGGCAGTGGGTGGAGCTCGGCACGGTGCTGGCCGGCAACCCGTTGCTGATCCTCCTCGACGAGCCGGCCGCCGGGATGACCCACGACGAGGTGGCGCGCACGGCCGAGCTGGTGCGCGACATCAACCAGACCCACGCGCTCATCGTGGTCGAGCACGACATGCAGTTCGTGCGGATGATCGCCCGCACCGTGACGGTCATGCACCAGGGCGCCGTGCTCGTCGAGGACACGATGGCGCGCATCCTCACCAACCGCACCGTACGCGACATCTACCTCGGCAAGCACGGGGGAGGCGCCTGAGCCATGCTGCTGAGCGTCGCCGAGCTGAGCGCGCGGTACGGGCGCATCCCGATCCTCAACGGCATCTCGCTGGACGTCGACGCCGGTGAGTTCGTCGGCGTCCTCGGGCACAACGGGATGGGCAAGACCACCTTGCTCAAGACCCTCATGGGCTTCGTACCGGCCCAGAGCGGGCGGATCACCTTCGACGGCGCCGATGTCACGCGCGAGCCGCCCTACACGCGGGCCCGGCGCGGCCTCGGCTACGTTCCCCAGGGCCGCGAGATCTTCCCGGGGCTGAGCGTGCGCGACAACCTCCGCATGGGCTTCGCCGGCCGCGGCGCCGAGGAGCGCATCGACACGATCGTGGCGACGTTCCCGCGGCTGGCGCCGCTGCTGAGCCGCCGGGGCGGCGCGCTCAGCGGCGGCGAGCAGCAGCTCCTGGCGATCGCCCGCTGCCTGGCCGGCCAGCCCAAGCTCATCCTCTTCGACGAGCCGACCGAGGGCATCCAGCCGTCCATCATCGAGGAGCTCATCGGCGTCCTGCGCCAGCTCCATCGCACGCAGGGGCTCACGATCCTGCTCGTCGAGCAGAATCTCGAGTTCATCGCCGAGCTCGCCCAGCGCGTGCTGCTCATCCAGAAGGGCGCGATCGTGCGCCAGCT
>Ga0310811_10008920_pt1 | contig 12916 bp, 13 predicted proteins | sample YCmetagenome_FD_207642 | JGI IMG/M metagenome (GOLD analysis project Ga0310811, IMG submission 207642) | Soil microbial communities from experimental microcosm in Duke University, North Carolina, United States - YC | ecosystem: Engineered > Artificial ecosystem > Soil microcosm > Unclassified ...
ACAAGCACATACTCAATAAGCCAAACGATACCGAAAAAACAGGCGGCGTCTTGTCCCCTCTTCCCCGCCCCGATATCTTCGGCCCCTCACCTTATGCGACAAACAACAACAAAACGGGCGGCGTTCGGCACATGGCGGAGCAAGCGGTATCGAAGCGAGTCGAAGACGGCATAGCGATCCTGACGGTCAACAACCCGCCAGTGAACGCGCTGAGCCAAGCCGTCCGCCAAGGCCTCAAGCAGGCGATGACGGACATCGCATCGGATGCACTCGAGGGCAGCAACAAGCCGGTGGTCGCGGCGATCCACGGCGTGGCGCTCGGCGGCGGCCTCGAGGTCGCGCTCGGCTGCCATTACCGCCTCGCCGATCCCAAGGCGCGCGTCGGCTTCCCCGAAGTCAATCTCGGCATCATCCCGGGCGCAGGCGGCACGCAGCGCCTGCCGCGCGTCGTCGGCCTGGAGGCGGCGATCGATCTCATCACCTCGGGCCGCATGGTCGCCGCGAGCGAAGCGCAGAAGCTCGGCATCGTCGACGAGGTCGCGAGCGGTGATCTGCTCGCCGCCGCCAAGGCGTTCGCCGCGTCGAAGGTCGGCAAGCCTCTGCCCCGCATCTCCGGGAAGCCGGTCGAAATGGCACCGTCGCCCGACTTCTTTGATACCCAGAAGGCCAAGGTTGCGCGCGCGGCGCGCGGCCAGGAGTCTCCGGTGCGCGCCGTCGAGGCGATCAAGGCCGCCGCGGAGCTGCCCTATGCCGAAGGTCTCAAGCGCGAGCGCGCGATCTTCCAGGAGCTGCGCGATTCCGATCAGGCCAAGGCGCTGCGCCACGTGTTCTTCGCCGAGCGCGCCGTCTCCAAGGTGCCGGGCCTCGACGCCAGGCCGCGCGCGGTCGATAGCATCGCGGTCGTCGGCGGCGGCACCATGGGTGCCGGCATCGCCGTCGCCGCGCTGCGCTCCGGATATAAAGTGCGCATGATCGAGGCCGACGAGGCGGCGGTCGGCCGCGGCAAGGCCAATGTCGAGAAGAACCTCGACGGCTTCGTCTCGCGCGGGCGCCTCAGCGCCGACGGCAAGACCGAGCACATGGGACGCTTCTCGGCGTCGACCGACTATGGGACGGCCGGTCCGGTCGACCTCGCCATCGAGGCGGTGTTCGAGGACATGAACGTCAAGAAGGACGTCTTCAGGAAGCTCGACGCGGCAATGAAGCCGGGCGCGGTGCTCGCCACCAACACCAGCTACCTCGACATCGACGAGATCGCGACGGCGACCAAGCGACCGCAGGACGTGATCGGGCTCCACTTCTTCTCGCCGGCGCACATCATGCGCCTCCTCGAGATCGTCAAACCGGCGAAGGTCTCCGACGACGTCATCTCGACCGGCTTCGAGGTGGCGAAGAAGCTCGGCAAGACCGGCGTGTTGTCGGGCGTGTGCGACGGCTTCATCGGCAACCGGATTCTCGCCAGGACCCGCAAGCAGGCCGACTACATGATCGAGGACGGCGCGATGCCGTGGGACGTCGACAAGGCGATGGAAGCCTGGGGCATGGCGATGGGGCCGTTCCGGGTCATGGACCTCGCCGGCCTCGACATCTCGTGGGCGCAGCGCAAGCGCCTCGCCGCGACGCGCGACCCTAACGAGCGCTACGTCGCCATCGCCGACCGCCTGTGCGAGAACGGCTGGTTCGGCCAGAAGACCGGCCGCGGCTGGTACGTCTACGAAGACGGCAAGCCGAAGCCGAACCCCGACGTCGAAAAGATCGTCGCCGAGGAGCGGGCCAGGAAGGGCATTGTACCGAAGCCGCTGACGGCCGAGGAGATCCAGCGCCGCATCCTCTACGCCATGGTCAACGAGGGCGCACGCATCCTCGACGAGGCCATCGCCCGTCGGCCGCTTGACATCGACATGGTCGAGATCCACGGCTACGGGTTCCCACGCTGGCGCGGCGGCCCAATGTGCCAGGCCGACATCATCGGCCTGCCCAAGGTGCTGGCGGCGATCCGCGACTACGCCAAGGCCGACCCGATGTTCTGGAAGCCCTCGCCGCTCCTCGAAAAGCTGGTCGCCGAGGGCAAGACGTTCGGCGAATTGAACGGCTAAGATTGGCGTTACACTGTTGAGGGCCGGCTGACGCCGTCCTCGAACCGCCGGCCACAGGCGTGCGTCAACGGAAGTTTACAGGGAGCGTGCCATGGGCATTCGACTGGACCTTCACGACCGCGTCGCCGTCATCGTTCTCGACGATCCCAAGATCCGCAACGCGCTGACCGTCGAGAACCGGATATCGTTGCGCGAGACCCTCGCGCCGCTCGCCAGCGACGACCGCGTCGACGTCGTCATCATCGCCGGGGCCGAGGAGAATTTCTGCGCCGGCGGCGACGTCCGTACTATGGGCGAAACCGATCCCGCCAAGATCCGCGAGCGCATGGAATGTGTGGCGAAGACCGCGGAGGTAATCGCGAGCTTCCCGAAGCTGACGATCGCCGCGGTCGCGGGTCACGCCGCAGGCGCCGGTGTGAGCCTCGCCTGTCTCTGCGACATGGTGATCGCCGAGGAGACCGCGACCTTCACCTTCTCGTTCCTCAAGCTCGGGCTCGGCCCGGACTGGGGGCTCACGTGGTCACTGCCGCGCCGCGTCGGCGCCTCCCAGGCGAAACGTCTGATCCTGTCGCGCGCCGCGATAGGGGCAGTTGAGGCGCACCGAATCGGTCTCGTCGACGTCGTACTGTCGACCGAGGATGCCCGCCGGACCGCCATGAACATGGCCAAGGATCTGTGCGGCGGCCCGCGCGAATCGATCGGCGCAGTCAAGACGATGCTGAGCGACCTCGATGGCCTGCGCGCGGCCCTCAAGCGCGAGACGGCGATGCAGCTCGAACGCTTCCCGCACTGGGAGCACCAGGAGGGCGCCCGCGCCTTCCGCGAAAAGCGCCACGCCGACTACCGACTTGCGCGGACCGTGTCAGTCTGAGAACGGCCTCTTTGACGGACCGGATTGGCACGCGCGATCTATCGGAGCCGTCGTCCATGTCACTCCTCGAGTGGTTACCCGCCTCGGTAGGCAAGGCGACAAGCGTTCGCACAGTCGCGGCGAACGCAGCCCTGTTCCATCGCGGGGACAAAGCCACCGCGATCTTCGAGGTTGAGTGCGGCCAAATACGGCTTGTACGGCATACGATCGGCAGCCATGCGATCATTCTCCACACGGCGCGCGACGGTGAGCTGTTCGCAGAGGCCGCGCTCTATGCAGATATCTATCATTGCGATGCCGTCGCGATTACGGACTGCGGACTCCGCGTATACCCCAAGCGGCAGCTTCTCGACGCATTCAGAGCAGACCCGGCGCTCGCCGAACGTTTCAGCGCGCTCCTCGCGCACCAGATCCACGCTCTCCGAACCCGAGTTGAGGAACTCCACATTCGCTCAGCACGCGGACGCGTACTGCATTACCTGTCCCGGACCGCGGGACCGGATGAGCGCACCATTACGCTGCATGGAACGCTGATGGATTTCGCCGCCGAGATCGGTCTTTCGCACGAAGTTCTCTATCGCACGCTCGCGGCCCTCGAACGGGAGGGCGTGATCCGGAGAACGCGGTCGCAAATCGTCCTGAGAAAAAACCCGCCGATATGATTTGAATCATATCGCGTCTGGCGGAACCGACTACGTTGCGTCGATCAGCTCCTCTCCATTGGGCGAGGTCGATATGAAAGTCTTCCCTCGAAAGATGTGGGTCGCCGCCGGGTCAATCGCGGCAATCGGCGCGACTCTCGCATTGGCGGCTGCCATAGGCGCCGCGCCGTACGAAGGCCCTCCAGCCATCTCATCCATGCCGGACCACACATCCCACGGCGGGGGCATGTCCAGCATGACACTGCACCATGGCCATAATTCGACGAACTCCGCGGGTGCCGTCCCGACGCTGCCAGGACAGGATGCGTTCGGCGCCATTCAGGAGATCGTGGGCATTCTCGAAACAGACCCGAAGACCGACTGGTCGAAGGTCGATCTCGAGAGATTGCGACAGCATCTCGTCGACATGAACGAGGTTACGCTCAACGCGGACGCTCGGCAGACCGCTATCGAGGGCGGCGTATCGATCGATGTGACCGGAAGCGGCCGGACGATCGCGGCCATCCAGCGCATGGTCGCGGATCACGCCGCAGAGGTGGAGCAGTCGCATCTCCGCGGATGGGGCGCCAGAACCGAGCCCCTGTCCAACGGCGTGCGGTTGACAGTGACCGCGACCGATCCGAAGGAAGCGCAACATCTCCAGGCGCTGGGGTTTATTGGCATCATGGTCGGCGGACCTCATCATCAGCCCCATCATCTGGCGATGGCTCGTGGAGACGCCGTGCACTGACTTGAAGCCCGCGTGCGCCTGATGGAGCCCGGTAGGACGAACGCGCCGCGCGGCGCCCACAACGCCTACTTCTCAGCCTTCAGATTGCCCTGGAGATCGTGAGCCATCTGCAGATGCTCCCGTAGCTTGACCAGCGTCGATTCGGCGTATTGCGCGACCTCCGGATTGTCGTGCATGGCCTTGGCCTGCTCCTGGAACTCGTGGATGTCGTGCTCGTGATCCTTGACCATGTAGCTGACGAACTCGTGGTCGAAGTCCGCGCCTTCGAGTTTCCCGAGCTTGTCCTGCTCCTTCACCGCATCCTTCGACGGATTGGTCGGCGCCGTGAGCCCGATCTTCTGCGCGACCGACAGTGCGAGTTCCTTGCTGGCGGCATGATCGGTGGCAAGCTGGCGACCGTATTCTCGCACCTTCTCGTTGCCGGCACGCAGTTGCGCGAGCTGGCCGAGGACGATCTCGCCATTGTTCCCCTCGATCGCCTCCTTCATGAAGTCCTTGCTGTCCTTCGCGAGCGCGGGGCCGGCCGACAGCACGAGCCCCGCCGCGACGACGATGCTGACGATCTTCATGACGCCCTCGCTTTCCGCATGCGTTCGCGCCGCGCTTCGCCGCGCGACCGCTCAATGAACGGCCGCTGCATGGGCGAGGTTCCGACGCCGCGAAAAGCCACCGCGCCAACCGCCATAAGGATGATTCTCAGAACGTAATCAGGTCGCTGCGGGTGACCGTGGTCTGGTCGGTGACGACAGCGGGGCCGCCCTTGGCCATGTGATAGATGGCGTACTGCTCGTTGTAGGCGTCCTCCGACGCCGTCGTGTCGACCGGCACGATCACCTTGTAGCCGCGCTGGGCGGCGCCGCTGCCGGTGCCGATGACGACTCCCTGGGCGCTCGTGCCGGTGACGATCACGGTCTTGATCCCGTGGTCCCTGAGACGCTTGTCGAGATCGGAGCCGAGAAATTTGTCAGGGCCGCGTTGCGCCATCGACTCGCCCGCCTTCGGCGCGAGCGTCGCGTCGGCGATGGTCTTCGGGTCGCCTTCCCCGGCGAACGAGTAGATCACCGTGGCGCCGGCGGTGCGCGCCATCTCCATCAGCGCCTTCAGCTTCGGCAGCATGTCGACGCAACGCGGCCTGCGCGTGCATCCCGGGTTCTGCACGTCGAGGATGAGGAGCGCCGTGGTCTTGCCGTCGAGTTTCACCGGCTTGAGCTCCGGCGCCGGCGGCGCCTTGATCGTGCTCCACTCGGCGATGACGTCGGCCGCCTTCGGCGCGCCCGGGATCGCCACGGTCGCCGCCGCGACCGCAAGTCCAAGCGTGAGCGCGTATGCCTCTTTCATGCCTTCCCCCTGTCTTTAGGCGTTTTGATTGCATCCAGCGTGACTCCGTTTGCTTTACCCCTCAAGGGGCGGTGGCTGGACGAATGCCGCTCAGCCGTTAAACTGGCGGAAAAAGCGCCCGACGCTCTAACCGGGAGGACGACATGCGGACCGCCCTTACCTTCTTCAGCGCGTTCCTGCTCATGGGCGCGGCCACCCTGCCCGCGTCCGCGGACGAGATCCGGGTCTTGACCGGCAACGCCGTGCAGACGCCGCAGCGGCTGCTGGCGCAGAAGTTCAGCCAGAACACCGGCCACACGGTGACGTTCACCTCGGCCAACCCGAGCGTGATCCAGCAGAAGCTCGATGCCGGCGAGCCATTCGAGCTGCTCGTCATTCCCTCGCAGTTCCTCAAGGCCTATCAGGGCAAGGGGAAGGTGATCGACGGCAGCGCCCGCCCGCTGGCGCGGGTCGGCGTCGGTGTCGCCGCGCGCGAGGGCAACAAGCTCGACTTCGCCACCCCCGAGGCGTTCAAGGCGATGGTGAAGGCTGCCCACAAGATCGCCTACAGCGATGCCAGCACCGGTGGACTGTCGGCGCTCTCGGTCCAGCAGGTGCTGAAAAATGCGGGACTAGCCGACGTGGCGACGGCCAAGGCGGTCACCGGCAACAACGGCCACGAGCTGGTGGCGAGCGGCCAGGTCGACTTCGGCCTCTACAACGTCAGCGAGATCCCGCGCGCCAAGGGCGAGGTTCTGGCCGGACGCGTGCCGGCGGCGCTTCAGGCCTACCTCGACTACGACGCGGCAATTCCGAAATCCAACACCAAGCCCGAGGCGGCGCGCGCCTTTCTCACCTACATGGCGTCGCCCGATGGCCACAGCGCCTGGGAATCCTCGAACATCGACCAGGCGCGCTGACGCCGGGACAAAAGCAATCAGGGGGATTCATGAGGAGGATCACGCGTATTCGCGTCGCGGCGGCGGTCGTCGCCCTGTCGGCATCGGCGGCCATCGCGGCCGCTCAACCGGCCGACGAAGTCGGTGCTTTCTTCGCCAAGAACGGCCTGCGTCTCGTCGTCGCCTCGGGTTCGGGCGGCGGCTTCGACGTCTACAGTCGCGTTCTGTCGCGCCACTACGCGCGCCACCTCCCCGGCAACCCCAACATCGTCGTCCAGAACATGCCGGGTGCGAGCGGCATCACCGCGACCAACTGGATCTACGCCAGCGCGCCACGTGACGGATCGCGGATCCTCGCGACCTACAGCACGATGCTCGACCAGAACCTGTTCGGGAACACCAAGGCGAGCTTCGACGTCCGCAAGCTGAACTGGCTCGGCTCGATCGCCAAGACGCAGCTCCTGTGCGTCACCTGGAACACGAGTCCCTACAAGGACATCCGCGAGATGATCGGCAAGGACGTGACGGTCTCCGCGACGGGTCGCACCGGCAACACCGCAACCCTGCCGCTGATCCTCAACGAGCTGCTCGGCACCGACTTCCGCGTCATCGCCGGCTACTCCACGTCGGGCGCCTATCTCGCGCTCGAGCGCGGCGAAGTCGACGGCAATTGTGGCTCCGGCATTTCGACGTTGCGCGCGGCAAACCCCGATTGGTTCATCAACAAGCGCATCAACCTCGTGCTCCAGGTCGGGCTCGACAAACATCCCGACCTTCCCGACGTGCCCAGCGCGCTCGACCTCGTCACTGGAACCAAGCGCGACATTCTCGAGTTCAATGCCATCATCCAGGAGATGGGGCGGCCGTATGCCGCGCCGCCCGAGGTGCCGCCCGCGCGCCTCGCCGCGCTCAATGCCGCGTTCGACGCGACGATGAAGGATCCCGAGTTCCTCGCCGAAGCCGACAAGCTCGGCCTCGACGTCAGCCCGCTCGATGCCGCCGGCATGCGGAAGCTGATCGACAAGCTCTACGCCTATTCGCCGAAGACGGTGCAGGACGTCGCCGCAATGCTCGGCATGGCGGAAAAATCCGAGGTCGGACACTGCGACCGCTTCGCCAAGACGAGTGACCGTTGCGATGCCGGGAGCGGCGCCCAGTAGGTCTCAGGCGGCGGCGCGGTAAGTCCGCAGCACCGACTCGTCGACGCTGAAGCCGAGTCCTGGAGCGTCCGGCACCGCGAGCGTACCGTCGCGCGCGACCACGGCGTCGCCGAGCGGACTCGCCTCGAGGTCGCAGAAGCGATGCTCGCACCACATGTCGCCACCGAGCGCCGCGATCATATGAATGGTCGCCAGCAGTGCCGGGCCGAAGAACGGTGAATGCGGCGCGCAGCGGATACCCGGCTGCCTGCGCACATGGGCAATCGCCTTCCACGCCTCGGTGATCCCGCCGATCTTCGGCACGCTCGGCTGGATCACGTCGGCACCGCCCGATGACACCAGCCAGCGCAGGTCGTTCAGGTTGCCGAGATTTTCGCCGGCGGCGATCGGCACGCGAACGGCGCGGTGGATATCCGCCATCACGTCATAGGAGTCGGCGGGATAGAGCGGCTCCTCGAGCCAGGTGAGCTTATAGGGCTCGAACTCGCGGCACGCGGCGATCACGCCTTCGGCCGAATCCCAGAAGCAGTTGGTGTCGACCATCAGCGACACGTCGGGACCGATCGCCTCGCGCGCGGCGGCGACGGCGGCGCGGCTGTGCTCATGCAGCTTCACGTGGCGGTAGCCGCGCTCAACGGCCTTGGCGGCGACTCGACCGACAACATCCGGAGTGCCGATGCGGAACAGGCTCGCGTAGGCGGTGACGCGCGCCGGCGCTTGCCCCGCGCCGAGCAGCTTCCACACCGGCTTGCCGGAAGCCTTGCCTGCGATGTCCCACAGCGCGATGTCGAGTCCGGAGAGCGCGAACTGGACCGGGCCCGAGCGCGCCATGCTCTGGGTGCGGCGGGTGAGATCGCGCATCAGCGCGGCGATGTCGTCGCACTCGCGGCCGACGGCGATGTCGGCGACGATCTTCGACACCGCCGTCATCGTCACCGGCGACGATGCGTGACCGAACGCCTCGCCCCAGCCGGTGATGCCCGCGTCGGTGTCGACGCGCACCAGCAGGATCGGCTGCATCGCCCAGTTACCCATGCCGTGACGCGTCGGTTTCGGCGCGCCGTGATCGTACGGCAGCGTGACCAGCGTCGGCTCGATGCGGGTGATCTTCACGTCGTCACTCCCCTTGGCCTCTCGTATCGTTTGGGCCTTCGTTAACCGTCAGCGCAGCGACAATACACGATTCGGCGGCAGCCTTCGGCCGCTGCTCTCGCGTCCGTGATCGCCGCCCGGCTGTGTCCTCACGCACATGTTAGGAGGTTCCGGGGGTTTGACATTTGAACGGAGGTACCCGCGGGCCTATTCCGATGTGCGACGGCGATGCAAGCAGGACCGTCACGGAGCCGGCGACGAACGCCGGCCGCGCACCGACCAACGGCTGCGCCCGCTTCGGAGCTCTATCGTGCACCGCACCAACGTCGTCTCGCTGCCGGTCGCAGCCCCCCATGTCCCGTCCCCCGAGCCGGTGCGAGAACGCGCCCTCAACGTCTTCACGTTCCCGGTGCGCCGCCGCGAGCCGCAGGTGCCGGTGGCGGGCACGCCCGACTCGGTCGCTTGGGCGCTCGAGGTTGTGACGCGTGACCGCAACCTCGCCGACAAGCTGGTCGCGGCGCGCCGTCGTCTCAACTCCCTCGTGCGCGAGACTCTGCCGAAGCCGGTGTTCGTGCCGGCTGGCGCCGGGTACGAGGACGTCACAGTGCTGCTCGCCCGCGAGATTCTCCAGGACCGCTTTCCCGATTACGGCCCCGCGGAAGAGCAGCTCGCCGACTCCGTCGATGCCCACTACGCCGCGTGCAAACAGTGGGATGCCGCGTATCGCCAGCTCGTCGTCACCTGCGGGATCGATGCACTCGGCAAGGAGCGCGACACCATCCGCGACGACGCGTTCGAGGCTTATGAAGTCCTCCGCGTCCACGGCATCGACCGCCGCGCGGTGTCCTGAGCGTGGCGCGCTTCCCGACCGACGCGACCGCGGTGTCGCTGCGCGCCTCGCCGCGCATCCCGCGCACCCTGTCCCGCGCCTCGACGCGCTTCGCCCGCGGCGCACGGCGGACCTGGAGCCCGACGCCGAAGCAGGCTCCGGACGCCTCGACGAAGGGCGCGGGACTCCTGGCGCGCCTGTTCGGGCGCCGCGGCTGAGCCGCGCGCCTCGCGGACGGGGAACCGCCGCGACCCTCGATTAGTTGAGATGCTCTTCCTGGCGGCGGTCGGAGCGCTGTAACTCGCGCACCGCCATCATGACCCGGAGCCAGACTCGCTCCCCGGCCAGGTCGCGCTTGCGGCGCCGCATCTCGGCACACATCGCGGCGGCGGACTGGGCCTCGTGGCCGTACTCGGCGATGACGAGCTGTGCCGCCCGCCACACGGTGATCTCGGAATACGGCCGCGTCGCGGTCGTCTCGGTGTTGGTCTCGGTCATACCCGTTGCTGCCCCCGTCCCCCGGCCGTACAGGCCGTGCTCCGTTTGGTAGCAAAAGCGGGGCGCCGGGCCGAATAAAGTTCTCGCGAGCGCAGCTTCGCGGGGCCCCTCACGACAATGTTAGCGTTTGACATTTGCCGCTGGCCCAGCGGCGGCATATCTCAGACACATCGCCGCCACACACGTCGGCACCGAGCAGGAGTTGGTTCGTGCAGTCCACCGTCGTCAGCACCAACGTCAGCACCCTGGTTCCCCACCTCGCCGCGCGGCCCGAGCGCGTCCCCGCCCGCCCAATCGGCGACGGCAGCAATGTGATCGCCTTCCCGCGCGCCGCCAGGCGCACCGAGCCGAAGCTGCGCGGTACCCTCGCCTGGGCCCAGGACGTCGTCACCGTCGACCGCCGCCTCGCCTTCGCGTCGGTCGATGCCCGCAAGCGTCTCAACCGGCTGGTGCGCGCGACGCTGCCGCGCCCGGTGTTCGCCGCCACGGGTACCGGTTACGAGCGCCTGTCGGTGATCGCCGCGCGCGATCTGCTCGCCGATCCCTGCGTCGCTTTCGGCCCCGAGGAGCAGAAGCTGCTCGAGGCCGTCGATCGGTTCGAGCAGGCACAGCTCGAATGGGAGCGCACCCGCAAGCAGCTGTCGGTGAGCTGCGGCCTCGAGGCGATCCTGTCGGCGCGCGACGAGTTGCTCGACGATGCGACCGAGGCCTACAACCTGCTGCGCAGCCACGGCATCGATCCGCTCCACCCGTGACCGACACCGCATCGCCCTTCGCCGTGCCCTGCGCGCGTCGCGCCGTCGCACCCCGTATTCGCCGCGGCATGCCGACTCTGCCGAGCCGCCGCCGGCGCACCGATGCTCTGCCCCACGCCGGCACCTGCGCCCGTCGTCGTCTCGCCCATCGGGCTAGCGCCCCGCGGACCCGTATACGGACTGTTCACCAGCGGCGTCGGATACTTCGGTTCTGCCCGACCCCGGCCCTGTGGACCGGCGCGATCGTGCTCCACTGAGGTCCGAGGATTTCCGTGTCCCGCCCGTCCAACGTCGTCAGTCTGCCGCTGCGCACGATGTTGCTCGCGTCGATCCGGTCGCTCACGCCGCGCGACGACGAGGCCGCTGAGGCAGAGGTCCAGCGCAACGACGCCCAGCCTGTCGCGGCCAGCGGCACGGGCGCCGTCGCCGAGTTCCCCGCCTCCCGCGTTCGTCCTCCAGGGCGCGCCCTGCAGCCATGCTCGATCGACTGGGCGCGTGGCATCGTCGCCGAGGATCGCCGCCTCTCCTACGCCGTGGTCGATACGCGCAAGCGCCTGCACAGGTTGGTGCGCGAGACCTTGCCGCGTCCGGCGTTCAAGCCGGCGGGCGTTGGCTACGAGCACGCGACGCTGATGATGGCCCGCCAGATCCTGACGTTCCGGGCCCGCAATCTCGGGGTCGAGGAAAGCAAGCTTGCCGAATCGGTCGCCGCCTATGACGACGCCCGCGAACAGTGGGAAAAGTCGCGTCGCCAGCTCGCCGTCACCTCGGGGCTCGACCATCTCGTCGCCCAGTGGACGGCGGTGCGCCAGAACGCGCGCGAAGCCTACGCGATCCTGCGCGAGGCCGGCATCGACCCGCAGCATCGGTGACGTGGCGGCGCCGGCGCGGCACCGCCGCTCTCAGTTCAATTGCAGATAGATCCACACGCCGAGCGCCACGACGCCGGTGACGACGAGACCGACGATCTGCGCCACGCTGATGTGCGGCTCGGCGGTCTTGCCCGCCTCGCGCCGCAGCGCGACATCGCCGCCGCGATAGACGACGCGGTTCCGCGCCGGATTGTTCTTGTCGTAGACCTCGACCACGCGGATCGCCTGGACGTGCCCGAGGGCATCGACGCGCTCAGCCTCGTCGAGCGCGAGGTCCTCGCTGTCGTAGACCGAATCGAGATGCCACTTCCCCGCCCGGTACTGATGGATCTCGTACATGATCATGGCACGGCCCGCGGGTTCGGAACCGGCGGATAAGCGGAGACGCACGACCGCGCGGCGATTTGCGCGCGCGACGTGCAATCACCCGGGTACCGGCGCACGACACCGCTGCGCTTGAAGCGTTGCGCGTCCACCACTGAAGCCCTCAGCCGCTATTGCCCGCATTTGACGCGAACCCCGGTTAACTCCCGGTGAACGGACGGTCTGTCCTGCCGGCATGGTAAACGCGCGGTTAACCTCGCGCGGGCGCCCGCGATTCAATCCTGCGCCAGCGCCCTGGCCCGGGCGATCGCCGCGGGCGACGAGCGGTAGAGGCGCGCGACCAGGGCCTGGATTTCCGCCCCTCCAGCCGGGGTGATCTCGAGCCGGGTCTTCTTCGCGTCGGCCTGAAACTCGGCATCGGCCATGGTCGCGTCGAACGCCGCGCGCAGCGCCCGGGTCCGGTCCTCGGGCAGTCCGGGCGGGGCGAAAAACGGCCGTGACGCCTCGGACGGCGCCAGCAGCAGCTCGACCGCGGCCTTCTCCTCGCCGTCCTTGACGAGGTCGAGCAGAAACGGCGTGTCGCCAAGCTCCGGCACCCGCGACAGGCCGATCTGGATCAACGGCACGATCTTGTTGCCGTCGAGCCAGTCCTGGCGCGTGAGCTTGAGGCTGTCGTAGGACACACCGCAGCGCCCGTTCAGCTCACCGCGCTCGATCGCCAGGTTGATCTGCGCCGACGAGCCGTAGCCCGAGATCACCTTGAGCTTGAGGCCGAGCGTCTTCGACAGCGTCTGCGAAAAATTGGTGAGCT
>Ga0310811_10008922_pt1 | contig 12914 bp, 13 predicted proteins | sample YCmetagenome_FD_207642 | JGI IMG/M metagenome (GOLD analysis project Ga0310811, IMG submission 207642) | Soil microbial communities from experimental microcosm in Duke University, North Carolina, United States - YC | ecosystem: Engineered > Artificial ecosystem > Soil microcosm > Unclassified ...
AAGAATGCTGCAAGACTGTAATATTCGAACTGAGGATCTATCGAGATGTACAAGAGTTTATATACTGTAGGTAGCTAACGGAATAATCAGAGGCAGTGTCCAAGGCTATGTACATTAGCGCAGTCAAAGGATAATGGATCAGTAAGCATAGCGGATAGGTATATAACCGAGTACCAGTAATAGACAAGTAGCAAAGATATCGGGTAAGTATAGAACCGGTTATCTGAAAGGTAGAGGATACCAAATAAAGGAATAGGCTGTGTTAATGTTATATGGACAGGTAATGAATAAGAAAGCTTATCGTATTGGATCCAGAGCGGATAGGCATATCGGATTGGACGGATGAGCGGTAGTTGGACAAGCACGATAGTGGATGAGACTGGATATGGTCATGAATGAAGTCTAGGACTCTAATCTAAGGATTAGTCCATAAATCCGACTATACGATAGGTCCAGAATCTGGGATATGACACTCACCAGCAGTGTTGTTGATCTCACATCTAGAGGGTGATTGTGCATGCCGCAGTCAGTCTTGGTGCCTTCATCGAACTCACACCTTTTTCAACACTTCTTATGGCTCCTACTAGAATCACACAGAACTCCCTCTGTAATGCTGGACTCATGTCCGTGCAATGAGACCCCACACCCATAGTCAACACTTTCACCAGTTTTTCTCAATGCCACTGAAGGCACGAAGGCTGACTGTGGCGCATGCAATCACTCTCTAGATGTGAGATCAACAACACTGCTGGTGGGGCAGAATGTCAGGTCTTGCTGCACCTGGGCCACTATGCCTGAGACAGATGTGTTCGACCCTAAAGGGGACTGCTACCACACAGAACCAGAAATAAGAAATGACTCAAGTAGACAGGAGGGCACGCAAGGATATGGAGAGGCACAAAGCATGCAATGAGAAATGCATAGTAAGTGGAGTGCGGGAAGCACACGCTAAGGTAAGCAAAGCGCAGGAAGGTGTGTGCCTATAGTGCGCATGGATGCATGAAAGTGCAGAGGTGATGTGGAAGGTAAGGAGCAGTGTAGGAATTCGTAAGTGAGTGAAAGTGAGCACAATGTAAAGTGAGAGAAAAAGCGGAGCAGGCAAGAAGCAAGGCTTGATTAGGCAATCTAATCTAAGCCAAAACGCAATAACCACAGGGCACGTGCCCTAATGGTGACTACTACTCTAAAGCACTAGGGAAGTACAGTAAAGGGGAGTAATAAGGAGTAGTAGCGCTACCATCAGCCTTTATACTAAGTAAAATCTCATTGGATGCAGAAGGGATAGGGAGAACATGCGTGATAGTATGTAATGACATGTAATAGCGCTGCAGTCCTTGTTACACTCGTGCAGCATGGAATATGACATACCAAGGGGTGTTTGGACATGGATCGGCCCTCCTGGATGATAGGCAATAGTGCATGGGAACACGCACTAAGCGCAAGCGCAGGAAGGCGTGGGTGCAGGAAAGCGTGTAAGCATGGGAAAGCGTGCGCCTTTGGTGTGCTATGCAGGGAAGTGTCACATAACTCAAGCAGGACCCATAGTGCAAATGATCAATGGACAGCTTGTGTAAATATGCCCTTTTCATGCCCACAGAAATATGATTCCTTACACCACACTAGCATTCATGGACCAGCTCAGAGTATATCTGAGTTGATGAACCATAGGCACCCAGAGACTCCTACGTGTACTCCGTCCAGATTAAACCCAGCCAATGAAGATCCTGATAATGAAGGTGATGATACTCCAGGTGGAAACCCACCCAATGATGAAGGTGGCGATCTGGATGATGAACCAGATCATGATGATGAAGACAATGGTCTTAATGCTCAGGACCACTGTAGGGATTAGTTTCACTCTGGGCTTGTATTGACAGTCTTCTCTTACTTACTTTCATTGCTTATGTCCACATTTTCACTGCTTACATAATCACCAAATCTTCGCCCTACATTTCCACTCACTAACTAGACTTTCAGTTATATTTCTGGTAGCTCTCCTTCTAGGATTCAGTAGCTTCCCCAGACTTGCAGCTTATTAGTTTTAGTAGTAGCTTAATAGCTCACTATACAGCTCCTGATACACAGTCTTGTCTTCTTTGTCTGGAGTGACACTTTCATATTCTCTCTCTCTTGAGCCTGAGCTTAGTCCAGAAGCCCTTGGGTCAAATAGCAGCTAGGCAGCATTCACCCAACATTGTTCTGCATCCCAGCAGAATTGTTGACCCTTCACCGCATTTTCATGCACTTATCTGAAGCTATCAATAACCTTGCGCATAATAACTGTTGCACTTCCTCTGATGATACTAAAGTCAAAGTTTGTGAGCCGGATACCTTTGACAGATCTGAGCCTCGGAAGCTGTGCATGTTCTTTGTTCAATCCAAGCTCAATTTCCAGAGTAAACCCAAGACCTTCTGCTCGGATCAGGCCAAAGTTGACTTCACCCAATCCTACCTTAAGGGCATGGCCCTCAAATGGTTTGAACCTGACCTCCTTTCAGATGAGTTAAACTCTTGTCTGGATTGGATGGACGACTACTCCGAATTCATGTTAGAACTTCAAACTAACTTCAGACCCCATGACCCATCCAGAGATGCTGAGATGCAACTCGAGCAACTCAATATGTGTGAAGGACAATTTATCAATAAGTACATTGTAGAATTCCAACAGCTTGCTTCACAAGTCCACAGATGGGGTGACGGAGCCTTACATCGCCAATTCTATAACAGACTTCCAGCTCGTATTAAGGATGAAATCAGTCACATGGGTAAACCTACTACCCTCTTGGAATTCAAAACCCTTGCTCAGACTATCGATGCCTGTTACTGGGAACACAAAAGTGAGATTTCTTGAGAAAACAAATCCTTATCATCCAATCCTCCAAAACCATCCACATCCAACTGCACTAGTTCTAATCCATCCAGATCTGGAAACCACAAATCTGGACAGAACAAGTCTGCAAAACCTGCTTCCATGTCCACCTTGGCTGCTCCTAAAGCCCTGGACCTTAATACCAAGCTGGGTAAGGACAGAAAGCTAATGGCTGAGGAATGTCAAAGACATTTTGATAAGAAGCTTTGCTTATTCTGTGGCGGACCTGGACACTCTGCTCAGGACTGCACTAAGTCAACCTCTTGCACTGCTAAGGGCTGCGCAGCTACGGTCACTCCTGAAACTAAACAGGAGGCTTCATCTGAAGCAAAAAAATAGTCCACAACCCTCCTGACTCTGCATGGGATGAGGGTCGCATTGACTTGACCTGTACAAAGGAGTTAAGACTCAATGCTGTCGTGCTTTTGAATCCAACTTCACTTTGTCCATACATTTCACTTCTGGACTATCCTAGTATTTCTGAATTTCCAGCTCTTGTAGATTGTGGTTCCTCTCATTGTTTTATAGAAACCAGTCTTGTCCGAAAACAAAAACTCTGCACATATTTGATTCCTCCTATTTTGCTCCATTTTTTTGATGGTACTTGCAATGCTACTATTTCTGAAGCTATAGATCTCTCTGTCCATTTCTCTTCCAGCAAAGTTACCTCTGAAACATTTTACATTACTCCTTTGGATTCATTGTGTCTTATTGTCCTTGGATATAGCTGGCTTTCCCTACACAATCCATGGATTGACTGGGTTACAGGCAGTATTGACTTCTGGATGACACCTCATAAAATGCCATTGACCCTGTGATGTCACCACCACTTCTGGAACCCATTCCTACAGTGGAACCTCACCCTCCGACTTTGCCAGAACCATCCATTGATAATCTGGTTCCTAATATATCACTAATCAATGCAGTAGCCTTTTGCAGAGCCTGTAAAGTAGAAGGATCCACTCAGTTCAGCATTTACCTTCATCTGTCTGGAGTAGATCTCCATTCTGCTAAGCTCTTGTCCAAAGGTCCAGACCTGTCCAGAGTACCTTCAGATTATCATGAGTTTGCGGATGTCTTTGATAAGGGAAAGGCTAGTCAACTTCCTCCTCATCATCCGTATGATCTCAAGATCAATTTGGAGGAGGGATCCACCCCACCCCTTGGAACTTTTATCCATTATCCCTGGTAGAGCTTGAAGCTCTTTGAAAGTTTCTTGATGAAAATATTGCTACCGGACTCCTCCATTCCTCTTCCTCTCCTCATGGAGCCCCTGTCCTCTTCATCAAGAAGAAGGATGGTTCCTTACACCTTTGCATGGATTTCCATGGCCTCAACCAGATAACCAAGAAAGACCAATATGTGTTACCTCTCATATCCGACCTATTAGAATTTCCTAGCTGCGCCAAAATAGATACAAAAAATGACCTCCATTCTGCTTATCATCTCATCTGGATCGCATCCAGAGAGGAGTGGAAGACTGCCTTCCGAACGCACTATGGCTCCTATGAATGGTTGGTTATGCCTGAGGGCCTCACCAATGCACTGGCCACCTTCCAGCAGTTTGTCAATAGCATCTTTGCTGATATGCTTGACATATGTGTTATCGTCTATCTGGATGACATCCCTATATATTCCCAAGACCTTGCATCCCATAAGAATCACATCTGAGAAGTACTTCAATGCCTCCGCAAGCATTGGCTTTATGCCAAACCCGAAAAATGTGAATTCCATTCCATGTCTGTGGAGTACCTTGGTTACCTTTTATCTCCGGATGGCCTTACCATGTCTAATGAGAAAGTCCAAGCTATTGTAGACTGGCCAGAACCTCAGAAGGTTAAGGATATCCAATCCTTTCTCGGATTTGCAAATTTCTATCATCAATTCATCTATAACTACTTGGATATCATAGTTCTGCTTACATGGCTTATCTGCAAGGATGCACCTTGGAATTTTTCAGATGAGTGCCAAAAATCCTTTGAAACACTCAAGAAAGCTTTCACTACGGCTCCAATACTTACACATTGGATGCTGAACATTCCTTTAATTGTGGAAACAGACACTTTGGATTATGCTATTGCTGGCATACTGTCCATAGTGTGTCTGGATTCTGAAATCCATCCAGTAGCGTTCTATTCTAGAACCCTTACTCCTCTGGAACTTAATTATGATACCCATGATAAGGATCTCTTAGCTATTCATGAGGCTTTTCAGACCTGGCAACACTATCTAGAAGGCTCGTCCGAGCCTGTTGATGTTGTCACAGACCATAAGAACCTTGAGTATTTCACAACTACCAAACTCCTCTCTCACCATTAGGCTCATTGGTCGGAATTCCTCCACCAATTCAATATGATCATCTATTTCTGTCCCAGAAAACTTGGAGCTAAACTAGATTTCCTTACTAGATGCTGGGAATCTATCCCAAAGAGGGGGATAAGGACTATGCTCAAGTCAACCTGTTATGAACTCAGATAGAGTCATGCCAATAAAGGCTAGGTCAAGATCTGGACTGACTGAAGTAGAACTTCATCAGGCTAAGGACTCCTGCAGGATCCAATCGTCTAGACTCCCTCAGGATCTAGAGCTTATTTGAGGTCAAAGGCTAGCCTCCTTCCCAAGGAGCTAGAGTTCAAGTTTCAGAGAGAACTGAGTAGATTCAAGTTAGAGAAATACAAGCAGTAACTACGGTCTTAAATAGGTAAAGGAAGCCAGCACGGAACAAGGGTAATAGGACAAGAAAGGAAGGTTCATAGGAAATGAGTCAGAGTGAGTCAGAGATAAGGGGAACATGAGGGAACAGCAAGGTGAAAGAGAAGAGTCCTCTTCTCAATTGCCTCATACTCAGCATCCATGCAATCTTCATAGGCTTTCAATTGGGTAAGGAAGAGCCAAGATCCAGGTTTGGCTGCGATGACATGTGTTCCTTTGAGTTGGGGACAATAAGTGGTAAGGTGCTTAGGGGCATGATTATGGCAAATACGACAGAAATAGCAGGGACAATGGATTTGGTGGTGACCATCTCCTCTGCAGTAGCAGCAAGTCGTCCTGGAGTAATCAACTCCATTGCAGTCATAAAAGGTCTCCTCGGAAGGAGCACGAAAGTTGGTGGAGGATGCAACAGAGGGTTCAGAGTCTTCTTCTTTAATGAGAGGAGAAGGAGAAGGTGTATAGGGTTGAGATAGACCTACTCCAAAGGCGATGGTATTCCTTCTCTTTCTATGACTACGGTGGGGAGCTCCAGAGGAGCAGACAGCAAGCTGAGAAGATGGAGGTGGGACTGGAGTACTCTCATCTGATGCTTCTGATGGGGATTTAGGGATGTCTAATGATGGGGAATGCATGGGTTGTAAAGGGGCTGGTCTGAAGGGGTCACAGGATCCATGCCTGGACTCGGTGATTTCACGAATCATTGAGGGGGTGAGTGCTTGCTCAAACCCTCATTCAAGGAGTCGGTCAGCAAGGACGAGTTTGATCTTGGTCATGTGATAGATAATGGAGCACTTGGTGGCTTCTTCTTCAGGAGCGTTAATGGTATGAGCATAGCTGGATGATAGGTCCACACTGTGGTAGGTGGTGAAGGCATGAAGACTGACTGCAGCATGTGCAATCAATCTCTAGATGTGAGATCAACAACACTGCTGGTGAGGCAGAATGTCGGTGTAAGGAATAATGCCTCTCATTGTGTGATATGGCACTTTTCACTAGGGAGTACATGGCATGAACTTGCAGCACCACTCTGGGTGCTATCTGCAGCTATTCCTATATGAGGCGCAGCTTTCCCGCGCTTCACGATGCGCATGCTTTCCTGCGCTTGAGCGCCCTATAGTGCCAGCCATCCAGAAGCATCCATCCACTGTCCACCAAGCTCTCTAAGTGCGTATATTCCTATTTCCCTTATTTGCATATCATTCCACTTCTATTTTTATCATGGACCCTTACTTTTACATACCTTACTCGGTAGCGCTTCGGCTCCGCATGACAGTGCTTAGGCACCATATATAAGCGCTAGCAGTACTTACTATTGGAGGACTTTTTGGTTGACTTAACTTTCCACCCACTATTTACCTAGCAGAATATAGTAGAAATCCATTCGTTTTACACTCTCTCATTTGCACATATACGCGCGCACTTTCCCGTACTTTGCGCAGCACACATGTGCGTTCCTGCGCCTTCATGCCTTGCATGCACCTGCGCTTTCTCGCGCCCTGCATTGGCCAACCAGTAGCACCTTCAGTGCATACCACTAGATCCTTGCTGCACTTGCTTCCCCTTTAGGGTCAAACGCACTTGTCATCTCAGGTATAGCAGACTAGGCAATGTGTGACCTTACAACAATTATAGATATAGTTAGGAGCCTTGTTTGCGCCTTGCTGTGTTGTTGTTTCTACATCGGGTCTCGCTGCGCCTAGGCCGCTATGCCTGAGACAGATGCATTTGACCCTAAAGGGGACTGCTACCACACACAGAACCAGAAATAGAGAGAACTCAAGTAGACAGGGGATGTGCACAAGGATATGGAGAGGTATGAAGCACGTGATGAGAAATGCGCAGTAAGCGGAGCGCGGGAAGTGCGCGCTAAGGTAAGCGAAGCGCGGGAAGGCGTGCGCCTATAGTGCGCATGGGTGCATGAAAGTGCGCAAGTGATGCGGAAGGCAAGGAGCAGTGTAGGGATTCATAATGAGCATGAAGCGGCGTGAGTGAAAGCGAGAGCAAAAGCAAAGCAGGCAAGAAGCAAGGCTTGATTAGGCGATCTAATCTAAGCCAAAATGTGATAACCACAGGGTGCACACCCTAATGGTGACTACTACTCTAAAGTAAAACCCAAACGCTAGGGAAGTACAGTAAAGGGGAGTAATAGGGAGTAGTAGCACTACCATCAGGCTTTTATACTAAGTAAAATCTCATCGGACACGGAAGGGATAGGGATAACATGTGCGATAGTATGTAATGACATGTAATAGCACTGCAGTCCTTGTTACACTCGTGCAGCATGGAATATGACGTACCAAAGGGGTGTTCGGACATGAATCAGCCCTCCTGGATGATAGGCGATAGTGCGTGGGAACACGCACTTAAGCGCAGGCACGGGAAGGCGTAGGCATGGGAAGTGTGTAAGCATGGGAAAGCGTGCGCCTTTGGCACACTATGCAGGGACGTGTTGTATAACTCCATAGTGCAAATGATCAATGGACAGCTCGTGTAAATAGGCCCTTTCCACGCCTACAGAAATATGATTTCTTACAGCAGTGATGAGAGAAAGGGTGACTGGATCTTCAGAAAAGAAATGGTCTAAGGGAAGAGTGCATGGAAGAGAAAGCAGGGTTGATTCTATGAGGGCGCATTTGTGGTGAAGTTCGAGCTATGAGCGGTGGCTCTCAAGGGAAGACTGAGATGATTGCAAGGAAGGCATGGTCTGAGTTCTTAGTTGGTGAGAAGTCGAGAGATTTGAAGACAGTTCTTATAGGTTTTCAGGATTTCTTGGGCATTTTTCATTTCTTTTTTGGGTATCCATGAGTTATTGGAAGAGGAATAACCCTTCCATAACACAAGGAAGCGGCATTTTCCTTTTACATTTCCTTTATGGGTGAGAATGGCTTCGATTTCATATTCTTCTTGACCATTGATGATGTCAGGAGGGGGTTCAGTATTATTTGGACCATGGACTTCTGTTTCCTGATAGGAAGGTAGCTCAGAAGCATGGAAGATGAGGTGTGATTTCCAGGAAGGAGGGAGTCAGATCTTAAACGTGATAGGGGAGAGGACAGCTTCAACTGTGAAAGGGCCATATTGCTTAGGGGCAAGTTTCTTTGAAGGGAGAGCAGAAATGAGGTTCTTCGCTGATAGCCATACTTTCTCACCAATCTTCCAGGGTTCAAACTTCTTTCCAAAGGATCGAGCAGCCATGCATTGCATTGCAAGATTGTGACAGGCAATGGCTTCTTCTCTGGTCTTCTGGAGGTATTTAATTTGTTCTTCTGCAGCAGGGGTAGCTGAGTTCAGGAGAATGTGAGGGATGCCTCGGGGTTCATATCCCATCATAAGGAAGAATGGGGAAGCATTGCAGGAGTCATGTTTTCGATGGTTATGGACAAATTCTGCCATGGGAAGATGCTTAACCCAATCAAGAGGTGTAGAGTGGCAGTAGATGTGGAGATAGGTTTCTAATTCTTGGTTCAGATGTTCAGTCTGTCCACCAGTCTGGGGATGATATGCTGTGGAGAGGGCGACTTCATAGTCGAGGAGTCTTCCAAGTTCTTTGGTGAATTTAGAGGCGAACTGGGGACCTCTATCGGAGATGATTTTGTCATAAAGACCAAATTTCAAGAAAACTTTCTTGAAAAATAATTGGGCGATGCCTTCAGATGTGATGGTTTTCTTGCAGGATGAGAGAATTACCCCCTTCATAAGCCCATGGTCTACCATGACCATGACAGAGTCAAAACCTCCAGATTCAGGTAAATCAGTAATCAGATCTACAGAGATTTGCGAGAAGGGGCATGTAGCAGAAGAGGGAATAGGAGTCAGTGGAGGAGTTGAAGGATGAGTGTCGGATTTCATTTGCTGACAGAGGGTGCAACCCTCAACGTATTTTGTGATGAATGTGCCCATTCCAGGCCACCAGTAGTCATGCTTGACTAGTTCTTCTGTTTTGAATTGTCCAGGATGTCCGGCAGTGGGGTGATCATGGTGAAGGGTGAGGATGCGGTGTCAGAGATGAGCTGGGACATAAGCTCAGTTTTTATAAAATAGGGTTCCATCGTCTAGATGCCAATCAGAAAGGGCAGATTTCATAGGAGGAGCATTCAACCCATTAAGGGCTTGCTGTGCAGCAATGATTACAGGATCAGAGAGGGGGTCAGTGGATTTCAAGGCATTTGCAAGGTCAATATCAACGAGAGATAAATGGTCGGGGCATCAGGAAAGGGCGTCAGGAGCAGTGAGCTTGGTTCCTGGGACATGATGGAGTTCTAAGTCAAATTTATTCAGGGTTAATTGCCATCTAGCTTGGCAGTGAGTAAGGTTCTGTGCAGATCGGAAGTATAGGAGGTTCTTATGATCAGTGAATACAATGACAGGGTGGGGGTTCCCTTCAAGGTAGTGTCTCCACACTTTCAAGGCACAGATGATAGCAAGGAGTTCACAATCATAGATCTGGTAGTTTCTTTCAGTGGGGTTAAAGGATTGTGATAGATATCCACAGGGATGGTATGCTCCATTCTCATCAGTCTGGAGCAAAACTGCACCAGTTGCAATGAGTGAGGCATCAGTGGCTAGGGTGAATTGTCGAGAGGGGTCAGGGTTTCGGAGGACAGGTTCTGAGAGGAAGCATTGCTTCAACTTTTCAAATGAATCAGTGCATGCTTGTGTCCATGCAAAAACATCATCTTTCTTCATAAGGTTGATTAAGGGTTGTGCGAGGTCAGAGTAGTGAGAGATGAAGTGGTGGTAAAAGTTGCAGAATCCAAGGAATGATTGGACTTCTTTAACTGAGGAGGGGATTTGCCATTGGCTGATGCCAGACAGCTTGGTGGGGTCCATGGCTACTTGCCCAGGACAGATGATCATACTGAGGTAGTTGACTTCTTGTGCGTCAAAGGTGCATTTTTTGGGTTTCAAGAAGAGGGTTTCTTTGAGGATGATTTTGAGGACACAGCAAGTTCGTTTCTGGTTTTCTTCAAGGGTTTTTGAGAATATGAGAATGTCATCCATGTAGACGATCATCCATCCTTCAGTGATTTCTTTCTGGAAGGTCTGGTTCATGTAGGCTTGGAATGTGGCAGGGGAATTGCATAAGCCAAAGAACATTACTTTTGGTTCAAAGAGTCCAAAGGAGGTGGTAAATGCTGCTTTCCAATGATCATCGGGATGAATCAAGATGTTATTATATCCTGATCAGACATCCATCTTTGTGAAGTACTTCGCATCACGAAGTTTTGCAATCAGAGGAGGAATTAGAGGGAGGGGGTAGGCATTCTTTATCGTCCACTCATTGATGTAACAATAATCTTGGCAGGGTCAAAGAGAGCCATCTTTCTTTCCTACAAAGAAGAATCCACTAGCTTGTGGGGATTTCGATGGTTGGATAAAATCCTTAGCGATGTGTTCGTCAAGGAATGCTTTTACAGTGTTGGTTTCTTTCAGGGAAATTTTGATGGTTGGATAAAATCCTTAGCGATGTGTTCATCAAGGAATGCTTTTACAGTGTCAGTTTCTTTTGGGGAAAGGTGATAAGTCTTTGCTGACTTCGGAATGAACCCTGGTTTCATTTTGATTCTATGATCTACTCCAGGATGAGATGGTGGTAGTTTGTTTAAGCCATCTTTGGCGAAAACATCAGTGAAGTCGTGAAAGTAGTCAGGGACTAGTTCTTCAAAGGTCTTCTTCTCCTTTTCCTGAGCATCTTTGAGGGCAAATTCTTGCGCCTTATTGCTTGTCTTCAGGTATTCATCTTCTTCAGTCTTTCGTGCATAGATCCAAGAGTTTCTTAGGGGTCTAAGGGTGGCGGTTTGTCGGATCTTGGAGGTGGAAGTGCCATTGCGTGTGAGAGGGGAGTCGAAGGAGGAATTTTCATGAAGGGTTATGGAAGATCCATCTTGAGCATACTCAATCAGAACCTCATCATCATTGATGGGATAGGTTACTGGATCTTCTACTTTTCTGGTGAATGCTGAGGTGTCGTTCCAGACATCCTCCATGGTGTCATACTGGGGAAGTTCGTCGTCAGGATCTGGGATAAGAGCAGGAAGAGGTTCTTTCTTCTTCTTTTCTTTTCATCATTTGAGGGTTCTTTTCCCATCTTTGGGAAGTGGGGAGTGAAGGGGAGTGAATTGCTCCGGGTCCTCTTCTTCTTCAATCACAACTTTCTTTCTAGGTTTCAGTGGTGGAGTAGGATTTGGTATGGAATTTCTCTCCAAAGCTTTTCGAAGGCTTTCTCAAGTCGAAGGGATCTAGGGGTGGATGGGAGTCGAAGGGTGTCTCTAGCCCAATCAATGTTGGGGTTCATGGCGGACAGCCAAGGTTTTCCAAGGAGGATCATATCTTGGTCGCTCATGTTCATGATATTGAACTTCCCAAACATAAGTCTTCCATCAATCTTGATTGCAAGATGACAGTAGTGCGTAATGGGGTTTTCAGAGATCTTCCCGTCAGCAGTTCAGATAGGGAAAGGGATGGTGAAGCAATGGGTTTTAATTCCATGCTTCCGGACAAACATCCAGTGGATAAATGTAGCAGCTGCGCTGCAGTCGACAACAGCAGTGGTTTGCAATGATTTGTCAGGTTGTATGGAGGAGAAAATGGTTGCCAGGACCCTTAATTCTTTAGGTTTTCCTACATTCCAGACAATACATACATCTAGAGAAGAGGTGGTTAACATTGCAGTAGGCCTCTGTTTCAAAAATCTGTTCTTCTGGCATCGAGTTCTTCATCATCAGAGAGTTCTTCAATCTTGCTAGTGTTTTCATCATCAGGCGCTGTACACCTTACTGTTTGCTTTGCTTTCTTCTTTCTATCATCATCCTCAGTTTTCAGGTGTTTGATAGGGTCGTTAGCTCTGTGACCTTTCTCACCATATTTGAAGCAGCATCCTTCGTTCATATAGGCTGTCTCATCAGCCTCTGATAGACGGTCTATGTCCATGGCATCAGGGTCATTTCTTCATGGGGTGAAACATGGTTTGGGTCAGCAATCAGTGAATCAGTTTTGGGAATTTAGGAGAAGCTGGTAAGTGTTCTCAATGGAAATTACTTTCCTGTACATTCCTTCCATTTTGCTGGGGATATCTCCAGAGTTGCAGAGCTTCAATAGGAGAGCAGGTTTTAATCCACAGAGGAAGTAGTCTTTCTGGGCATTAAAGCTATAGATCTCAGCTCAGTCACAGAGCTGCTTGAAAGTGGTGATGTACTCGCTCAAGTCATTGCCTTGTTTAAGAGAAATACAAGCAGTAACTATAGTCTTAAATAGGTAAAGGAAGCCAGCACAGACCAAGGGTAATAGGACAAGAAAGGAAGGTTCATAGGAAATGAGTCAGAGTGAGTCAGAG
>Ga0310811_10008923_pt1 | contig 12912 bp, 12 predicted proteins | sample YCmetagenome_FD_207642 | JGI IMG/M metagenome (GOLD analysis project Ga0310811, IMG submission 207642) | Soil microbial communities from experimental microcosm in Duke University, North Carolina, United States - YC | ecosystem: Engineered > Artificial ecosystem > Soil microcosm > Unclassified ...
AGCGCGGGCGCCGATCCGCGTGGCGCGGACGCTGGCGACACCGTTGACGATGACGACGACGCCGTCGTTCCACTCGACGAACACGCGGCGGCGAAGAGCACGACGACTGCGGCTGAAAGCGTTCGCATGCGATCAGACTCCTGGTGAGCGCGCGCCGACGCGCGCCCGAATGATGGACTTGATGCCGCCGCGGATGTTGAAGTCTCCAACGACTTCCATCCAGCGCGGCTGGGTGGCCTTCGAGACGTCGTCGAGTATGCGGTTCACCGCGCGTTCATAGAAGATCCCGTCATCGCGGAAGCTCCAGAGGTAGAGCTTGAGACTTTTCAGCTCGATGCAGAGATCGCCGGGGACGTACGTGATGTAGATCGTCCCGAAGTCAGGCGCGCCCCCCTTGAGTGCTCGCAGCTCGTCGGCGTCGCTCTCGATTCCGCCGAGCGGACACAAGGCGGTGAACTCCGGACACTCCATGGCGATCTCGTAGTCGCGGCCCGGATAGGGATTGGGGAACGTCTCGAGAATCTCTGGTTTCGGCATCGGCGGCTCGCTGCTGGCTTCGATTTCCTGCCTGCGGACAGGTTGGAAGCTAGGGGCCGCCGACCCTCGCCCGACAGTTCGCCGATCAAAAAAACCTGGCTACAAAAAAGAGCCCCCCGGGCTATGCCGGGGGGCGGTGCCGCCACGCCGTTCTCGCGGCGGCGATGACCAGCGCATAGCGCCGGCCCATTTTGAATATGTGGTTCGGTACACAGAGCCGCTAGAGCACAAGCAAGCGCGGCGTCGATAAAGATTATCGGTTGCCGGCCGCGAAAGGTTAGCGGTCGCGAAGCCGCCTGGACATCTCTTCCAGCACCTTCCGCTCGTCGCTCGTCAGACTCTCGATGCCGTGCTGGGAGATCTTGTCGAGCACCCGGTTGAGCTCCTCGGCCTTTGCCTCGCGGCGGCGCGACGAAGGTGCCGTTGCGGCGACGCGTTTGGCCGCGATCGCTTTGCTCTTCGCAACGATGTCATCCACTTCATCGCCGCGCTCGCGTCGCGGCAGGTTGCGCGGGATCGCGCGCGGCGGTTCGTCGGCGTCGGGCAGATTCGCCACGCGCTGGCGCACCTGATCCATTCCGGGGGACGTCGCCATGCGGATGTAGATGTACGCCGCGATCGCGCCGCCGAGATGTGCGAAGTACGCGAGATTCGCCCCGTCGCTCGTACCAATGATCCCGAGCATGAGGTTGAAGACGAAGAAACCGACCACGAGAGTGCGCGCACGCACCGGCACGACGAAGGCGAGGTACACTTCCTCTTCCGGCCACTGCATCGCGTACGCAGTCATGACGCCGAACACGCCCGCTGAGGCGCCGACCACGCTTCCCGTTCGAATGAAGAGCATTTCGAACGCGACGCCGCCGAGCCCGCAGAGCAGATAGAACCAGAAGAATTTGCGGTAGCCCCAGCCGTGTTCGAGACGCGGACCGAACAGGTAGAGCGCGTACATGTTCGCGATCAGGTGCGCCGGACCGGCGTGGACGAACATGTACGTGATTCCGGTCCACCAGTGGCCCGGAAGCGCGCTCGAGTCAAAACCAAACGCGGCGGACACGTCGGCGAACTTCACCAACGTCAACTGCAGGAACATCACCGCGACGTTGATCGCGATGATGGCCTGCACGCCGGGCGTCAGGTTCTGATGCTCCTGTTGTTCGTAAGTGGCCGGAAACGACATTAAGTCCTACGAAAGAACAGATTTAGGGACTACCGTAATAACACGACTAGAAGAATCGAGTTCCGGTCACCATTCGCGCTCAGCGCATGCCAGTCGGAGGTGGCAGCTTGAGGGCCAATCTGACATCCCCATGCAGAGCGGACGCCCGCTCGAACAACGTGGTCCATCGTCGATCCCGGTCCACCGGAGTGCCCGCACCCGGGTGTACGACTACCGGCATTTTTTCGCTGACGGCATGAGCTCGCTCGATCGTTCGCAACATCAGCGCATCCGTCGTCCGCTCGTCGGCCACCAGCACGAGCGCGTGCTGCATTCCAGCGCCGGCGGCAACCCGAATTGCCTCGAACGCGCGATCCGCCGCTGATTCAACCGCCGGTCCATCCAAAGTAATCTGCGCGAGCGTCAAGAACGCTTTTAGCTCCGCAATCTCATTTGGACGCTGACCATCTGTGTCCAACATCACAGGAAGCGTCGTCTCTACCTTGGCAAAGGCGGCCTGAAGATACTCGACGTTCGATAGCGGGTCGCGTCCGGCAATGGCGATCGAATGGAACGACGAGCGACCTGTGCCACGCCGGAGCTCATTCGCCAGAGCATCCGCCGTGTACATCGTCGCGGTCTCAGCCTCCGCCGCAAAGCGCACGAAGAGCTGACGACGCCCCGCCCATACGCCCTGCGCCTGGAGCCCCGCTGGGATTCCCGCCAGCGCCGCACTCGGACTCGCTACCTGTGCCATCAGTCGCCTCCGCGCCGCTCGAGCGCGAGTTGGACAATCCGGTCACACAGCTCAGGGAAGGAAATTCCCGCGGCTGCTGCTGCCTGTGGAATGAGACTGGTCTGCGTCATACCCGGAAGCGTGTTCGCTTCGAGACAGAAGAATGTTCCATTCGTCGACATGCGGAAATCGATGCGTGCATACCCGCTCAGCTTCAACGCGCGAAATGCATTGAGCGCTTCGCGCTGAACGCGCGTGACTTCCGTCGCGGTGAGATCAGCGGGAAATCGTTCCTCCGCCATTCCCGCCGTGTATTTGCACTCGTAGTCGTAAATCTCGTGCTTTGGGATGATTTCGCCAACCGGCAGCGCGACGTCACCCAGGATGCCGACCGTCAGCTCCCGTCCGGCGATGAACTGCTCGATCATGACCTGCCGGTCGAACCGGAGCGCTTCGTCGATCGCCGGCTGGAGCTCCTCGGGCTTTTTCACGATCGAGAGTCCGACGGTCGATCCTTCGTTCGCGGGCTTGACGATCACCGGAAGGCCAAGCTGCGTACGCACTTCCTCGATGGTCGCCGGCGCGAGTAACCAGTCCGCCGTGGTTACACCGGCCTGTCGGAAGAGGTGCTTCGACACGTCCTTGTCGAGCGCCAACCCGCTCGCCAGACGGCCGCTCCCGGTGTAGGGAACCCCGGAGAGATCGAGAAGGGCCTGGATGGTGCCATCCTCGCCCCAACCGCCGTGCAGTCCCAGAAACACGACGTCGGTTTCACCCTGGCGCGGAAGCGTCGTTGCAAGCCGGGGAAGTGCCTCCCGCGCCATTTGCCGCAGCGACTCCTGCGACGGTGGCGCCGTGCGAACGACGGTGCCGCCGGCGAGCGCGCGATATTCGGCATCGCTGATTGGACCGCGCGCCGGATCGACGGGCGTTATCTGGTGGCCGCGAGAGCGAAGCGCCTCGGTCACACGCATGCCCGTCGCCAACGAGACGTCGCGCTCGGACGACGTTCCCCCCATCAACATCGTGATTTTCACGTATCTCTCACCGCGCCATCAGGTAGTTCAGCATGTCGGATCGCGTCACGATGCCCTGCACCGTTCCGTTCGAGCGAACGAGCACCGCGGGATTCGACTTCGAGAGGAGTTTGGCGACGTTGTCGACCGGCAGCGCCACGTCGACGACGGGGAATGGTGCATCCATCACCTGACCCACAGTCGCGTCGAGCAGCTTCGTGTCATCCAGGCTTCGTGCGGAGAGTGACCAGTCGGCCACCGAACCAACGCAATTCGGACCGTCCATCACGGGTAGCTGCGAGACGTCATGCAGCGACATGAGTCGCAGCGCCTGCCGCACCGTCTGGCCCGTCGTCACGCTGACGATCGGCGGCGTCTCGTCCCCGCCTTCGCCGCGCTTCTTCGCGTGCAGAACGAAGTCGAGCGTCGTTCGATCGGCATCGAGCAGCTGGTTTTCGCGCATCCATTCGTCGCTGTACAGCTTCGACAGGTAGCGCTCGCCGGTATCGGGGAGCGGCGCGACGACGAGCGCATTCGGATCGTCGATCCGACGCGCGACGTGCAGGGCGACGTGCACGATCAGACCGCTCGATCCCCCGACGAACAGACCTTCCTCGCGCGTCAGACGACGCGCCATCGCGAAGGACTCCTTGTCGCTCACGGTCATGAAGTCGTCGATCAACCCCATGTCGAGCGTCCCGGGAATCTTGTCCTGGCCGATGCCTTCGACCTTGTAGGGCACTCCCTCGACCTTTCCTTCACCCTTCGTTCGCCACATCTCGGCGAGAATGGATCCGACCGGGTCGCCGGCGATGATTTGAATCTTTGGATTCTTTTCCTTCAGATATCGCCCGACACCGGTGATCGTGCCGCCGGTTCCCGCGGCGTAGACGAAGTGCGTCACGCGACCCTCCGTCTGCTCCCAGATCTCGGGCCCCGTCGTTTCGTAGTGCGCCTGCGGATTGGCGTCGTTGTAGAACTGATTGGCGAGAATCGCGTTCGGCGTTTCGTGCGCGATCCGCTTCGCCATCATCACGTAGTTGTCGGGATGATCGGGCGGCACGGCCGTCGGCGTGATGATCACTTCGGCGCCGAACGCCTTGAGCAATCGCACTTTCTCCTGCGACATCTTGTCCGGCATCGTGAAGATGCACTTGTAGCCCTTGAACGCCGCGGCGATGGCGAGCCCGATGCCGGTGTTACCGCTCGTGCCCTCGACGATCGTACCGCCGGGTTTGAGCCGTCCTTCCTTCTCGGCCTGTTCGATGATGGGCGCGCCGATCCGATCCTTGATCGAACCGCCCGGATTGAAGATCTCCGCCTTGGCGTAGACGGGGGTTCGCACGCCGCGGCCGATCCGATTGAGGCGAATGAGCGGCGTCCACCCGATCGTTCCGAGCACGTTGTCGTACGGTTTCGCGTTCCGCTGCGTCATCGAGAAATAAGAGATGTGTGAAGACGGTATCGCGCGGCGGGCGGAGTCATCGGGCGTCGGGACGTTCCGATGCCGCCGCCAGGATCGTGTCGCCAGGAAGGGCGCGAGCTTCCGGATGTCGAAAATACACGGGAAATAGAATGGTGATCGGAATGGCCTCGCCCTTCAACTTCGCCGGCATGAAGCGCAACTCGGACGACTCGCTCGCCGCCGCGGAATCCAGCATCGCGTTCCCACTCGACTCGTCGACGCGCGTCGATTCCGGGGACACCCGACCGTCGCGATCGATGAACAGCCGTAACGTGACGTTCCCCTGTACTCGTTGCGCGTAGAGCGCCGCGGGATATCGGAACGGAAGCTCGGTGTTGACCAGGACGGGCATCTCGTCGGGGCGCGGCCCGGGATCGCGAAGCCGCGGTGTGCGGGGCGGGGCGTCCGACCGGGTGCAGCCGGCAAGGCCCGCGACGAGCAACGACCGCCACCCCAAACGATTCATGGCGCGAAATCTACGCCAAGTCTGGGATCACCGCGACGCGACCAGAATCAGCGCGACCGCCTTGCCTCGGCCGCGAGCGTCGCCAGCAGATTGAGCGCCTCGAGGGGCGTCAGCGCGTTGACGTCGACTGCCCCCAGCTTCTCGACGACGGGATCGACCCCCGCCGAAAACAACCCGAGCTGATCCGCCGCCTCCCGACCCCCATTTCTCGCCTCGCGCTTCCCGCCGACGAGATGTTCGCCCTCAAGCACGGCCAGCATCTCGCGAGCCCGCGAAATGACCGGCTCTGGAAGGCCAGCCAGTCGACCAACCTCGATTCCGTACGACCGATCCGCCCCGCCCGGCTGCAGCCGGTGAAGGAAGAGGATCTGATCGCCCACTTCCCGTACGGCGACGTTGTAGTTGCGAAGCGAGTCCAGCTCGTCCGCGAGCTGTGTGAGCTCGTGATAGTGCGTGGCGAACACGGTCTTGCAACCGACGTGTTCGTGCAGGTGCTCGGTCACCGCCCACGCGATCGAGACGCCGTCGTAGGTCGCGGTTCCACGACCGATCTCGTCGAGGAGCACGAGACTGCGGGCCGTTGCCGTATGGAGAATCGCGCTCGTCTCGCTCATCTCCACCATGAATGTCGATTGGCCGCGCACGAGGTTGTCGCTCGCACCCACGCGCGTGAAGATCCGATCGACGATGCCGATCGTGGCCGAGCCGGCCGGCACGAAGCTCCCCACCTGCGCCATCAACACGACGAGGCCGATCTGTCGCAGAATGGTCGACTTACCCGCCATGTTCGGCCCCGTGAGAATGATCATCCGAGCGGTGTGCGGAAGCCGGAGATCGTTCGGGATGAACTTGTCGCGCGGCATCATACGTTCGACCACCGGATGCCGACCGGACACGATGTCCAGATCGAAATCATCCGTCATCGTTGGGCGAACGTACCCTTCTCGCGCGGCCACGTCGGCGAGCGTGCTCAATACGTCGAGCTCCGCCACGGCGCGGGCGATTCGCTGGAGTCGTGCGATCTCGCGACCTGCCGCGCTGCGCAGCGCGTCGAAGATGTCGCGTTCACGGCTCTCGATGCGCTCGGCGGCGGTCAGAACCTTCTCTTCATATTCCTTGAGCGCCGGCGTCACGAACCGCTCACCCGAAGTGATCGTCTGCCGACGTTGATACTCGGGTGGAACGAGGTGCAGGTTCGGCGACGTCACTTCGATGTAGTAACCGAACACCTTGTTGAAGCCGACCTTGAGTGACGAGATACCGGTTCGCGTCCGCTCGTCGGCCTGAATGCGCGCGATCGCGTCGCGTCCGCCATCGCGAAGCTCGCGCAGCGTGTCGAGCTCTCTGTCGACTCCCGTCGCGATCGTCGCATCGTCGCCGATCGTGATCGGCGGCCGTTCCACCAGCGTCGCCGAGATGTGCGACGCGAGCTCCGGCGCGCTGTCCCACTGGCGCGCGAGGTCGCCCAGCCGTCCGCCAACCACGCCAACCACGCCAACCACCCCAACCACCTGAGCGAGCGTCGTCGCGATTGCGGGAAGGCCGGCGAGTGAATCGCCAAGCGCGCGCAGCTCGCGCGGCGTGCTGCGTCCGGAGGCCGCCTTTGCCGCGAGCCGTTCCACGTCCCGAACGTCGTCGATCGCGTCGCGCATGGCGTCGCGCGTGATCGGGTCCGCAACGAGCGTCGCTACCGCGTCGAGCCGCGCTTCGATTGACGAGCGTTCGGTGAGCGGCGCGAGCACCCACTGGCGAAGCAGGCGCGCGCCCATTGGCGTGCCGGTGCGATCGAGAACCGAGAGCAGCGTTCCTTCGACACCACCGCCGCGCAGCGACTCGACGAGCTCCAGGTTGCGTCGCGTCATCTCGTCGAGTGGCATCACCCCGCCCGGCCGCTCGACGTTCGGCCGCGCGAGCTGTGGCAGACCGCCCGGCTGCAATTCCCGCAGATACCGAAGTAGCGCGCCGGCAGCTCCGACGATCAACGTGTCACCGACGTCGATGCCGAGGCCTTCGAGCGTGAGAACGCCGTACTGTCGCGCCAAGTCCTCGCGAGCCAGCGCCGCATCGAACTCCCACGCCTCCCGCTCGGTTACCAGAGCATCCTGCCGCGAAGCCGGAAGCGGGAAGCGGGAAGCGGGGCTGACGAGGAGCTCTCGTGGCGAGAGACGCGCCAGCAATGGATCCAGCTCGTCGCTGCTCGTGAGGATGAGTCGCACTTCGCCGGTCGAGACGTCAGCCGCGGCTACTCCCACCATCTCGTCGACACTCACCGCAGCGCTTCCAGCGTCTCGCTTCCCGCTCCCCGCCCAGATCGCGCAGATGAAGTTGTTGCGCGCGCCGTCGAGCAGATCATCGGAGAATGCGACGCCGGGCGTGACCGTCTCGATCACCTCACGGCGTACGACGCCCTTCGCGGTCTTCGGGTCTTCGACCTGCTCACAGATGGCAACGCGAAAGCCCTGTTGCACGAGCCGTCGCACGTAGTCGCTCGCCGCTTTCACCGGCACGCCGGCGAGTGGGACGCTCGCTGCGCCGCCGTTGTTTCGCGACGTCAGCGTGATGCCCAGCACGCGCGCCGCCGTCTCGGCGTCGTCGTAGAACATCTCGTAAAACTCGCCCATGCGGAAAAACAGGATCGCGTTCTGATGCCGTCCCTTGATCTCGCGATACTGCTGCATGAGCGGGGTTTGCGACGCCGCGCTCATTTATCGTCGCTGCCGATTTCCGTGACGAATGCGTCGATCTTTTTCGCTTTGAGCTCTTTCGCCGCGGCGGCGGCGGCGCCGCGCGTGGCATAATGGCCGATCCGAACGCGGAACACCTTGGCCGTTCCCGCGACGCGCACGTCGATTCCGCGCTCCTTGAGACGTTTCACGAGCGCATCGGCCTCGCCGCGCGTTTTGTACGCTGCAACCTGAAGCGTGAATCGCGGCTTGGGCCCGACCGCCACGGCCGACGAATCGTGTCGTGTCGTGTCACGCGCCGCAGCATGACCGGTGGCCGGCGCAGTCGGTGCAGCCGTCACCTGAGTGAACTTGGTCGTGTCGACGTTCGAGCAGCGAGGCGAATAGTACGTGAGCTGATTGCGCAGCTCGACCGACGACTCGGGCACCTCGCGCAAGATTCTACCGAGGAACGTGCAGCCGACTTGCAAGTCGTTCTGTTCGAAGGCGAGGCGAACGAGGACGAGGCCGGCGCGAGTTCGCTCCGTACTCTTTGGGTTCTCCAGCAGGAAGCGTTGCAGGTGCGTGATCGCGGGGACCCGATCGCCGCGAGCCGTCTCGAGCTGGGCGAGTTGCAACAGCGCGTCGCCCGTGCGCGGAGACAACGGGTATTCGACGACAACCCGCCGATAGTCCCGCTCCGCGTCGGCGCCGGTCGCGGCGAGCGTCGCGCGCCAATACAACGCGTCAGCGTACGCCGGAGTGTCGGGCGGCGTCGCCGCCACCATCGAATCGATGAGCACCCGTCCAGCCGCACCGTTCCCGCTGACGACGAGCTGTCGCGCGTGCGCGTACACCGAATCGGCGGCAGTCACTGGCGGCTTCGGGCTCGCTTGCGCTGCCGCCACAGAGGCGGCGGCGAGAAAGAGGCCCGTGAAAAAGAATGTTCTACGCTGCATGTTCACGCGAGGAGTCACGCCGCGCGGCGACGTGATGTTACGCCGCACAACGCGAGCACCAGATTGGAAATGAGCTGTTCGTCGGAGGAGAGCTTTGTCGTCTTCAGCGCCACGTCCGCGGCGAGAAGTGCCGCCAGCCCGTCGTCGACGTTACGGGCCGTCCAGACATCAGCCGCCCGGGCACACGTGGATGCGAATTCGCCCCACGCCCGAAACGGATAAGCGCCGGTCTCTTTCAGCAAGTTGAATAGATCGCCGTTCAAGCGCGACGGGCTCGCCCCGCGCTCTCGAGCTGCCTGCGCCCATCCGATGCCGAGCGTCTGGACGGTGAGAGCGAGCACAATAGGGACGCCGCCCAACTTCGGCTGCTGCAAGAGTGACGGGAGCATAGCCAGCGCGGCGATCGCGTCTCGTCGTGCGACCGCATCGAGCAGGTCGCCGAGCGTTTCGCCGGGACGCACACCAACCACCGCCGACACCGCCGCTTCGTTGATCGCGCCGCCGCCCGTGAACGCCACGAGTTTGTCGAGCTCGATCTTGAGCTGGGCGAGCTCCGTCCCCGCTGCTTCCTGCAAGAGCGTGATCGCTCCCTCGGTAATGGAAGCGTTGAGGTCGTGCTCGACGTAGTAGGCGATCCACTTCGGAATTCGCGCGCCGCTCAGCGGCTTGAATTCGATCGCCGCCGTCCGCGCCACGAGCTTCGCGTCCGCCTTGGCCCCTGCGGGCGAGACGAGAAGAAGCAAAAGGTCCGGCGCCGGATTCTTGAGATACTTATCGAGCATCTCACGCGCGGCCTTCTTCAACGCTCCCGCATCACGGAGAACGACGACGCGCCGTTCGGCCATCATTGGTGGCGTACTCACGATCGATCCGAGCGTTTCGGCGTCGACCTCGGCGGCGCGAAGCTGCTCGAAGTTGAAATCGCGCGTCGCGGGATCGATCGCGGCGGCGATGACGCGTCGAAGCTCGTCCTCCTTTACGTAGTCATCCTCGCCATGGAAGTAGTAGACCGGCGCGAACGATCCATCCTTGATGGCAGTTCGAAGGGCCTTCGCGTCGACGAGGGGTGACATGCCGAGCAATATATGGTCGCGCAGCCTGTCGAAACAAAAAAAGTCGGCGTATCGCCGACCTTCAGTTCGTGTTTCGTCTTGCCCTAGCGAGTAGGATCCGAGTCGTGAAAATCCAGACTCGCGAAGTGCAGCGGTGACTGACCCGCCATCAGCACCGCCGGCCACACCGGCATGCCTGTCGGAACGGACGCAACGAAGGCTGAATTGGCGAACGACGGGATCGTCGGCTCGAGCACCGGCACACTGGCGATCGTCGGAGTAGGTGGCGCCTCCGCGCCAGAGACGAAATAGTGATTCGTCTCGATCGCCATGTACGCGACTGCAACGACTCCGGCAGCGAGGGCCGCAAAAGCGCCAGCCGACGGCAGGTGCGGCCGAGGTGCTACGAGATCGACGCGGGCGGATGGTCCGAGCTGATCGAGGCGCTCGTTGAGCCGGACCATGAAGTCAGGCGATGGCTCGATCGGCGGAAGATTGCGCACGATGAGCAGGCTGCGACGAATCGCCGTGTCGTGCCGCGAACACCGAGCGCAGCTCGCACGATGTCCATGCATCGCCCGCATCTCGACCGCGGACAACAGATCATCGACAAAGGCGACGTGCTTGTTTCGGAACTCGCGGCAATCCATCAGCTAACTCGGGTGCGAGACATCGTTCGTTCGCCCATCGGTACCCGCTGGCCCGGGGACGGTTCCAGGATACTCGGCCGTTCAGCGTCCCGCGAGGGGCCTGTTTGGACCCTTGCGCGGGATTGTGGAAAGAAAGTTCGCCGTTCCGTTGTTCCAAAAGGAAACAGGCGGAGCCATTGAATGGCCCCGCCTGTTCGATCCTCGAAAACTCGTCGAGCGAAATCAATCGATCTGCGGTTCGATGATCGACGCGAACGCATTGCGTGCGCGGTTCAAACGCGACTTCACAGTTCCAAGGTTGCAGTCCGTGATCTCGGCGATCTCTTCGTACGACTTGCCTTCCAGCTCGCGAAGCACGAACACCTGGCGGTGATGCTCCGGGAGCTTGGCCACCGTGTCCTCGACGAGGGCCCGCAGGTGGCGCTTGCGGTACATGTCGTCCGGCCGCGCCGTCGTGTCCTCGAACTGAAGGGGTCGATCTTCGTCGTCCCAATTGCCCTTGATCGTTTGGAACAGCACGAGCGGGTTCCGCGAGCGATTGCGGAGCTCGTTCTTGGCCAGATTGGACGCGATCGTATAGACCCAAGTCGAGAACTTCTTCGAGCGGTCGAACCGGTGAATGTGGCGATACACCCGGATGAAAACCTCCTGAACGAGGTCCTCAGCCTTTTCTCGATCACCGATCGTCCGATAGATGAAGTTCAACAACCTCGTCTGGTAACGCTCGACGATTTCCTGGAACGCGCGCTCTTCGCCGCCGAGGAACGCTGCCACGACCGACGCATCATCCTGCGATCGGAGCGTTTCTCGTGTCGCCGCACCGGGCAACATCGTTCGTTTGATAGCAATCTCAGCCATAGTAGACCATGCCCCCTTGGCACCACTGATAGGGTACGACCCAACAGACAGAACAGATTCGATGAACTGAACCTCCACTCGATTGCGCTGGCTGCGCCCAGCGGAAAGGCAGACCGTATGCCCATTAGACGTCGCCTGGAACTTCGCGTTAAGGCATTGCAGAAATACGACTTACATATCTGCCGACGGGCTCGACCATTGGTGGGCCCGTCCTCCAAAGGCGACGGTCTGATGAGACAGACACCCTACGCCTGTCTACGATTTGACACAGCCGTTCAGCCTTGAGTTGCTTCAGCGACCAGCGCGAAATCCTGCGGCGTACAGGACGCCCAGCGCGGTTTTCGCATCTGGAATCCGCCCCTCTTTGATGAACTGGAGGGCCTCGGACAGGGTCACCGTCTCGATCGTCATGAACTCATCGGCCTCATGAGCGGTCTCTCCACGCTCGAGTCCGGTAGCCATGAATAGATGAATCCGCTCGTCCGTGAATCCCGGCGTCGTATAGATGGTGACGAGGAATTCCATCTGCCGAGCGGTGCAGCCGGTTTCTTCGCGGAGCTCCCTGACCGCGCAATCCCGTGGATCCTCGCCCGGCTCCAGTCTGCCCGCCGGAATCTCATAAAGAAACTGCTCCGCGGCGTACCGATACTGCTTGAGCAGCAACAGCTGTGGATCGTCTCCGCTGGGATCGCTGATGAACGGCACCACGGCGCTGGCGCCTGGATGCCGAATCATGTCGAGCTCGCCAATCGAGCCGTCCGGGAAGCGAACGGTATCGCTGTCGACCGCGATTATTCGTCCCGTGTACGCGCGACGCCCGCCGATTTTTCCCGGCGTCACACCGGGCGATCGCGCGTCATCGCCGGAGTCACTCACTCTCACCTGGTCGGTTGACCAAGCGTGTCGTAGAGCGTGATTCGCCCGAAGCCCAGCTTTTCGATCGGACCACGGACCGCCTCGGGATCGCCGACCACTACCATCTGAATCGAATCAGGGTGGAGATAGCGCTGCGCCGCGTGCAGAATGTCCGCGACGGTCACCGCGCGTACGTGCTCGCGGTATCGATCATAGTAGTCGTCGGGTAGATCATGGAGCACGAGCACGGATAACGCGGCGGCGATCGCCGATGTGGTCTCGAACCGAATCGGAAATACGCCGTCGAGATAGCTCGTCGCGAGCGACAGCTCGTCGTGCGAGATCGCCTCCGAACGAATCCGATCGATCTCGAACAGAACCTCGCGTGCGGCCGCGTCGGTGATGTCCGACTTCACCGCCGTCGACACGACGAACGGCCCGCACTGTCGACGCCACTCGAACGCCGAGAACGCACCGTAGGTGTACGCGTGGGCCT
>Ga0310811_10008924_pt1 | contig 12911 bp, 13 predicted proteins | sample YCmetagenome_FD_207642 | JGI IMG/M metagenome (GOLD analysis project Ga0310811, IMG submission 207642) | Soil microbial communities from experimental microcosm in Duke University, North Carolina, United States - YC | ecosystem: Engineered > Artificial ecosystem > Soil microcosm > Unclassified ...
CACCACGCAGATGTACGCGCCGTACGGGAACGTGAGGTTCGGCGGGTTGTAGACGGTCGTGGCCTCGAGGTGGCCTTCGACGCCCTCGGGCAGTTCGAGCGTCCCGTGGGCCGCGAGCGCGATCTCCTGGATCGACTTTCCGGCGGACGGGTCGCCGCGCACGAACCAGCGGCCCTTCTCCCACTCGAGGTCGTCCGGCGAGACCTCGAGCATCGCCCCGGCGATGACGCGCGCCTTGTCTCGGACCTTGCGGGCGACCACGGCCGCGGCGGCCCCGGAGACCGGGGTGGAGCGGCTGCCGTAGGTGCCGAGGCCGAACGGGGTCTGGTCGGTGTCGCCGTGCACGACCTGGATGTCCTCCGGCGGGATCCCCAGCTCCTCGGCCACGATCTGCGCGAACGTCGTCTCGTGGCCCTGGCCCTGGGTCTGCACGCTCAGGCGCACCACCGCCTTGCCGGTCGGGTGCACGCGCAGCTCGCAGCCGTCCGCCATGCCGAGCCCGAGGATGTCGAAGTGCTTGCGCGCCCCGGCGCCGACGACCTCGGTGAAGAAGGACACGCCGATGCCCATCTGTTTTCCCTCGGCGCGCCGCCGCCGCTGCTCCTCGCGCAACTGCTCGTAGCCTGCGATGTCCATCGCCTTGCGCAGGGTCGTCGCGTAGTCGCCGGAGTCGTACGTCCAGCCGGTCTTGTTCTCATACGGGAACTGCTCCGGCCGCAGCAGGTTCTGCATCCGGAGCTCCGCCGGGTCGCGGCCCAGCTCGTTCGCCAGGCAGTCCACCAACCGCTCGACCAGGTACACGGCCTCGGTCACCCGGAACGAGCACGCGTACGCGACTCCGCCCGGCGCCTTGTTCGTGTAGACGCCGGTGACCTTGCAGTGCGCCGCCTCGATGTCGTACGAACCGGTGAAGATGTGGAAGAAGCCCGCGGGGTACTTCGTCGGCTGGGCGGTGCCGTTGAACGCGCCGTGGTCGGCGAGCACCTCCGCCCGGATGCCGAGGATCTTCCCGTCGCGCGTCGCGGCGATCTCGCCCTTCATGTGGTAGTCGCGGGCGAAGGACGTGCTCATCAGGTTCTCCGAGCGGTCCTCCATCCACTTGACCGGCTTCCCGGTGACGATCGAGCCGACGATGGCGCAGACGTACCCCGGATATATGCCGACCTTGTTTCCGAAGCCGCCGCCGATGTCGGGCGCGACGATGCGGATCTTCTGCTCGGGTATCCCGGCGACCATGGCGACCAGGGTCCGGTGGGCGTGCGGCGCCTGGCTGGTCTCCCACAGCGTCAGCTTGCCCTCGACCGGATCCATCGAGGCGACGCAGCCGCAGGTCTCGAGCGGCGCCGGGTGCACGCGCGGGTAGAGCATCTCCTGCCGGACGACCACGTCGGCGCGCTCGAAGACCGCGTTCGCGGCCTCCCGGTCGCCGGCCTCCCAGTCGAAGATGTGGTTGTCGGTCCGGCCCTCCTTGTCGTCCCGGATGACCGGCGCGTCCGCGTCCATGGCGTGGCGTGCGTCGATGACCGCGGGCAGCGGCTCGTATTCGACGTCGATGAGCTCGACGGCGTCGCGCGCCGCATAGTGGTCCTCGGCGACGACGAACGCCACCTCCTGCCCTTGGAAGCGCACCTTGTCGGTCGCGAGGACAGCCTGGGTGTCCATGGACAGGGTCGGCATCCAGGCGAGCCCGAGGCCGTCCAGTGTCTTGCCGGTGATGACGGCCTTGACCTTCGGATGCGCCTCGGCCGCGGACGTGTCGACCGAGACGATGCGCGCATGCGCGAAGGGGCTGCGCAGGACCGCGCCGTGCAGCATGCCCGGCAGGAGTAGGTCGTCCACGTAGTTGCCCTTGCCGCGGACGAAGCGCGGGTCCTCCTTGCGCTTGAGCCTGCCGTACCCGATGGGGCGCTCCTCGGGCGGAGCGGCGGTCTGTGCGGACTCCTCGACGTCGACGTGTTCGGTGTGCTCGACCGTGGTCATGTCAGACTCCGGCGGTCTCGGACTGGCTCTGGGATTCGGTCTGCGCCCGTGCCTGGTGCTCGGCGGCCCAGCGCACCGCGCGGACGATGTTCAGGTATCCGGTGCAGCGGCACAGCTGCCCGGAGATCGCCTCGCGGATCTGCTCCTCGGAGGGATCGTGGTTGCGGTCCAGCAGGGCGCGCGCGGTGAGCATCATGCCCGGCGTGCAGAATCCGCACTGCAGGCCGTGCTCCTCCATGAAGCCCTGCTGCACCGGGTCGAGCCCGTCCGGGCCCTCGAGGCCCTCGACGGTGCGCACGCTGTGGCCCGAGGCCATCGCGGCCAGGACCGTGCAGCTCTTGACCGGCTCCCCGTCCAGCAGCACGACGCACGTACCGCAGTTGCTCGTGTCGCACCCCCAGTGGGTGCCGGTCAGGCGCAGATCCTCGCGCAGGAAGCGCACCAGCAGGTGCCTCGGCTCGACCTCGGCGTTGTACTCGGTCCCGTTCACGGTAATGCTGACCTGCACGGCGATGCCTCCTCGTCAGACTCCGGCCCTGGCCTCGACGCCGGCGGCGGCGCGCGCCGCCGCTCGGCGCAGCGCGCGGGTCGTCAGCTCCGCGGCCAGGTGCCTCTTGTACTCGGCGGTCCCGCGGTTGTCGGCCACCGGCTCGCAGTCGTCCCCCGCCCTCCGGCCGGCCTCGGCGAACAGCTCCTCGGAGGGCTCGCGCCCGCGCAGCAGCTCCTCGGCGGCGCGGGCGTGCACCGCGTCCGCGCCGACCGCGGCCAAGCCGATCCCGGCCACTTCGACCCGGCCGTCGTCCGCCAGCGCCAGCGCTGCGCCGGCCGCCGCGACCGCCCAGTCGCCGGCCTTGCGCTCGACCTTCTCGTACGCGCTGCCCGCGCGGTGCCGGACCGGGATCCGCACCTCGACGAGCATCTCGCCGACGTCCACCGCCGTCTCGTAGGGGCCGCGGTAGAACTCATGGACGGGCACGACCCGCTCCCCGCCGCGCCCGCGGATCACGACCTCGGCGGCCAGCGCGCTGCACACGGCCGAGAGGTCCTCGGAGGGGTCGGCCTGGCACAGCGAGCCGCCGATGGTGCCGCGGTTGCGCACCGGCGGATCGGCGATCACCCGCTCGGCGTCGGTGAAGATGGGGAAGAAGTGCTCGACGACCTCGGACTCGAGCAGCTTCCGGTGCCGGGTCAGCGCGCCGATGCGCAGCCGGTCGCCGTCGAGCCGGAGGTAGTCCAGCTCGGTTAGGTCGTTGATGTCCACCAGGTATTCGGGCCGGGCCAGCCGCAGCTTCATCATCGGCAGCAGACTGTGCCCGCCCGCGATGACCCGGGCCCCGTCGCCGTAGCGTTCGAGCAGCGCGAGGGCGTCGTCCACGCTCTCCGCGCGCCGGTAGTCGAAAGATGCCGGAACCTGCACCGCGCCCGCCTCCCAGATCCGTCCACGTCGTCGGGGTGATCGTCCGCCCTGCCACGCTGCTCCGCGGGCGGCGGGCGGTCAACGGCGAGTGAAGCGAAAGGTTAAGACCGTTTCCGGCGGATAATTACCCATATAGGCTCTTTCACCGGTGTCGACACCGTTCGGCCGGTCCGGGCGCGGAGGGCTGCGGCTGCGATGACGCTCACCCAGTTGAAGGCATTCGTGGCGGTCGCCCGCCTGGGCTCGGTGCGGGCTGCGGCCGAGGCGCTGAGGGTGACGGAGCCCGCGATCTCCGGGGCGGTCGCCGCGCTGCGCCGCGAGCTGGGCGACGCCCTCTTCGTGCGGTCCGCCGGCGGGATCGCGCTGACCGCCGGGGGCCGGCGCCTCGCGGCCGGCGCGGCCGAGATCGTGAGCCTGGCCGAGGAGACCCGGTGGCGGGTGCGCGAGGCGGGGGAGGGCATCTCGTACCTGCGCGTCGCCGCGACGGAGGACTCGGCCGAACTGGTCGTCCCGCCGCTGCTCGAGGCGTTCGGGCGCAAGCAGCCGGACGTCGAGGCCGAGACGGTCGCCGTACCGGGCCGTATGCTCGGGCAGGTGCTGCTCGACCGGCGCGCGGACGTCGCCGTAGGGCCGGCCGCCGGACCGCTCGGCCCCGAGGGCCCGATCGAGTGCCTGCCGTTCCTGCGCTTCCAACTCGTGGTCGTCGCCTCGCCGGAGCACGCGCTCGGCCGTGGCCAGGTCACCGCGGCGCGCCTGGCGCGGGAGCGGTGGCTGTTCGGCCCCGGCGGGCTCGACCCGGACAGTCTGGGCGGCGCGTTCCTGACCAGGCACGGCGTCGACCCGGCCCGCGCGGTCGTCTTCCCGAGCGCCACAGCCGCGTGGCACGCCGCGGCCACCGGGGACGGCCTGTCGATCGCCGTCCTCCACATGGTGCGCGACGACCTGAGGCACGGCGGCCTGGCCGCGCTCGACGTTCCCGGCACTCCGATCAACGGCATCCTCTACGCGAGCGCGCTCCGGGGCGAACGACGTTCGCAGACAGCGGCCTCGCTCTGCCGCTTCGTGACCACGCCGCAGGCGACGCAGGCGCTGCTGGCCCGCGCCTCGGGGGTGCCGGCGGACCGCTATCACCCGACGGTCCACGTGACGCTGTGGGGCACTTAAGCGATGGCTGAAGAGCCCGTTGACGGGCCGGAGCACCGCGCTGATCGTGAGGTTCGTGGACTTCACCAACGAGTTCCGGGTCAGCCTGCCCCTGGAATCCGCCTGGGAGCTGCTGGGCGACGTGGAGCGGATCGCTCCGTGCATGCCCGGCGCGCAGCTGACCGGCGTCGACGGCGACGAGTACCGGGGCACGGTGAAGCTCAAGGTCGGGCCGATGACCATGCAATACCTCGGCACGGCGACGATGGAGGAGCGCGACGTCGAGCACCGCACGATGTCGCTCCGTGCTCGCGGACGCGAAAGCCGCGGCCAGGGCAGTGCCGACGCGACCGTGACGGCGAGCCTGGTCCCGGACGGCGACGGCACCGTGGTGAGGGTGGCCACTGAGCTGAGGGTGACCGGGAAGGTCGCGCAGTTCGGCAAGGGCGTGATCGAGGACATCAGCCGGAAGCTGATGGACCAGTTCGCCACGTGCCTGGAGCGGAGGCTCGCGGTTCCGGCGGAGGCGTCCGCGGCCGAGTCCCCCCGACCGTCGCCGCCGCCATCGCCGCGAGCGGAAACCGAGTCCGCGGTCGAGCCCGAAGCCGTGGACGTGCTGAGCATCGTGCGCGGCCCGCTCGCCAAGCGTGTCGTGCCGTTGGTCCTCGTGCTGGTGGCCGCGGCGATTTTGATCAAGAAGCTGACATGAAGAACCGCCCGGCGTCCGCGGACACGCTCCGCGAGATCCTCGAGACCGTGTATCCCCGGTACGCCTCGGGCGAGACTCTCGCGCTCGCCACCGTGGTGTCCACGGTCAGGAGCGCGCCGCGCGGTCCGGGCGCGGCGATGGCGGTCGCGCAGGACGGCGGGGTCGTCGGCAGCCTGTCAGGCGGCTGCGTCGAGGGCGCCGTCTACGACGCCGCCGTGGAGGTACGCGAGTCCGGCCGTCCACGGCTGCAGACGTACGGATTCACCGGTGGCGACCTGGAGGCCTTCGAGGTCGGGTTGACGTGCGGCGGCGTCATCGAGGTCTACATCGAGCGGATCTCGCGCGCCTCGTTCCCCGAACTCGCGGCGCTGCGGGAGTCGCTGGCCGCGGGCGAGCCGGTCGCCCTCTCGACCGTCGTCGCGGGCCCTGAGGAGGGGCCGGGCATGATCGGTTCGCGCCTCGTCGTATGGGAGGACCGGCGGGCCGGCACGTTCGGATCGGCCGCGTTGGACGACATCGCGGCGGCCGACGCCCGCGCCCGGATCCGTCGGGGTTCCACAGACCTCCGGCATTATTCGAGCGCCGGTCGGCGCGAGGGCGAGGAGGTGTCGGTGTTCACCCAGTCGTTCGTGGCGGCGCCGCGCATGCTCGTCTTCGGGGCGGTGGACTACGCCGCGGCGGTCGCCCGCCTCGGCGCGTTCCTCGGCTACCGCGTCACCGTCTGCGATGCCAGGCCGGTGTTCGTCACCCCGGAGCGCTTCCCGGACGCCGACGAGGTCGTGCGGCGGTGGCCGCACGAATACCTCGAGGAAGAGCACGCGGCAGGAAGGCTCGACGACAGGACCGTCGTCGCCGTGCTCACCCATGACCCCAAGTTCGACGTCCCGCTGCTCACCGCGGCGCTGCGCATGCCGCACCTCTCCTTCGTCGGTGCGCTGGGCTCGAGGCGGACGCACGAAGACCGTCTCGCCAGGCTGCGCGAAGCGGGTCTCGGCGAGGCCGAGCTCCGGCGGCTGCACTCCCCGCTGGGCCTCGACCTCGGCGGCCGCAGCCCCGAGGAGACCGCGGTCTCCATCGCCGCCGAGATCGTCGCCGAGGCACACGGCGGCAGCGGTATGCGCCTTCACGACACCGACGGCCCCGTCCATGCGAACAAGCGCGGGCTGGCCGCCGTGGACAGCGGATGACCGACCCGCCGAGCCGGCCGTGACGGCACCCTCCAGACGTGCAGGGGATGACGAGCGCGGCGGTTCCCATCCGGTCGGGCCGGGATCAGCCGCGGCGGCCGCCGATGAAGGCTCTCGCCCCTCCATCCACTCCAACCGTCGTCGGTTCACTCGATGAAGTCATCCGAGCCGGAGTTCTGATGCTCCCGGCCCGTGTCGAAGAAGGCCGATAGGTAGGCGTCGGGTTCGAGGTCGCTGTCGCGGAGCAGAGAGAAGACCTCGGCCCCGTGCCCAGGATCACCGTCGAGCGTGTATGCCTGCGCCAGACCGGCGTAGTTGAGGGGATGGTCCTCGATTCGCCGAGCGTAGACCGCCGCCTCCGCCTCGGCCAGACGGATTGCATCGTCCAGGGATTCCGCGCGCCACAAGGTCAGCCGCTCCTCATAGCAGTCGCCTTTCCCCCATCTGAAGATGCACCTCACGCAGTACCAGCCACCGGTCGCCGTCTCCGACATGCTTCACCCTCCCTGACGTGTTACGGCGGCCAGTCTGACAGCTGCGCGCTCCGTGCCGATCTGGGCAACCGGTTCGTCGACGGCCGCCTCGGACGGGTCCTGCGCATGGAAGGCCTGCGGCCCGGGGACGGCGTGGGGCCGTCCCCGGGCCGTGGCCGGGTTCAGCGCGTCAGCAGAGGTTGTCCCACGTGGTGGTGAAGTTCTCCCCGCCGCTGAGCGACGAGGTGGTGTCGCACAGCGTGCTGCCGGACTGGATCTCCATCTGGTGCGTGGTGCCCGCCGAGCCGGCCGCCTCGCCGTTCACGGTGAAGGAGGTGAACGGGTCGGTGCCGCTCCACTGGGTCAGCTCATCCGCCGCCATCTCCATGATCGCCTCGGCCGACGAGTTGGCGTCGCCGTTGGCCGTCTTGGTGACGGTGTTCGTCCAACCCTGGGTCTCGTCCTTGAGCGTCAACGTGTACGAAGTACCCGAGCGGGTGACGGCGCCGTAGAAGGTGTCGCCCGCCTTGACGGTCTTGTTGATCGTGACGAAGTTCGCCGGGTACATCTCGTACCAGGCGTAGTAGGTCTTGGTCGAGCCGGAGCAGTCCACGGAGGTGCCGGTCTGCTCGACGGTGGACGAGCTGTAGCCGTCGACACCGACCCACGGCGACATGTCCGTGTCGGTGTCGCTGGAGCTGCAGGTGCCCGCGTTCTGCACCCAGGTCGCCGACACGCTGGTGTAGGTGCCGCCGGTCACCGCGTAGCCGGACCAGTTGCTCGAGTACTCGATCTTGCCGCCGGCGCGCGCGGCGTGCGTGCCGAGGGCGGTGGCCGGCTTGAACAGCACGCCGCCGGGTACGAAGCGGCTGTGCGCGGCGGGGGCGGTGGTCGCGGCCATGGCGGGGGTGGCGATCGCCAGCGAACCGGTGGCCAGGGCGAGCGCGGCCACGGGTATGGACCAGTACCTGATCATCGGGGAGCTCCTTCAATTGTGGGTAGTCGGCGGCGCGGACCGGTGGTGGGTCACGGATCCGATGGGTAGCCGCCGAGGCAGGGAGGACACTACAACCCGGCGCGGCCGCAGTGAATGGTCAGCCATGAGTGTCCTGATTCACAGTTTGGGCACGTCGGTCAGCTCAAAGCGCGTCCGGGTTCGCGGCGGACCGGCGCCTGAGGGCGAGCAGCAGAAGCAGTGCCGCGATGTTCAGCAGCGTCAGGGAGACCCTCACCGCGGTGTACGCGCTCGCCGCGGATCTCATCAAGGCCGGCTCGGCCGCGGAGTCGCAGAGGTGTGCGAGGTCGGCGCCGGAATAGCCGTCGGTGCGCTTGGCCAGCGCGTCCAGCCTCAGGCCGCCCACCGGCCGGCCCCTGAGATGATGGCGCAGGATCGCCTCGCGGGCCGGTCGGTCGGGGGGAAGGACCAGCAGGGTGCGATCGAGGCGCCCGGGGCGGCGCAGCGCCACGTCCACGTCCCACGGCGCGTTGGTGGCGGCGAGCACGAACACGCCGTCGTTGGCCGCGTCCACGCCGTCGAGCTCGGTCAGGAACTGGTTGACGACCCCGCGGGCCGCGTTGTTGGCCAGCTGGCTGCGCTTGTGGCCGAGTGCGTCGATCTCGTCGAAGAACAGCACGCAGGGGACGTCGCGTCGTGCCGCGGCGCCGCATCCACGGCGCTGCGGCAGGCTCGCGATGATCTCTGCCCCGTCAGACATCGAACACACCCCCTCCGCGGTCCGCGCACCCACCTCCGACCGCCGCATACAGTGTCGCTCGGTAACGGCCGACGGCATAGTGCCGCGCCGCGATTTCAGCGGACCGTACCCCGTCGGCGGCTTGGCCGCCGCTTGATAACTGTGGGTCGAGCACTGAATCGCCGAAAGCAATGTTCGGTTCACATGCACGAAGCCGAGGCGCGGGGGCCGGATTGGCCCCGCACGTTCGCGAACCGTTAATCAGTGCCCTGCGTCTCGATCAGGTCGAGGTCGCGGACGCAGAAGCCGTGGTGCTCGAAGGTCTCGTTGAGCACCGTGCGGAGACACTGCCACACCGAACGCCCCCGGGCATAGGGCGGCCAGACATCGTCGTCGGGCACCGGCGCTCGCGCTGAGAGCTGCGCGGCGGTGACCTCGTCGAGCCAGGCCTCGATCTCGGTGGTCTGTGCATCACGCACGCTCACGATCTCGTCGAGGGTCGGTTCGAGCGAGAGGTCGAGCCCGTGTGCTTCACGGTAGGGATCGACGGTCGGCCCGATGCCCATCGGCGTGAAAAGCTCCGTCGAGCCCAGGCAACAGCGGCGGAACCACGAGTCGTGGACGAAGACCAGGTGGCGCAATGTCTGCACGGCCGACCACTCGTCGTTCACGCTGCGGCGCTCGATGCCGGGCGTACGGCGGATCCGCTCGATCGTGGCGGCCCAGCCGGTATGCAGCTGTCGCGATGCCTCGCGCAGATCGGCAGGGTCCTCGGAACGCAGTAGCACCCGCACCGGATGACGCCGGTCGAGCTCTGCCTCGACGTACCCGGTGACCTCGACACCGTTGACGACGAGGTTGGTGACGAGCCCGTCGATCACGGCGTCCTCCATGACGACGCCGATCAGGCGTGCCCCGGTCAGATCGCACTCGCGGAACTGCGCACCCTGGAGATCCTCGTCGACATACCGCGTCATGCTCCGCATCCTAGACGAGTTGTTCCGAAGTCGAGCCCGAGCGAACGACCAGTCGCCTGAGGTATGCGCAGCTCCCTCCATCTCGACGAACACAGCACAGTCGCGCCACAGACGTCGGTTATAGTGAGGGCATGTGCTGCTGCGCTGCCATGACTACCCGTACCGCCGCTTAGCGGCGGTACCGAGGCCGCCGTAACTTCGGCCTCATCGCCTGCCCCTGTCCGAGGGGCAGCGCCGGGACGTACCGCCCGATCAGCATCCAGCCGGCAGTCATTCACTTTTTCCCGTACTGCCGGGCCATTTAGCCTGATCAGGGGAATCATGTCTCAGTCGCAACACTCCGGTTCACCATGCGAACAATCACTCCCATGCCCGTCCGCAGCCGAACCCGTCACCACGCAAGAACCGCAGGTCGCCACCTTGCTCCTGATGGTCGGGCTCCCCGCAGCCGGGAAAACCACACGGGCCGCAGAGCTCGCCGCATCGCACCGAGCCCTGCGTCTTACTCCGGATCACTGGATGATTCCGCTGTTCGGGGACTCAATGGCCGACGGCAAGCGGTGGGTACTCGAAGGCCGTCTCATCTCAGTCGCCCTTCAGGCACTGCAGCTGGGCAGCAGCGTCGTGCTCGACTACGGGCTCTGGGGCCGCGATGAACGATCAGCACTGCGCTGGCTGGCCCGGGCGGCCGGAGCAGCATGTCAGGTGATCTACCTGCCCGTGGACGAAGACACCCAGCTCGCCCGGATCGCACACCGCCAGGAAACGACACCGCACCTGACGTTCCCGATGAGCGAGGCAGACGTGGAGGTGTGGCGAGAGCAATTCCAGGTACCCGACGCCGCCGAACTCGACGGTGATGAGATTCCCGACCCGCCGACGGGGTGGCCTGGCTGGCGCGAGTGGGCAGCAGATCACTGGCCCTCCTGCACGGACAGCTGATCCCATGAAACTGAGCGTGAATCAGGACCTGGAGACCCTCATCACCGCACTGTACGTAAAGATCGACGACGAGCATGGAGATAGTCGGTACTTCGGCCGACCGCCCAAGCTCAGCGCTTCGGAGCTGCTGTGCCTGGCCGTGGCGCAGGCGCTTCTCGGGCACCACTCGGAGTCGCGCTGGATGCGCTACGCACACAAGCACCTGAACGGCATGTTCCCCTACCTGCCGACCCGCTCGGCGTACAACAAGCGACTGCGCTCCGCGCTACCGCTGGTCAAGAGGATCATCCGCGATCTCGGACAGGACAGCGACTTCTGGTACGACAACCACTGGATCGTGGATTCCACGCCGGTGCCGTGCGCGATGTCCCGGCCGGCGGTCAAGGGCTCAAACCTGGCTGGCTGGGCGTCCTATGGCTACTGCGCCTCGCACTCCCGCTACTTCTGGGGGCTGCGGCTGTATTTGGTATGCACCCCGACCGGGATGCCGATCTTGTGGGCCCTGGCCAACGCCAAAATGGGCGAGTGCGAGGTGCTGGCCGCGATGCTGGAAGTCGACGCGGCCCTGATCGCCGAACGCGGGAGCATCCTGCTGGTCGCGGATAAGGGCTTCGCCTCGGCGGCCTTCGAGAAGGAGCTAGCCGACTAGGGGCCCGGAGGTAGCCCGCCGAACTCTCCGGCTGACGCCGCACGAGGACTACGTCGGATAGCCGCAGGCGGCGAGCCTCAGCGGTCCTTATCCCGCGCGGGAGCGGGCGCAGGCTCGGCGACGGCGTCGGTGGCCACCTCCAGGTCCGCGTCCGTCTCGCCGGCGCCGGCAGCCGCCGCCTGCCCGCGTGCCCGTGCCCGGCGCCGTCGCCGGATCACGAACAGGACGAGGAGTACGGCGGCGGCGCCGAGGAGGTAGAGCGAGTAGCGGCTGATCGCGTCGTAGATGGCGGTGATGTGGTCGCCGGCGAGGTAGCCGACCGTGGTCCAGGTCGTGACCCACAGGGCGGCGCCGAGGGCGTTGTAGAGCAGGAACTTCGCCCAGTGCATGCCGGTGATCCCGGCGATGATGCCGTTGGCCTGGCGCAGGCCCTCGATGAACCGCGCGATGACGACGATCTTTCCGCCGTGCCGGTTGAAGAAGGTCTCGGCCTTGTCCAGGCGTTCCTCGGTGAGCTTCACGTAGCGGCCGTAGCGCAGCACGAGGGCGCGTCCGCCGAAGTGGCCGATCGCGTAGCCGACGTTGTCGCCGAGTATCGCGGCGAAGAACGCGACCACCGCGACGGTGACGATGTTCAGCCGCCCGGCCCCGGCGTAGACGGAGGCGGCGATCAGCACGGTCTCCCCGGGTGCGGGCACGCCGAAGTCCTCGACGAACAGCAGGAACGCGACGGCCGCGTACCCCCAGTGGTCGAGCAGCGGGGCGAGGGCCTGGAGGAACCCGGGCAGTTGGACGGGTGCGCTCACGGGTGAGCGGTCTCCTTCTCGGACGGTGTCGCTGAGTCAACGGGTGAACGGGTAACCGGCCGGTCGGCCCGTACGCCTGCGAGCAGGTGGCAGATCCGCCGGATTCACTTCTACATGCCTGTAGTACTTCTACCGTAGCGTAGATCACGAGCGCGGTCCGGGGGCGCGCTCGCGGGCCCGAAGCCTGTCGCGGTCCCCTGGAATCCGTCCGGATGCGCCCCTCACTGAACCAATAGCTGTGCACCTACGTCCTGATGACCGAAGGAGCCTTCGGACGGAATCGGACGAACTGCGCGCCGCCGCACGTGAGCGGCCTCCCAGTTCCAGCCTAGGGAGCCATCGTGAATCGTCTCGCCCTCTTCGCCGTCGGTGCCGGCGCACTCGCCGCCGTCGCCGCCGGATGCAGCAGTTCAAGCACGTCGACCGCGTCCGGCTCGGGCGGTTCGGCCACGACGAGCAGTGGCGCGGCCATTGTGAAGACCGCGAGCTCCTCGCTCGGCACGGTATTGGTGGACGGCTCCGGCCGGACGCTGTACATGTTCAAGCACGACACCGGCAGCTCGCCCACGTGCACGGGTTCGTGCGCCTCCATCTGGCCGCCCGACGACACGACCGGCAAGCCGCAGGGCGCCGGCGTGAGCTCGTCGATGCTCGGCACCACGGCGAGCACCACCGCCCACGCGACGCAGGTCACCTTCGACGGCCACCCGCTGTACTACTACTCGGGCGACTCGAAGGCCGGGCAGGTCAACGGGCAGGGCGTGCAGGGAATCTGGTTCGCGGTCAGCCCCTCGGGCAGTGCGATCACCACGACCCCCGCGCCCAGCACGAGCAGTACGGGCAATGGCGGATACGGCTACTGACCACCGGCCATCCGGCGGGTGGTGGAGGGCCGCCGCGGCGGTGATAGCGACCGTCGCGGCGGCCGTCGCCG
>Ga0310811_10008925_pt1 | contig 12911 bp, 11 predicted proteins | sample YCmetagenome_FD_207642 | JGI IMG/M metagenome (GOLD analysis project Ga0310811, IMG submission 207642) | Soil microbial communities from experimental microcosm in Duke University, North Carolina, United States - YC | ecosystem: Engineered > Artificial ecosystem > Soil microcosm > Unclassified ...
AGGAAAAAGGGTAGAGTAACTTGGTGATAGGAAACAGTATGGTGCCTAAGACCTTCCTTATCACTCCTTATCACTCCTTATCTGTATATCTGTCATGGTATGGATCATATACCATGCATGACAACGTTCCAGAATCCAATGACCTTAGGCTTCGCGTCCTTCAGAATACCCATGACCATCCATTATCAGGACACTTCGGTCAGAACCGTACCCTAGAGCTTATCCAACGCAAATATACCTGGCCCAGTATATGTACCTATGTTAAGGACTACGTCAAATCCTGTACTACCTGCGCCTGAGCCAAGGTTCTGAGACATAAGCCATTTGGATTACTGACACAACTCCCCATACCAGAAAGACCTTGGAATTCCATATCCATGGATTTCATTGAACAACTTCCAGACTCATCTGGCTATACAGCCATCCTCGTTATCATTGATCGTTTATCCAAGCAAGCTATATTCATCCCAACCTATGATACCATTACCTCTCCGGATCTCACTAGACTATTCCTGCTTCATGTATTCTCTAAGCACGGAATCCCTTCTCATGTTACTTTGGACCAAGGTACAGAATTCATATCCCATTTCTTCTGTTCTCTAGGAAAGGCACTCGATATGATCCTCCACTTCACATCCAGATACCATCTGGAAGGAGATGGACAAACAGAACGAGCCAACCAAACCCTAGAACAATACCTCCACATCTACTGCAATTATCAGCAGGATAACTGGTCAGAACTCCTTCCATTGGCAGAATTTGCATATAATAATGCTCCAAGTGCTACCACTGGAGTTTCACCATTCTTCACCAATAAGGGTTACCATCCAAATATATCCATCCATCCAGAATGCAACCTCTCATCCACCCTTGCCCGTGACTATGCTATAGACCTTAACAAACTACACCTATTCCTCCAAGAAGAAATGTCTCTTGCACAGAAGAGATATCAAGGACCTGCAGATGTGCATCGGATACCTGCTCCAGACTTCAAAGTTGGAGAACAAGTATTCATAAAAGCTAAATACTTCCATTCCACTTGTCCATCCAAGAAACTATTGGAAAAGAACTTAGGTCCATTTGAGATTATAGCTCGTCCGGGATCACATTCCATTACCGTCCAACTTCCGGATTCTATGTGTTCTGTCCATCCTGTTTTCCATGTGTCTCAATTAGAACCTGCAACACCGAACACCATTCCTAATTGTATCCAACCCCCTCCACCTCCAGTAGAAGTTAACGGAGAACCAGAGTATGAGATATCCAAAATCCTAGACTCTAAGCTAGACCGATGAAGAAGACAATGTCAACTCTTATACCTCGTCCAATGGTCCGGATATGAAGGAACGGACGAAGAGACTTCATGGTTACTAGCTACAGAACTCGGAAACACGTCCAAACTAGTATTGGATTATCACTCAGCATATCTGGACAAGCCTGGTCCTATTCAAAACTGAAGTATACAAATTGTACATAACGGAAACTACAAGTACAAGTAGCAGAAGTTAAGAAGACGGATCCGAAAATATCTACATCTCCATAGACCCCTCATCCCCTCCGGATCTGCCCTCCTCACTTCCGGACGCATTTTCCATCTCCTCATCATCTTCCTCTTCCTCATCCGGACCCATCCAAGCCTTATCTGAAGCAATCTGGGGGTCAAGCCTAAGCTCCTTGAACAAAAGGGCTTGGAATTCCCTCTGTTGCTGGAGGAACAATTCCAATCCAGAACACATCTGCTCCGTGGCAGCCCTACTTCCCTCAGCCACTTCAATACTCTTCTCCAGGAGAGAGTTGGTCCTAGCCAGCTCCGCTACTATATTGTTAGCAGCAGCAACCCAAGCCTGGTCATCATACTCCATGTAATCTGGAGCTTCTGGAGTGGGACTCTGCTGACGTTTCTTACCCTTGCCCCTGGGGGAAGGAGATCTGGCAGCACACTGCCTTTTCTTACCCTTGGAAGCCTTGACAGTTCCGGGCCATCCAGGACAAGTGGCCTTGTCCTTCCGGCAAGCATCACAAGACTTAACCTATCCAGATGTCAAAAAACACGGATCCGAAGCTTCCGGATGACTCACCAAAGGATTAGCAGCTGCATCTGTCCATTGACAGATCCATGCCCTTCTGGAGCAGCATGCACAGGATCCATCCTCCTTAGTAGACATCTTCTGAGTCTATCCGAAATGTTAGTGAAAGACTAGCAAACAGATCTGAAACACACCATTTCCTTAACTATTTCCTGACGCCTTTTCTCTTCTGCTTGCTGAATCCGGATCTCCGCTTGCCTCACTTTCTCCAGATCTGCTAAGCGCTTCTGCTCTGCCTCTTGAGCCCTCAAAGCCTCTTCCTCCATCCAGGCTGCTTCTTCTGTGTCCAAAATCTGTTGCCTAAGCTCCCCAAGCCTAGCCCTAGCGGATTTCTGAGCTCCAGAGTTGTTGCCAGACATTTTTTCAAGTGAAGCTAGTGTGTGTTAATAAGTGGGGGGTAGGAATCACCTGCGACGCTTTGACATTGGTATATCTGTGGAAATCCGAACTCAGCAATACTACCATCATTCTTCTCCATCAATTCTCGCATTCCTTGTCCGGACCGGACCTATGATTCTTGGCCTTCTAGGGATCGGCCCTAAAGGGGAGATACTGTCATATCCCATACATTCACACTTCTCATCCGAAGTTCCAGATGTCAGATCTGATCAGATCCGTACCGGATCCATCACAATAAGCTTCTTCATTGATATCCTGTTCATATAACATTAAACACTGCTTATTTCCTCCATTTAGTATATCTTCCCTTCCGGTATATCGGTTATGTTTACTTTCGGCTATGTTTACTGATCCGTTCACCTGTGATTAACTTCCGGCTTATGTTTGACTTCTAATAAGTGTTGCTTATACATTGCGATACTTTGTGCATAGCCATTTGCTTAGTTCTATCATATATAAACTCTTGTATATGTCCTATAGCACCCCAGTTCAAATATCATCTTAGATTGTCCTCATTCTGTTATCCAGACTTGAGTCCTATCAACTCTTGTCACCCTCTGAGACTTAAGGATTGTATCTGATAGTCTAAATGTATCTGCCTCTATCTTCGGATAGTCTACACTCTGTTAGTTTCTAGTCTTAGACTTGTCTAGACTAGTCTATATACTTCCATCCAATATCCGGATGCCATCCAATATCCAGATGCCATCCAATATCCGGATGCCATCCGGATAGTATACAATACTATTCCTTACCTTCAGATAGGTATATGATACTATTCCTTATCTTCGGATAGGAATACGATACTTGTCTCTACATCCAGATACCATATGATAGTTGTCCGGACCTTCGGATATGCTATGATAGCCATCTGGATCTTCGGATATGATAAGTATAGTATTCTGAAATACGGGGCTATACTCGGGAAAGGGGCACAGCATATGAGCTGAGGCTGAAGCACTTCGGATCCAAACCTATTTGAGTATGACCTTAACATAAACGCAATACTTACTTGCATAGTTTGCAGACTCAGCACTTATTGATGGTGTCATCCCTGAAAAGTGGGCTGAATCTTGAGCAGCTTTGGTCCTCTTTCATTGAACACCTGTAGCATATGGGTCAGTCCAGGCAGTATCTGTGGTCGCTTGAAGTGGGCTAGGTGCTGCTCCATCTTTGTCTTCATCACCTGAAACATTGAGGTTGAAATATTCACCCTCATCTAATGTAGATGTACGAATTGGAACAGGGTGAGTAGAAATGTTGGTTGTGGGGAGTCGATGGGTGATGTGAAGGGTGATAGCATTTCTGATGCTAACATGGCAGTGGGAACACAGGCAATAGCAGAGTTGATGGTGGGGATAACAGGGATGGCAGGGGTGATAGCAGGAATAGTATGAGTGATGGCAATAGCAGGGGCAGCAATAATTGGGATGGGGTCAGCAGTAGGAAGGGGTTCAGCAGCTATGGGTGCTATAACAACGTGGGGCCTGCTCTGCCCACATCGCCCATGCCCACATTGGCAAGAAGGCATGTTGAGGATGGGAATCCAACCATACACTCAAAAAACTGTCCACATGAGTCATCATTTTATAAGCCTTATATCTCCACCATATCTCCGCCGATTCCCACGGTGTAGGGCTCAAATGAAAGCCCTGAAGCCATACTACAATGTGGTATAAGCATGTCCTTGAGGCATTTGCTTGTTCTCACACAATATCATAGATAGTGAAAAATATCAAAACATGCGGACAGTTTTTTGAGCTACTGTATATAAAGTGAGTGCTGGGTCCAGAGTGCAAGGTGATGCAGTAAAGATGGAGATGCTGTGCATCAGCAAAATTTCCCCAATTTCCCCCATGCAGCACACTGGGCACATGTTGTATGATAAATTGCAGCACTCAAATTAGGGGCAGAACAAGGCTAGTATTGCCATCTATCTGTGATCAATGAATAGGGAATAGGTGGCTAAGGGCAGGACTGACCATCTTTACAAAGTGAGATCATCACTACCCATCACAACATGTTGTACCAAATCATGATCTCCATAAACTGGGGGTGGACAACCAGAATTGGGTGGCAAGCTCACATCATGCTATCCCACAAAAGGGTGAGCATTGAGTTAGGTGAAATTTCTCATCTGATAGATGTACACACCTGAAGTGACTTGGCTCCAGAGGCTCCTAAATTTCAATCAGATGGATATTTAATAATGTTTATCCTCAACTAAATAAATGAATTATGTACAGACTGCAGTGAAACACTTCCAATGGCAGCAAGAGGGCAGTGATGTGATGATGAAAGGTCCCAAACATGGCACAGTTGTGTGCATGTAGAGCCAGATGGCCCAGAACTCTAGTAACAAACACCATTAGTATAATCTCCGAGCCATGATGGCTTCATAACACTGCACTCAATCAAGTGAATGGAAGTACCTTCATCAATCTCTTGATCAATTGAATTCTGACTGTATATTGCAATGCAATGAAGTCACCCAGTGAAAAAGGAGTGGTGTGTTGGCTAAATATCCCTGCAGGAGCACCATGGAAGTGTCAATCTCAGGGTTGGCATCAATAAACATAGGTGTGACTATTAGTATTAAGTACCTTGTACAGTGAACCCGCCAGCCTTGCTCTCTAGAGAAGAAGTGAAGCTGGTGCTACTGTGTGCTGGTGCTCTACAATAACAATGTCTGACATGTGCCTGCCTGCAGGACCCCAAACACCTAAGACCTCTGGCTCCCCATCTATGCCACAACCTAACCTGCCTCTTGTGCTACTCTTGCTCTGACCTAAATTCCTGACTGGCCCTTGCCCTGTAGTCCCCACTACAACAGTATGCCAAACTTGTGGTTGTAATGTTGATGAAATTTGATAAGGTATGTGATTCAGTGGTGAATCATAATGGGTCCTTCACAAAGGTTATACAGCTTGAAGCTTGAGGGCCTGCACAGCATGTTGAAGGGGAAAAGATAGCACAAAGGTCACACCATGAGACTCAGGAAATTCAGAAAGGAGAATGATTTTGATTGGCTAATTAATTTAGTATGCACACTGTGTAGTGTGCACGGCCTACAATTGGTACAGTATATACATTGATGTAAAGATAAGAACTATGATATCATCAACACTGTCACAATCTAGCAACCAGTCCCATTTTCCAGCATGATATTTTGAAGTATTTGCACAGGGTGAGGAGCCATTACATGGGCATAAGCTTGCAGATAACCTGAGCTTCATTTCACAAGTGGGAACATGAAACAGATACTCACATATGAGTTGATCTGCAAGGAGGTTTGGCCTTGAACAGCAGACATGGGGTCACTGCTGCAGCCACCAAGCATTCATTGGATAACAAAGGGGGACACATGGATGAATTGTTGGACTGGCTGAAATCCAGCAAGTACATTGTTGGTACAGGAAGTGTGGCACAAATACCATGGAGCAATGAATGAAAATGATCATAGTCAAGATCCTCTGAAAATGTGAGAGAGCATGCATAGATAAACATAGTCGCAAATTTGACAGGAATTCCATGACATAGGACTTCAATAGTGGTATTTGCCTTGCGCTTGAGCATGGAAGAGCTGGATAGCTTCTTGTGGTCACTGTTTAACCATGGGAGGGAGCTGCACAAGAAATATATCAACATATACGTGAGAGACTTGAGATCATCATGATGACCTGGCTCAACTCCTAGATGATTATTGATGGAAGCGAATGCAGGAGTGCTGATGAGATGTTGATTATGATGAAATGGCACATGTTGTCTGGTTGAATTGTCACAGTATTTCTTCGCAATACTGAAATCAATGATAAAGACAGTGTGCCTCAAATCATGGAGACCCACAGTGACATTTTGCAGTTTGATATCACCATGGACATAGTTGTGTGAGTGGATGTACTTGAGACATGAGAGCTGTGAATGAGTTAGCCTATCTGCAACAACCCTACTACAAACTGACTGACCAGCTGCTCCGCTAAGTTTACCACAGTATGAAGGGCAAATTTTTGATTGTGCCTAAGGAAGAGATCATGCAGTGATGGCCCAAGTAGGTCAAGAACCAAAGTGTGATATGTTGACTCTCTGCTGAACCATAGGGTGCAGGGAATTCCAACTCCACCTTCGAGTTGTTTCAAAATATCATATTCATGCTGCACAGAAGATGACCCATCAATGATGGGTCCAAGTTTAACAGCGACTACATCATCTTTAATGATATTTTGTGCCTGATACACAACAGCTAAATGGTGGGGCCCATATGTTGAATTTGAATGAAAATGTTATCAGCATGTGAACATACCATATGAGCCTGATCCTAAAACATTGCCCAGCCTAAATCTGCCATCAACTCGAATGGGGACCTTGTTCATGATATATGAGTAGCAAAAATACAACAGTGAATTGATGAATGAATGAAACAACTCAAATGAGAGAAAGTGAGAATCCAGAAGCTACATTGCAAGCTTGCTTGAGCTGGTTGAAGCTGGCTCAAGCTGTGGTTCTTAATTTTTGGGTGTCAGCTGCTTTAACTTGGTCCATGTGACTAGCAAACTACATCAAATTCACATGAGTGACTCAGTTTACATGGGGACAGCTAAACTACCAGTAAACAGGGCAAAGCCAAGCCCAAATGGACTGGAACTGAGCTACAGCATGACTAGTCTTACTCATTGACCATCATTTGAGTTTTCACCATCATTTGCATTTACCTTGTATGACACTCAAATTTGATACTATCCCATGTAACATTTTTGTTCTATCATACAAGTTATGTGCCTAACTACATATTGGCAGTAATGATAGGTATAAAAGACCTCCAACAAATATGTGATGGTATGTTTTGTTGTGAAATTTTCACTATTATGCATCCCTGAAAGCAAAACAACTAGAATCAGATTCATAAATTGAAGAAATACCTGCAAACAACCTTCAAGCACATCACTGTTCTATTCTGCAAGGGAGCTGATGAGTGTGTGTTGCCAGAATGTTGCCAGTGCAGAGTGTCTCAATAGTATCTTATCAGTGTCACCAAAGTAAAATAAGTGAGATCCAATAAACAAGTATTGCAGGAAATGTACTGCAAAACATTATCAAGTCAGCTGGCTGCACAGGAAGAGAAGAAGTTAGCAAGAAAGTGGGAGAAATTGGAAGGCAACGGACTACCGAGACTCCTCACAGGAGACAATTTTTATTGCTCAGTTGTTGATCACAACAATGTGGCACGAATCTGCCTTTTTGGGTGAACTCAAATGATGGTGAATGTACAATAACACCAAGATTTACACACTTTTCATTGCAGAATAATGTCTCATTTGATGTTCTTCAAAATTTTGCTCAAAGTAGATTAGCTATCTATTGTGACATCCCCAAAAGCAATTTTCAAGATTGTGTCAGGTTGTGTAGTGGTAGACATCCAAAAATTTCATGACAGTCAATGACTGTAATCATATCTCACACCTGGATACTAAACCTTATATCAGTACCTAACCCCATTTGGAATCCCCCTATCTCTGGACCTTTGGTTACTTGTGTTTCTCTTGTGATTATTGATCCATTACTTATGTTTCATTTCCATCTTCATTATTAGTGATCTGTTTAACTTACTAATAGACTTTCCACATGCTTCATACATAGCCTTCTACTTTGCTGACTGATCCCTATGTGTTACCTACAGTATATAAACCTCCTGTAACTTTTAGAAATACTTCAGTTTGAATATCAATTTAGTTCCTGCTCATTCTTCTGTCCTCCAGACTTGAGCTTAGTCTCTTGTCAATATCTGAGTCTTAGGGTTGTATCCTAAAGATTATATCTTTGGCTCTACCTCAGGGTAGTCTATCCCTTGTCTGTTTCTAGCTCAGATTTCATCTGGACTAACCCTAGTCACTAGTCCAAACAATATCCAGACATCCACTGGATGTATCTCATGTTTCACATCTGGATGTCTGATATCTGCCCTTGTCAAATCTGGATACTCTGGACAACACTTGTAGCTCTTGGAAATTAAAGGCACATACTTGGGAAAGGGATACAGCATATGAGCTGAGGCCAAGCCCTTCTGATCTGTCCTCCCTGAAGACATGACCTTAACACTTGTAGTTATCATAAGTGTGGTGACCACACAGTGCATGTCATGTGATGTGACTGCATGTGGTGTCATACCTGTGAAGTTCATCTGGGGATGAAGAGGGATACCTAGACATGTCTGCCTGCTGTTATATTTTTTCCATCCTTGTACACCACCCACACCATGCTATTTTTGTTGTTGTTACTTTGTTGTTCTTGTTCATTGTTTGTTATAAATCTATTTCTATTTTAATAGTCCCCCCTAGCCAGACCTTATAGAAGGCTCCTTTTTATCATTATGATTTCTTGCTGTTAGACTGAGGAATGCCCATTCAGGGCCCAGCAGTCTTTCACTAAACAAATTCAATGCAGCTCAATTGAATTCCTCGACGATGCTGTAATATGTTTACACTGCATCTCTACTGAGGGATGAAATTGGTTAGAACAGCCCCTATGCAGCCTCCACTCTGCAACTTGACAGGAGGCTCTGTAAGTACCATGAATGGCCACATATGATCCAATTCTCTATACTTGAGATGTGGCCCACTCACTGCTATTCTTGACCAGGCTCAACATGGACAGTGCTTGTGAACATTTACTTGTCTGTCAGCATATGTAATTTTTGTTGCCAGACTTGGACGAGGCACGTCTCAATGTCGTGCCCCATTTGCGTCAACGATAGGAATACCAAATAGGAGCTGCTCGAGCACCTTGACTACAGCGTTGGATATGGATTATTTTTGTGCAAGAAAATCAGATGGGCAGCGACGCCACACCAGCATGAAATCAAGATCTCACACAAAACATCAAACGTCAAACAATGCAATTATCTTGCTTGCTTCATCTAGCACAAGTATGTATGCAACGTACAACAGCCCCAACTTCTTGTCCATCCGTCCAATTAACCAGATTTCCAGTAAGCAATATCTCCGTCCACCACTGTTGTCCGTCTATTAGTGATAATCTCAAGGGAACGACGGCAAGAACTCACTCTCATAAGGCTTGCCTTGCTGTCTCAGTTTACCAGCAGCCTTAACAGCAGCTTCGCTTCCATGCTCCTTAAGGTCCTCATACGTCATGATTTCACCGCAAACAAACTTGTTCTCAAAGTCCGAGCTACATAAATGTGAGAAGGTGAAAATAAAAATAAAATATCGGCATACTGAATAACACCGGCCGCCTGAGGTGCCTTTGTTCCCTTGCGAATCGTCCATGCACGCACTTCATCAGGTCCACAGGTAAAGTAGCGGATCAACTGTGATTAAAATTCGGATCAACGAGCAATCAGCGACAGGGGATAAGACTCACGTCAAGACTGGAGTACCCCGCCTGTGTTATTTTTCCGAGGGCACTCTGTGCTCCTGGTTCCTTCTGAGCCTCAGTACGTTCATCGTCTGGAAGCTGCGCAAGACGCTCCTCCAGTGATACGGAGAATGGGATGAGGGGATCGCCGGGATTGTGCGTGTCAATCCAGCCCTTGATCTTGGCTAACCTATGTGCGAGCGTGAGCTGTAGTAACCAAGGGTTTAGCAAAAGCCGTACCACTTGTTCTTCTTGCGGATGTAGTCCTTCTCGCTAAGATTGACGAGGTAAGTGATAGGCTTTGCGGTTAGTAGGGTAAGGCCGTTGACGACCTCGATCTACAGATGATAGTGTGTATTAGTGTGCGCCCAGAAAATAGTGAGATAATGAGGTCAGAGAGTCGAAAAAATATCATTGAAAGATGGGGCGTTACTCCCGCCTCAAAGAGCTGGGTTAATCGAGCTGATGCTCTTTTTCATCGCTCAAAACCGATAACGAGAATATATTATTTACCTGTGGAATGATGGTCAGTATGGTAAATGAAGGCCACAGATGACAAAGATGGAATCAGAAAGACACATTATCTCAAAGGAATATTGGGGCGTTACTCCCTCCTCAACGAGCTGGGTTATCGAGCAAAAGCTCTTTTTCATCACTCAAAAGCGATAACGAGAATATCATATTTACCTGCAGGATGACGGTCAGCACGGTGGACAGAGATTGCGGAAGACAAGGAAAAAAAAATAGTTGTCTCAAAGGAACGTCTGGGAGTTATTCACTCCGCAATCAAACTAAATCTTTGACATCGCTTAAAAGTGATAATGGGAATGGGATATTCACCTGTAGGATGACGGTCAGCATGGAATACGAAGATTACGACAGCAAGGAAGGAGTCAGAAAAATAATTATCTCAAAGGAATAGTGGGGCGTTACTCCCTCCTCAACGAGCTGGGTTATCGAGCAAAGGCTCTTTTTCATCAGGGAACGAACCAAAGTGCTAGCAAAAAGAAATTCTCAAGAACAAGAAAGACTTGCCTCTTTATTGTTCCACTCGCATTTCCTGACATCCTTGCCATCGACAGTAAGGGCCTTATAGATTTTCTCAACTGTTGCCTACAGTGTGAGTCCGCACCAACTACACACCAAACAGTGTTTCCAGCGAGACGCACGATTTCTTCCTTCTTAGCCTTATCCGCTAAACTGTTGTTGCCAAGTGATCGACCAGTGCGCTTGAGGCCATCAAGGTGCTTCTCGACCCACTCAATATCTTTTAAACGAAGCTCAGTCTGGATGATCTCCATGTCACGGAGAGGGTCAACATCGCCCTCTACATGGATGACTTCGGCGTCATCGAAGGCACGGACCACCTGGAAGATACCATCGACGGCGCGAACGTGGGACAAGAATGCATTTCCAAGTCCTGCACCTGTTGATGCACCCTGAAAATATGTCGGCAGAGAAATCAGGGTACATGAATCATGAACGTACCGCAGTAAGACCTGCAATATCAATGCAGGTAAGGAAAGCAGGCACGCGCGAGGCGGGCTTATACAGATCGCAAAGCCAGTCGAAACGCGCATCTGGTACGGGGATACGCGCTTCTTCTGGGTTGATTGTTGCGTATGGAAAGTTAGCAGCCTTTCCCAAATCTAAGATATTTCAGACTCTTATGTATGACTGCATAAGGGCTATATCCGCACCGGTATCGGATAGAACATTGAAGAAAGATGACTTTCCGACATTCGGAAGACCTATACGTATTACGGATGGTCATTGAGTTTGGATTTATTTGCAGGATGATGAGTGCATACCGACGATACCGATCTTCAAGTTATTGCTTGGACGACCAAGCAAAACTTTTTTCTCTGCGGCAGGAGCCTTCTTTGGAGGCATTTTCTTCTTCTTAGCTTGGAGAGTGTGCGACGCAGAAAACGGCCGCGGAAAAATAAAACAATACCCAGTAGATGGACGGGGAAGACGATGCAGGCAGAATTGCCGCCATCGATCTATCATCTTCCAAAAAAAAACTAGTCACGAGCTCTGCAAGAAAGAGGAAAATTCGGGGAAACCGTCCCTTTATGGAACTCTCACGGCCGTAATATCAGGTGGTTTTCGGCAGGATATATCCCAATATGGAGGGTTTCCCGCCGGTGGAAGATGTTATTATTATAAGCGTGGATACCTAAGGACTTCTGGCATACCACGCTCACAACTACCTAAACAACGACAGGCGCATCTTCCTTGTAAAAAAACGCGATGAAGAGCGCTATACTAGCTGTGATCGCTTTATGTGCGTCGTGGGCATATGCTCAGACATTGACTGTCGTCAATAAGTATGTTTATCAGCCCTTCTACACTGAGTTTCCGTCTGATCAATTACCGGAACAGTGCTGGCAATACAGTCGTGGAGGTAGTTACAGTAAACCCCAACAATGGTCTTGCTACAACACAAACACTGTGAGTGAAATCATCCTCTACATTATTAGCCTTGGCTCATGATGTCTACGCTATTGAACAGGCAAACCGTTACCGGAGTCACTACGAACCCTCTGTCCACAAATACCCTCTCAACCGCTACCACCACAGCTGGGCCACTCCAAACTATAGCAACTACTGCGACTACACAGAATCAAGGTCCCGTAGAACAACCCGGATCAACGGTCCTAGTACCAGGGGGACCTACCCCATACACCTATACCACTACAAACGCAGCTGGCTCTACCGTCGCCGTGTTAGCAACATTTACACCTACAGGACCTGCCACTGTCTTGCCAACTCCAACAACTACCGGCACAATCCTCAATTATTCATCGTATGTGGCTTCGGTCGGGACGGGCGCAGCAGCAACCTCTGGTGCAACCCGCCGGGCATTCTCGCTCTCCAGCGGTTGGTATGGACTGGTAGCAAGCACAATGCTGGGCATTGGCGGTGGTGCATGGTTCATAATGTTATAGGGTGCACGTTACATGTCGAAGGACAATAGGACAGTCGATCTAGTAGGCGGACTCTACATGTGATAGACACACCAACTTTATGGCTATGTTGCCTACATTGACA
>Ga0310811_10008926_pt1 | contig 12911 bp, 12 predicted proteins | sample YCmetagenome_FD_207642 | JGI IMG/M metagenome (GOLD analysis project Ga0310811, IMG submission 207642) | Soil microbial communities from experimental microcosm in Duke University, North Carolina, United States - YC | ecosystem: Engineered > Artificial ecosystem > Soil microcosm > Unclassified ...
CGGCCATCTGGCCCTGTCCGCCGGCGTGCTGCTGACGGCGGCGGGCTCGGCCGATCTGGTGGCGGAGCCGACCGCCGTGCCGCACGGCCTGACGAGCCGGCTGACCGGGATCGGCGTGGCGCTCTACATCGTCGCGTTCTGCTACAACCGGCACAGGATGTTCGGCGGCGTCGGCACGCTGCGCGCTCTCACGGCCCTGCTCGCCGCGGCCGGCACGCTGCTCGCCGCGCAGGTGCCCGGACTGGCGACGCTGGCCTGGAACGCCGCGATCCTGGCGGCGATGAACGCTGTCGAGGGTTTCCGGGTGGAGACCGGACGCCGGCTCCTGCTGCTGCCCTGGCCGCCGCATCCGCCGCAGTAGCCGCAGTAGCCGCAGTAGCCGCAGTAGCCGCAACGGTAGCCGCCCTGGCAGCCGCCCGCGGCAGCGACGGAAACGGCCTGACACGCTCGTCGCCCGCGCCTGCCCGGATCCAAGATCGTCCGGCGTTACCATCGACTCATTGGACGTCTGAGGTACGCCGACGGGCGAGGAGGCAGTGATGGACGCCATCGAGGACACCGCGCGGCGGCAATCGCAGCCGACCGCTCCGGCGGCGCCCGGCGACCGCGCGCCGGAGCCCGCACCCGGACCGACGCTGGCGCAGGCGCTGGTGGCGGGCCCGGTGGTGCTCGACGGCGGCCTGTCCAACCAGCTCGAGGCGCAGGGCGCCGATCTCGGCGACGCCCTGTGGTCGGCCCGGCTGCTGGCCGACGATCCGGGCGGTATCACCGCGGCGCACGCGGCGTACTACGCGGCGGGCGCCGAGGTCGTGATCACCTCCAGCTACCAGGCGAGCTTCCAGGGCTTCGCGAGCCGGGGCGTCGACCGGTCCAGGGCCGGGCAACTGCTGCGCCGCAGTGTGGAGCTGGCGCGCGAGGCGGAACTCGCGGCTGCGGCGCAGGACGAGGAGCAGGGCCGGCCGGCCCGGCCGCGCTGGGTCGCCGCCTCGGTCGGGCCTTACGGCGCGGTGCTCGCGGACGGCTCGGAGTACCGCGGGCGCTACGGCCTGAGCGTCGCCGAACTCGAACACTTCCACGCGCCGCGGCTCGAGACGCTGATGGGTGCGCTGCCCGACGTGCTGGCCCTGGAGACGGTGCCCGACACCGACGAGGCCAAGGCCCTGCTGAACCTGGTGCGCGGCAGCGGCATGCCGTGCTGGCTCTCGTTCAGCGCGGTGGGCGCGTGCACCCGGGCCGGGCAGGCACTGACCAACGCCTTCTTTCTCGCCGCCGAGGTGGACGAGGTGATCGCGGTCGGCGTGAACTGCTGCTCCCCGCAGGATGTGCGCGCGGCGCTGGAGATCGCGGCCGCGGTCACCGGCAAACCCTCGGTGGTCTACCCGAACAGCGGCGAGGTCTGGGACGCCGAGGCGCGCGGCTGGCGCAAGAGCCCGACCTTCGACGCGAGCCTGGTGAACGAGTGGATCGACGCGGGCGCGCGGCTGGTCGGCGGCTGCTGCCGGGTCGGCCCCGACGCGATCGCGCAGGTGGCCGAGGCCGTGCGCGGCGCGGACGAGAGGAAGGCCGCGCGGCCGCGCAAGCCCAAGCGCTAGGTTCACGGAAGGGCAGCAGCCGAGCCGCGCCTCAGCCACTCAGCCGTCTCAGCCCTCGAAGATGCCGTCCAGCCACGCCTGCCACCCCGCGGTCGAGGTGAGGAGGTCGACCTTCGGCGCGAACAGGTGGTGCGCCGCGTCGACGGTGCCGCCGAAGGCGTCGCGGCCGTAGAAGCGGTAGAGCGCGTCCTCGTCGCGCAGGCCGACGAAATGCGGGCTCAGATAATCGAGCACGGATTCGACCGGGCCGACGTGCGGCACCTCGAACGCCACCGCGTCTCCCACCTTGCTCTCCGGACCCAGTCCCAGCGCCGACTTCAGCAGCTCGACCGCTCCGGGCCGGGCGGAGGACTTCGGGCCGAACACGGCGAGGTACTCGACCGCGCGTCCGGCGAAGTGCCCCACGTACTCGCCGAGGCTGTGCAGGTAGAAGTCGGTGTGCGCGCCGACACCGTCGTACTGGGCGTCCCAGTCGCCGGTCATCAGCACTCCGCTGTGCACGTAACGCAGATGCGCGGTGCCCCCGTCGCGGCCCTCGATCAGGTAGTCCAGCGCGTTGAAGTAGCCCTCCGGCCCCTCCACCCGGATCGCCACGTGCTCCGGCGGATCCCACACCCGGACCTTCGGATCGTCCGGGCCCAGGCCGCCGACGCCCGCGTCGACGTCGATCGGGAACATCCAGGCGGCGGTCTCCCGGGTGACGGCGTCGAACACCTGCTCGGGCGTGCCCGGCAGCACCACCTCGCGGCGGACCTCGAATTCCTTGGACATGGCTCTCACCGCTCCTCGAGTGACTTCAGACTCGGATGCAGGGCGATCACGACGCGGTGCCTGCGGCCGCCCGGCGTGCTCTCATCGTGGTAGCGCGCCACCAGATCGCGCAGCGACGCGCCGAGCTCCTCGGCGAAGGCCGCACGGTCGGCGGCGGAGGCGAAGCGCACCTCGCCGTCCACCGCGAACGTGGCCAGCGGCCTGCCCGCGGCCCTGGCGCCGCGCACCAGCTCGCCGACCTCGCGCAGCAGCCGCGCCGCGAGCGCGAGCAGCCAGCGGGCGGAGATCTGGTCCGGGCTGCGGCCCGGGTCCGGGGCGAGCTCGGCGAGCACCTCCGGGGAGATGACGAACGCGCCGGCGCTGGCGCGCAGCACCCGCTCCAGCATGTTGCCGCGGCGCCGCTCCTCCACCAGTTCGACCAGGCCGTGCTGCTCCAGCTCGCGCAGGTGGTAGTTGGCCTTCTGCCGGCTCAGCCCGACCTTCCTGGCCGCGGCCGACGCGGAGGCCGGCTCGGCGAGCGCGGCCAGCAGCCGCGCGCGGACCGGGTCGAGCGCGCTGCGGGCGGCCTCGGGCTCGGAGATGACGGCGATCTCCTGGGCGCGGCGCCCGTCCTCGCCGGCGCCGGACGCGGTGCCGGTTCCCTGGTGCGCCGCACCGGATCCCTCCGGTGCGGGTGCCGATCCCTGGTGCATGGTTCGAGCCTTGCACCGACAACTTTTCCTGTCAAGACGATTGATCTTTTCGGGTGACGAGGTTGAACCGCCCACGCCCGCGGCCCGTGCTGGAGGTGTGAGCACAAACGGGAGTGCAAGCGCCGTCTGCGCCCTGGTGGCCCCGGGTAGTATGGTCGATCCCAGACACCCCCGGACCGGAGCGGAGCCGGTGAAGCGCTCATTCGGCAGGAGCCGCTCGTCCGGCCGCGCGGTCGAGGAACCCGCGCGCGCCGACGAGGAACGACTGCGCGACCTCTACGACCAGTACTCCGGGCAACTGTTCGGCTACGTGCTGCGACAGGTGCACGGAGACCGGCAGGCCGCCGAGGACATCGTGCAGGAGACGCTGCTGCGTGCCTGGACGCACCCGGATGCGCTGGACCCGGCCCGCGGCTCGGTGCGCGCCTGGCTGTTCGCGGTCGCCCGCAACCTCGTCATCGACGCCGCGCGGGCGCGTCAGGCCAGGCCGTACGAGGTGGGCGCGGAGCGGCTCGGCGAGGACTGGCCGGGCTCCGTCCCGGACACCGGGGCGGACGCGTTCGAGAACACGCTGGACGCGATGCAGCTCGCCGAGGCGCTCGGCACCCTCAGCGAGGAGCACCGGTCCGTTCTGCTGGAGACCTACTATCGGGGGGCCTCGGTGGCCGAGGCGGCGAAAACGCTCGGAGTGCCGCCCGGCACAGTCAAATCCCGCACGTACTACGCACTGCGTGCACTGCGGTCGGCCTTTGCGGAAAGGGGGCTGACGCGATGAACGAGCAGATGAACGAGCAATCGCATCCATGGCGCGAGGACCTGGGCGCGTACCTGGTGGGCGCGCTGGACACGGACGAGGCCGCACGGATGCGCCGGCATCTCGAGGAATGCGCCGAGTGCCGCGCCGAATACGCCGAACTGGCCCCGGTGGTGGATCTGCTGGCCAAGGTTCCGGCCGAGGCGCTGGCACCCGAGACCACACCGAGCGCGCCGCCGGACCCGGAGGGCTGGGAACGCCTGCGGGCGCGCGCCGGTCTGGCCGGTCCGGCGGCGCCCGCGTCCGCCTCCGCGCACACGCCGTCCCGGCCGCCGCGCCCGAACCCGGGCACCGGCCCGGGCGCGGCGGCCGGAGGCCGGGACGGCGCGGGTAGGGCCGACCGGCCGGCGAACCGCGGCCCGCGCCGCATCCGCCGCCCGCTGCGCCCGACGGCCGCGGCCGCGGTCTCCGGCGCGCTGGTGGCCGCGGCGGCCTTCGGCCTGTACGCGGGACTGAATCACGACGACGGCGGCGGCGACGGCCAGACCACCACGACCGCCGGCGAGACGATCAGCGCGGTCAACCACGCCAACGGCGTCTCCGGAACCGTGAAGTACAGCCCCGCGGACTGGGGCAGCTCGGTGTCGATCACGCTCAAGGGCGTCAAGCCGGGCGACGACTGCGTGCTGTACGCGATGGACAGCGCCGGCGACAAGGCGGTGGCCAGCACCTGGTGGGCGCCGCCGGTGCCCGGTCAGAGCGCGACGATCCCGGGCGCCGTGGCGATGCAGGCCTGGGACATCAAGACCTTCCAGGTCACCACGACGGTGGGCGAAGTGCTGCTGACCATCCCGGCCTCCTGACACCGAGCCCCGCCTGCCGCCGCGCGACGGAGTGCGGCCGCCCGACCCGGACGGGCGCTCTCCGTTGCGCGGCGAGGTTTGCCCGGTCTCACGCCTCGGTGACGATCCAGAGGCAGAACGGGTGGCCGTCCGGGTCGAAGCAGACCACTGTGTCGTCCTGCGGCTGAAAGTGGGCCTTGACGGCGCCGAGGGACAGCGCGTACGCGGTCGCCTCTTCGAGGTCTTCGACCTCGATGTCGACGTGCATCATCATCTGCTGGTCGGTGGCGTTGCCCGGCCACACCGGGCGCCGGTGCAGCGGCTCGTGCTGGAAGGAGAGGCCGGGCCCGCCCTGCGGGTTGCGCACCGTCGCCCAGCCGTCCTCCACGTTGCCGAGTTCCCAGCCGAGCAACTCGGCGTAGAAGCGGGCGAGCGCGTGCGGATCGGTGGCGCCGATCACGGTGGCGGTCAGGTTCGTCGCAGGGCGGGGCACGGTTCCTCCTAGTTGCCGGACCGCGCGAAGGTGACGGCGGTGACCACTCCGTCGGCGTCGGTCTGCTCGGAGGATATCGGGTTGGTCAGGTGGAACGCTCCGCAGCCGAGGTTGACGAACGAGCCGTGCAGCCGGTCGGCCATGAAGGTGAACAACGAGTTCGCGGCGCCGGTGTCCGGACTGGGCGCCGCGGTCAGCCGGTGCCGGTCCGCCTGCAGTCGCGCCGTCTGGACCGAATCCATGGTCTGACAGTACGTCTTCGGGTTCTGACCGGCCGGCAGCGCCGCCTGGCCCGTTCCGGCCCGGTAGGCGTTGGTCTTGGCGGTGCTCGAGACACCGTCGAGCGTCGTCATCGGGTCGTTGAGCGGGACGAGCGCGACGGGGGCGGCCTGGCGCGCGTTCGCCTGGATCTCGTCCAGGGCGAGCGAGGTCGAGGTGCCGCCGGTGGCCAGGTCGCGCACGGTCCACGGGGTGCAGCCGAGCGCGGGATCGACGAACTCGTCGAGCAGCGCGTTGTCGCTCGGGTTCGCCAGCACCGTCGCGCCGCGCAGCCGGTTCGCGTTGGCCGGGGTGTCCTGCGCGATGGCTCCGCCGGCGGTTGCCAGGTACTGGGTGGTGACGTTGTCGCTCTGGTCCTGGTCGATGATCGAGAAGTCGCGGGTGGTCGGGCAGGGCTTGCCGTCGGCGGCGGTGCCGAGCGCGGGCACGGTGACCCTGTGCACGGCGATTCCCTTGTTGACCGCGGTGAAGAACGCGGGTGCGTTGCAGTACGCGTACTGGCCGAACACCGAGTTACCCAGACCATTGACGCAGTGCGCCTGTGCGAGGCCGTTGGCCGCGGCGCGCAACGTGAGGTTGTCCGCGTTGTAGCCGAACCAGATCCCGACTACGGCGCCCGACGGCAGGGTGGGCGTCGTCGGCGTGACGGCGGGCCGGCGGCCCGCGTCGACGACGAGCGGATCATAGACGGAGAGCCGACCGGTGGCCGGGTCGTAGATGGTGGCCTGGACGAACGCGGTCTGCGCGGTGTTCGCCTCGTGGCACGCGCCCTTCCTCGGGTTGGTCGCGCTGAGCTGATAGGGGGTGGCCAGCCCGCGGGCGGTGAGCGGGGCGGCGGGAACGGTGAGCGTGCAGTTCGGGTTCGGGTCGGCGGCGGGGGCCCCATCGCCGGCCGAGGCGCTCGCGCCCGGATCCGTGCTCTGCGACGCCGAGGCCGATATCGACGCCGACGCCGAGGTGCCCGGGCTGCCGGGACGGCGGGCCGCACCGGTCTGGCCGTGTCCGGGCGGGGCCGCCACGGCCACCGTCACCACGCCGATCACGAGCAGCGGCAGCGCGGCGAGGACCAGGGCGAGCCTATGTCGGCGCCAGCGCCAGCGCTCGGCGCGCGCCCTGTTCCTGTCTCGGTCACGGGAGGCATCGCTGGGGTGGGTACGGTGCGTCACGTCGGTCTCCTCGAATGACTCGCGGGCGAGCTGTCCGCCCATGCTCACCCTGGCATGAGTGCACGCGAGAGAGTTCTCCGGATTCGCCACGGGCGCGCCAGGATCTCGTAAACCGAGGCCATGGTTTCATCCCGCTATTCGAACCCGTGGATATTCGTTCACAGGTGTGAAAATTAGTCAGATTGCTGAAACTCTCCCCCGGGAAATCCCGTCTCAGCACGACCCGCAACGGCGGCGCAGGCACGCGACCCCCACCCATACCCGAAGCATTTCCCCCATAACCCTGCGCGAGCGCACCGTGATGCTCGGTGCCGTTTCCGCCCTGCTCGCCGAAATATCAGGACACTGTTACGGTTGGCAATCCCCTGCGCCCACCGCCGTCCGGCAGACCCTGCAATTCCAGCAGGCCGCCGGAATGACGGTCACGAGCCGCCGGCGCACCATTGAATCCGGCGCACCGAATCAGGACACGTTCACGTGCTCGCGCTGAGTTATGACGCGGTGATCCGGCCGGCGGTTCCATTACCCCCGGTTCAGTCGCCGCCGGCTCCACCGCCTCCGGCTCCCGCAGGCCGCTCAGATCGCGTGCGTCTCGTTGTCCCGCGCGCAGAGCGTCGGGCCGCCGAAGGCCGCCGCGGCGCGGGCGGTGGCCGCCTCGGCGCCCAGGTCGTAGCCCACGTGCGTGACCATGAGCTTCTTCACGCCCGCGGCGGAGGCCATCTGCGCCGCCTCCTCGGGCGTGGAGTGCAGGATGAACTCGGTGCGCTGCTCCGGCGAGTCGAAGTCGGCCTCGCAGACGAACAGGTCGGCGCCGGCGGCGAGCTCGACCAGGGCCTCGCACGGCGCGGTGTCGCCGGAGTAGACCAGCGCCCGGCCCTCGTACTCGGCGCGCAGCGCGTAGGCCGGCTGCGAGTGGAGCACCCGGCACACCGACAGCCGCAGATCGCCCACCCGGCCGGTCCAGGTCTCCGCGATCTCGTGCGGCTCGAATACCTCCGTCATGTCGCTGAACAGCCCGGCGTGCTCGCCGAAGTACTTCGCCACCCACCCGGGCGGGCCGTAGACCGGGATCGGCGCGCGCAGCCCCATGTTCCCGTAGGCCAGGCCGTAGAAGGCGGTCTGCAGGTCGTGGCTGTGGTCCAGGTGCAGGTGCGAGATCCAGACCGCGTCGAGCTCGGCCGGGTCCGCGTGCCGCTGCAGGTTCGCGAAGGTGCCGAAGCCGGCGTCCACCCACACCTTCGCCGCGCCCGCACGCAGCAGGTAGCCGGAGCAGGCGGCGTCCGGGGACGGGTACGGGGTGGCCGCGCCCAGCACGGTGATGGAGAAGGTCATAGGCCGATGCTACAAGTGACGACAGGGCTCGAATAGGGATCGACGACGCGGGTAGGAGGCGGAGACCGAGGAAACTCCGAGCGACGGGATCGAGGCGGCGAGATGTCCAAGAAGACGAACAAGCGCAAGGCCCGCCGGCGGCGCCGGGCCAACCACGGGCGGCGCCCGGCGTAGCGGCGCGGTCCGCACGAATCCGCAAGAATCCGCACTGTCTGCACAATCCATGCAATCCGTAGCATCCGTATGATGCGCACGGACTGCCGATAGCACCATCACACCACTCGGCCGAACGATGGCCGTCCGGCCTCGTGGCGGGCGGCGTGCGGTCGCGCCTCGGCGGTCCGCGCGCGGCGGCGTGCCATCATCGCGACTGTCGCCATATACAGGAGACGGTTCCGAGGGAGGTGACGCCTTCGGCTGAATCCATACTGTCGCCCACGCTCGGGGCCGTCGTCCGCACCACCGGGTCCTCACCGGTGCGCCGGACGACGGCCCCGAGTCGGTCAGAGCCCGCCTGCCGGTCCAGAGACTGCCGGAGCCCGCCGGAGCCGGCTGGAGAACCTGCCGGTCAGAGCTTGCTGCGCACGGCGATCTCGGTCAGCTCCGGCAGCCGGTCCGCGGCCAGCCGCGCGGCCAGGCGCACACCCAGCGTGGCCAGCACCAGACCGTACCCGGCGGCGCACACCAGCAGCACCGGCATGCGCACCCCGTCAGCGGTGTTCCGGGTGAGCACTACGGCGAGCACCACGGGCGTGACCAGCACCGCCGTGCCGATCAGGCTGCCGAACGTGCCGGCCATGACGCGGGCGCGGTAGCCGTCCATCGCCTTCGGCGTCGGGCTGCCCACCCGCTTCTCCACCGGATACGGCGCGAGCACGCTGAGCACGTTGCCCAACGCCACGCCCGCCCCTATCCCCGCCAGGTTCACGGCGAGCCCGAGGAAGCCGTCCAGCGGGTGCCGGGCGATCCCGGCGAGGACGAACATAAGCACAGTGAACAGCGGCACGGCGACGGCGGCGAGCGCCAGGTTCATCCCCGAGAAGTAGGCGCGCAGCGAGGGCCTGCCGTGCAGCGCGACGGCGTCGAAGCCGAAGGCCGGCCCGAGCATGCCGATCGCGTCGGCGTTGAAGATCGCGACGAAGGCGGCGCCGAAGCCGCCCGCGCCGAGCAGTCCGCCGAGATACGCGGGCGTGAGCAGGGTGCTGGCCGAGGCCGCGGCCACGATGATCACGATCAGGCCCCAGAAGATCTTCGCGCCGGGCTCCCTGCGCTGGTAGATCCAGCTGCGGGCGGCTATCGTGCCGCGCAGGCCGCGGTCGGCGAACGGCAGCGCGGTGCTGCGCACCGAGGCGGCCTGGGTGGTGGTGTCCACGGTCACCAGCGCGCGGTCGAGCTCCCTGATCCACAGCCAGCCGAGCACGACGACGACCGCGGCGAGCAGCAGCAGCCGCAGCAGGCCGGTGAGCGCGTGCCCGGTGGAGGCGTCCTGGATCGCGTGGGCGGCGAGACCGGGCGGGGTCCAGCGCATCCAGACGTCGATCCCGCGGAAGCTCGCTGCGGTGATCTTCCCCTCGGCGCCGAGCCGGGGCACGATCTGCACGAACGCCTCGTAGAGCGCGAAGATCGGCAGGATCAGCAGCGCGGCCAGGTCCTTGCCCCGGCGCGAGCGCAGCAGCCCGGCGAGACCGGTCGTCACCAGCCGGGCCAGCACGATGCAGAACAGCACCTGCAGCACCACCGCGAGCAGCGCGAACAGCAGGCCGAGGGCGCCGCGGGCGAGCCCGACCGTCACCCCGAGCAGCCCGACGACGTTCGCCAGCGGCCAGGCGCCGGCGGCCGAGGCGGCGAGCAGGCCCACCGCGAGCGGACGGGTGCGCAGCGGGTAGAGCGCGAGGGTGGCCGGGTCGAGGGTGCCGTCGAGCCCGAACACGAGCAGCGGCAGGATCAGCCATCCGAAGGCGAACGAGGTGAAGGTGACCGTGGTCAGGTCCACCGCGGCGTCCTGGCCGCGCAGCGCCGCGAGGCCGGCGAAGGTGAGCGCCGCGACCAGGCAGGCGACGATCGTGCTGAGGATGAACGCGGTCTTGGCCTGCCGGGAGGAGCGCAGCGCGTTGGCGAGCAGCCGCAGCTTCAGACGGACGAGGAGCCCAACCACGACAGTCCCTCCCCGTCGTTCGCCCGCGAGCCGACCAGGTCGATGAACGCCTGGTGCAGGCTCTTGCCGCCGCGCACCTCGTCCAGCGTGCCGCCGGCCACGATCCGGCCCTTGTCGATGATCGAGACGTGGTCGCACACCTGCTCCACCAGCTCCATCACGTGGCTGGAGAAGAGCACGGTGGAGCCGCTGGCCACGAAGCGGGTCAGCAGCCGGCGGATGACGTCCGCGGAGACCGGGTCGACGCCCTCGAGCGGCTCGTCCAGAAAGAGCACCGCGGGATTGTGGATGAGCGCGCAGCCGAGCGCGGCCTTCTTGCGCATGCCGGTGGAGTAGTCGGCCACCAGCCGCTTGGCGTCGGCGGTCAGGTCGAGCACGTCGAGCAGCTGGGCCGCGCGCTCCCTGGCCTGCACCGCCGGGATGCCGCGCAGCCGGCCCGCGTACTCCAGCAGTTCCTCGCCGCTGAGCCGCTCGAACAGCCGCGGCTCGGCCGGCACCACCCCGATCAGCGCCTTCGCGGCGGGCGGGTCGGCCCACACGTCCGCGCCGCCGATCAGCACCCGGCCGAGGTCCGGCCGCAGCAGCCCGGTCATCATCGACAGCGAGGTGGTCTTGCCCGCGCCGTTCGGCCCGACCAGGCCGGCGAACGAGCCGGCCGCGATGCGCAGCTCGATCCCCGCCACCGCCTCCTTGTCCCCGAAGTTCTTGCGCAGCCCCTCGACCGCGATCGCAGCCTCGTCCATGCGCTCCCGCCCTCCTTCTCCTGCCGTCCTTGACAGGTAGGCACAGCGTAGGGGAAGCGTGAAACACAGAGTCAGCCGAATGACCGGGACTTCCTCTTGTTCGGCCGCTCACCCGGATGTTCTACTCCCCGAACGGCCCTGCGCCGGCAGGCCGCCGAAGCAGGGGCGGAATTCGCGAGGAGTCGTCGCATGAGCGACCAGGTTCAGGACCGGCCGGCCACGGCCGGCCCAGGCTCGGCCCAGTTGGCACACGGCGCCCTCAAGGGCGTGGATTCGATCGTGATGGCGGTGGCCGGCAACGCGCCCGGCTACTCGGTCGCGGCCAGCACGGACTGCTCGTCGGCGCGGTCGCGCTGGCCGGTCCCGCGGCGCTGCTGTGGGGCGCGATACCGATGCTCGGCATCGCGCTGGCGTTCTCCCACCTCGGGCGCGGCGACGCGAACGCGGGGGCGGCCTACTCGTGGGTGCGCAGGACGCTGCACCCGGCGCTGGGGTTCATCTCGGGCTGGGCCGTCGTGGTCTCGGCGACGATCTTCATGGTGGCGGCCGCGGTGCCGGCCGGGCAGGCCACGCTCTCGCTGTTCGACGAGAACGCGACCTGGTCGAAGGGCGCGATCACGGGCGTCGGCGCCGTGTGGTTCCTGATCATGGCGGCGGTCGTGGCGGCCGGGGTGACCATCACCACCAAGGCGCAGTGGATCATGTCCTCGATCGAGATCGCGATCCTCGTCGTGGTCGGGGTCGCGGCGCTGTTCCACACCTCGGGCCGGCACGGCGCGCACTTCTCCTGGAGCTGGTTCTCCCCCGCCTCGTTCCACAGCGGCTCGATCTTCGCGGCGGGCGCGCTGATCGCGGCGTTCTACTTCTGGGGCTGGGATGTCACGGCGAACCTCAACGAGGAGTCGAAGCACTCGAAGCTGGCCCACCACGGCGGGATCATCGGCGTGGTCATCGTCTTCGCGCTGTTCGAGCTCTACACCGTCGACATCAACATGTTCTTCAGCGGCGCCGACATCCAGAACAGCGCGTCGATCTCCACCGACCTCGCCGCGGCGGTCGGCGGCGACCTCCTCGGCAAGCTGATGATCATCGCGGTGATGCTCTCCACCATCGCAACGCTGGAGACCACGCTGATCCAGGTGTCGCGTTCGCTTTTCGCGATGGGGCGGGACAACACGCTGCCGAAGGCGTTCGGCAGCATCCACCCGACCCGCCGCACGCCGGTCGTCGCCACCGGCATGGTCACGATCGTCAGCCTGCTGCTGTTCGTAGGGTCGCAGTTCGTCGGCTCGGTCACCACGATCATGACGGACGCGGTGGACGCGATCGGCCTGCAGATCGCGGTCTACTACGGCCTGGCCGCGCTCGCGGTGACGGTGGCGCTGCGCCGGCACGTGTTCACGTCGCTCTCGAACGCGCTGTTCATCGGCTTCCTGCCGCTGCTCGGCGCCGGGTTCATGGCATACACGCTGGTGGAGAACCTGACCGGCAGCGCCCTGGACGCGCAGACGAAGTGGATCGGCGTCGGCGCGCTGGCGCTGGGCGTGATCCCGCTGGCCTGGTACGCGATGAAGAAGGTGCCGTACTTCGACCGCGACGCCCGCCTGGCGTCCGAGTCCGAGGTGGACGCGCTGCTCGGCGAGGCCGCGTAGGAGCTGCACGAGGCTGACGGTGTTCTGCGTGATGGACGCCTAGACTTTGCCCATGCCTGAGAACCTGATCGCCGGCCCGCCGCCCACCCTCCTGCCCGCCGACCCTCGTCCGCAGCAGCAGCTGGACGCGGGCACGCCGCTGAAGGAGGTCGCGGCCTCCTTCCCGGCGTCCTCGCTGGCCTGGGCCCTGCTCGCGGAGGAGGCGCTGGACGAGAGCGAGGCCGTCACGGCGTACGCCTACGCCCGCACCGGCTACCACCGCGGCCTCGACGCGCTGCGCCGCAACGGCTGGAAGGGCCACGGCCCGGTGCCGTGGTCGCACGTGCCGAACCAGGGCTTCCTGCGGGCGCTGCGCGCCCTCGGCGAGGCGGCCGGGGAGATCGGCGAGCTGGAGGAGGCCGAGCGCTGCGCCTCCTTCCTCGCCGACAGCGACCCCTCCG
>Ga0310811_10008927_pt1 | contig 12911 bp, 8 predicted proteins | sample YCmetagenome_FD_207642 | JGI IMG/M metagenome (GOLD analysis project Ga0310811, IMG submission 207642) | Soil microbial communities from experimental microcosm in Duke University, North Carolina, United States - YC | ecosystem: Engineered > Artificial ecosystem > Soil microcosm > Unclassified ...
ATAACAGTGCAACATTTTAACCACTTAATATCATAAAGTAAGAAATTTCAGCTAAAAGTTATAGCACAGTGACGCTCCCTCACGGTCGCGGCTCGGTTACACCGAGTGCCTCACAGAGCATCTCCCATTTATTCAACAATGCCCCCAAAGGGAGAAGGCATGAGAAACAAAGCTTCAGGAATGATCAGCTCTATGCATCCAGCTGAGGAGCAGCATCGCTGCTCCCACGCAAATAGCCGTGTCAGCGATATTAAAAATGGCAAAATGCCAATCATGTAAATGAAAATCAAGAAAATCAATCACATAATGATAAGACAAACGATCCCAGGCATTGCCCAATGCACCACCCAAAATAAAGCACAAAGCAATACTCGTCCAACGCGCATCTTTAGCCAAGCGACTCAACCAAACAAGAATAAAAATCGCAACAAAGCCAGCTAAACTGCTTAAAAAAACATTCTGCCAACCCGAAGCATTGTGCAAAAAACCAAAAGAAGCACCCGTATTCAATGCAAGCGTTAAATTGAAGAAAGACGTCACACGCTGAGGATCAAGAAACATCAAATGATGCAACACCCACAACTTCGTTAGACGATCAACCAACATCACACAAGCAGTCAACCAAAGCCAACGCAACCCCGATGTTCTCACTCTCTCACTTTTAAGCAAAATAACGTACCTCACCTTCTGTTGTGATATTTTCTACACAGCGTCCACACAAGTGTGGATAGGCTGCTTGCGCATTCACATCGGCACGACGATGCCAACAACGTTCGCACTTAGCATGAGAAGTTGCACGCACATGCACAAATAGTTCTGGTAGATCAGTCGCCACTGCATCAGCTGAACGCGATGCTATTGGCTCCACGCGAACATAAGAAGTCAGTAATAAAAAGCGTAGCTCTTCCCCTAAGGCATCCAACTGCTGTTTCAAAGAAGGCTCACAATATAAAACAACCTCCGCCTCCAAAGGCGAACCCAGCACCCCAGCCTTACGCTGAACTTCAATTTCTTTATTGACTGCCTCTCGCGTCAGACGAATTTGCTCCCAATAAGCGGAATTCATTAATCCCTCTTCGGGTAACCCAGCCAAATCTGTATACCATTCTGTTAAGAAAACAGAATCAGCACGCTTACCAGGAATATATTGCCACACTTCTTCCGCCGTAAAACTAATTAAGGGCGCTATCCAACGCACAAGCGCATGCACAATATGATACAGCGCCGTTTGCGCAGAACGCCTACCCTGACTGTCTTTTGCCATGGTATACTGACGATCTTTAATCACATCCAGATAAAAACCACCTAAATCAACCACACAAAAATGATGTAGCTTCTGCACAATCAGGTGAAATTGATAGGTGCGATAAGCTTCTTTTATTTCTTCCTGCAAGAGACGCGCCTTATTCACAATAAAACGATCTAGCATCACCATTTTTTCCGGCGCTAATAAATGCTGCTCTGGCTCAAATCCTGTTAAATTGGCTAATAAAAATCGCGTGGTATTACGTATACGTCGATAAGTCTCCGACGTACGCGTTAAGATCTCTTCAGAAGAGGTTATCTCCGTACGATAATCTGTCGAAGCAACCCAGAGTCGTAACACATCCGCCCCTAATTTTTTAATGACTTCTTCAGGCGCTAAGGTATTACCAATGGATTTGGACATTTTACGACCCTGCGCATCGACTGTGAATCCATGCGTCAGCACTGTTTTATAAGGTTCACAACCATTCATTGCTATTGATGTGAGTAACAACGAATGAAACCAACCGCGGTGCTGATCAGACCCTTCAATAATCACATCTGCTGGATACGTGAGTTCAGGTCTGGTTTTTAACACACATTCCGGTGTGACACCCGAATCAAACCACACATCTAACACATCAGATGATTTCTGATAATGTAAAACATCTTCGCCTAGCAGCTCTTTTTCATCGAGTGCAAACCAAGCTTCAATACCTGCTAACTCTACTTTTTGAGCAACCTTTTCCATCAATGCTAAGGTATCAGGATGCATATCACCTGTTTCTTTATGCACAAAAATAGAAAGCGGCACACCCCAAGTACGCTGCCGTGAAATACACCAGTCTGGACGGTTTTCAATCATGCTATAAATACGAGATTTTCCCCATCCAGGTACCCAACTCACACGCTCAATCGCAGCAAGCGCTGACTGACGCAGCCCCTGCTGATCCATGCTAATAAACCACTGCGGTGTGGCACGGAAAATAATCGGTGATTTGTGTCGCCAACAATGCGGGTAACTGTGTTTGAGTGTTGCGTGGTGTAACAACATCCCATTTGCTTGCAGCATTTCAATAATCGGCTGATTTGCCTTATTCACATGCATGCCCGCAAATAGCAAGGTATCCTGTGTAAAACAACCATCGTTGCCCACAGGATTATCTGTCGCCAAGCCGTTCTTAACACCTACCCAATAATCATCTTGACCATGCGCAGGCGCAGTATGCACAGCACCTGTGCCCGCATCCACCGTCACATGATCACCTAAAATAATAGGCACTTCACGCTCATAAAAAGGATGTTTTAACATCACACCAGCAAGTTGTTCGCCATTAAGAGAAGCAAGGACTTGGTAATCTGTGATCCCATAACGTTGCATCACCGGCACCAATAAATCTTCTGCGACAACCAATTGTTCGGTCGGTGTATTCACTAAAACATAACGCAACAAAGCATTCACCGCCACAGCTTGATTGGCTGGTAATGTCCACGGTGTTGTTGTCCAAATGGGTATCGATATTACTTCATTTTTATAAGACACCGCGAATCTTTTTGCCAATTCTGCTGCATTCACAGCAACAAAACGTACGTCAATCGCAGGAGAAGATTTATCCGCATATTCAACTTCAGCCTCAGCCAAAGCAGAAGCGCAATCTAAACACCAGTGCACAGGCGTATAGCCTTTTTTCACATGGTTGTTACGAATAATCTTAGCCAAACTGCGGATGATATTCGCTTCGTAGTGATAATCCATCGTAAAATAAGGATGCGCCCAGTCAGCTACCACACCAAGGCGAATAAAATCAGCGCGCTGCAAGTCGATCTGCGAGGCCGCATACTCACGACAAGCTGCACGGAAAGCCGTGGCCGTCATTTTATGACCCGGTTTACCATGCTTTTTTTCAACATTGAGTTCAATAGGTAACCCGTGACAATCCCACCCCGGTACAAAAGGCGTATCAAACCCGCTTAAGGTTTTGGATTTGACAATGATATCTTTCAGCACTTTGTTAACAGCGTGGCCAATGTGAATATGCCCGTTTGCATAGGGTGGGCCATCATGCATCATAAATGTTGGTTTGCCCTGCCCTTTGCTACGCAATTGTGCGTATAGGTCTATACTGACCCAATACTGCAGTATTTCTGGCTCACGTTGCGCCAAACTCGCTTTCATGGGAAAGTCTGTTTGCGGCAAGTTTAATGTCTGTTTATAGTCTGTCATTCTCGTTCTCTTTAAAAAAATCCCTCGCCATCGCAACATCTTTTGCGATCTGCGCTTTCAGAAGATCTAAGGTTGGATACCAGGCCTCGTCACGAAGCTTTTTGCAGAATGTCACACCTACGTAGCGACCATAAATCTCTTGATTAAAATCAAGCAAGTGTACCTCAAGTAAGGTACGAGTGCCACCAACAGCGGGTCGCGTACCTACATTGGCAACGCCCGGTAAAGGACGATCCCCAATACCATGCACATAGACAGTAAAAATACCTTTTACGGGCGTTAACCGACGGTGCAAAAAGATATTCGCTGTTCTAAAACCCAGCTCTCTTCCTAGTTTATCTCCGTGCGAAACACGTCCCAACATTTGGTAAGGTCTGCCGAGTAGTCGCTCCGCAAGCGCTAAATCCCCCTCTGAGAGCGCTTGCCTCACACGTGTACTGCTAACACGCTCACCCGCTGTTGTGACTGTGGGCAATATATCAACAGCAAAACCCAGGGCATCCCCCATTTCCTTGAGTAAGTTAATGTTCCCTGAGCGCTTGTGACCAAATTGAAAGTCATCCCCCACAATCACACGACGCACCTGTAGTTGTTCGTGCAATATCTTTGTTACAAAATCACTTGCAGATAATGCTGCAAGATGCTGATTAAATGGTAATACTAAAACATTCTCTATCCCGTACTGCGATAGCGCACAAAACTTCTCTCTTAGGCGCGTGAGACGAGGGATCGTCACAGTACCCTGGCTAAAATATTCAAATGCATGCGGTTCAAAAGTCAGCACCATAGCAGGTGCTTGTTCTATCGCAGCCTGTTTCCGTACTTCAGTAATCAGCTGTTGGTGCCCGACATGCACCCCATCAAAGTGGCCAATACTCAGCACACTGCCCTGCTGGGCTGCGCTTATATTATACAATGATCGAATCAACTTAGTGGACATTGTGATTATTTCCGGTTTTTAAGCCAGTAAACCCTATATTAAATTTCAGCTTTTTGCTAGCATGTCTTTGGTATGTGTAGAGAAGGCTAACCCCTATGATTTCAATGACAGCTGAAAAAATGAGACAAATTCTCGAAGCCGCCTTGATGGTAGCAGGACACCCGCTCACCATCGCCCAGCTACAAAAACTGTTTCCTGAGGAAGAGAAACCCAGCGCCGCCGATTTACTACCAGCCATAGAGGCAATCCGCGCACGTTACCAAGACAGCGGGATCGAATTACAAGAGGTTGCCAGTGGTTACCGTTTTCAGGCCAGGGCAGACTTAAGCCCCTGGCTCTCTCGGCTCTGGGAAGAGCGCGCGCCACGCTACTCACGTGCTTTTTTAGAGACCCTCGCTATCATTGCCTATAAACAGCCTATTACGCGTGCTGAGATTGAAGAAATCCGCGGGGTGACAGTTAGCAGCCACATTATGAAGACGCTGCAGGATCGAGAATGGATACGCATATTGGGCTATCGAGACCTGCCCGGCAAACCTGCTATACTGGGCACAACAAAGGCCTTTTTAGACCACTTTAACTTGAAATCATTAACTGATCTCCCGCCCCTGACAACGTTTAAGACGCTGGAGGCACAGGAAGCGCAGATACAAATTCAACTTGCCTTAGACGAGGCACAACCAGAGCCTGTTAATAGCGATTTGATTCCAGAAGAAAGCGAAGCGCTGGTTATAGAGGATTTTGATGCTTCTGATACCGTTGTCCCTCTTCATCCTGAGCAAGAGGAAGAAGACGAGGATGATACCAGGCTTCTCGCATAATTTCTCAAAACGGAATAGATGACCTCATGAGCGAAAAAATACAAAAAGTGCTTGCGAACGCAGGTATTGGTTCCCGCCGCGAAATTGAAACGTGGATTCAGGATGGTCGCGTTAGATTGAATGGGCAAATCGCACAGATAGGCGACCGCATGACTTATCACGATAATGTGTCCGTTGATAACCGTGAAATCAAGCTGATCAAGAGTCAAGATCGACAAACACGTGTCTTACTTTATCACAAGCCAGAGGGTGAGCTTTGCACACGGCACGATCCTGAAGGTCGACCCACTGTTTTTGATCACTTACCCTATGTGCGAAATAGCCGCTGGATTTCTGTGGGACGTTTAGATTTTAATACCTCTGGATTGCTGATTCTGACGACAGATGGTGAGTTAGCCAATCAACTCATGCACCCTCGCGCTCAACTTGAACGAGAGTATGCTGTGCGTATTCGCGGTGAGCTTTCTCTGAGTATGCAAGCGCAACTTAAGAAAGGGCTGTTGCTAGAAGATGGTCATGCAAAATTTGAAAAAATCGTAGATGGTGGTGGTAGCGGCAGCAATCATTGGTATCAGGTGACTGTCACAGAAGGTCGTAACCGCTTGGTGCGCCGTTTGTTGGAAAAATTGGATTTCACTGTCAGCCGCTTGATCCGCATACGGTATGGTATTGTTTATTTACCTCAACATCTGCGCCGCGGGAAGCATGTAGAGCTCGATGAAGATGAAATTCATACGCTGATGGAGAGTGTAGCGGATCGCGCGTAACTGAGCCACGTTGACCTCCCCGCGACCGTGCTGAGCTATCCCCACAAAATATTGCAGCGATTCATTCGTGAAGCCTGATCTGGCGTGCCTTCTCCCTCCGGTGGCGTTGTTGAATAAATCGGAAATGCTCTGTGAGGCACTCGGTGTGACCGAGCCGCGACCGTAAGGGAGCGTCACTGTGCTATAACTTTTAGCTGAAATTTCTTACTTTATGATATTAAGTGGTTAAAATGTTGCACTGTTATACACCATCTTTTATCAGATTCATGTGACGCTCCCTCACGGTCGCGGCTCGGTAACGTCATTTCCGATTTATTCAACAAAGCCCCCGGAGGGAGAAGACATGCAAGGCTCGGCTTCAGAGGTGAATCCCTACAATATTTTGTGGGGATAGCTCAGCGCGACCGTGAGGGAGTCACATGAATCTGATAAAAAATGGTGCAGAACAATGCAACATGCCTATCATTTCGTTTTGGCTTTATCTGCCGGGGCGCGGTGTATCATTTGTGTTTTCTGGCGATGCACCGCCCATACCCGCTTCACCTGCTAGTGCACTGTTTTGTTTAGCAGAACACTTAACCAACTGATCCCATGATGTTTCATTTCCTTTTTCTCTAAAATACATATTAGCATTGATACCAATGGTTTCAAATACGTCATCATTCGGCTTGCCTTTTTCAAACAGGCTCCTTGATGAAGGACGGAAAACATTATCAAAAGACGATGCATTAACGTCTTTGTCTTTCCAAGACGGCATTTCCTTTAGCATATCGCAGATGATCTTACCCTTTGTTATGTCATCCTTCCCGAGAAATTCTTCCTTGGTCATATCCTGCCATTTTTTCTCCTCAGACTGAGCTACTGCCACAAGGCCGTCACCCTTCTCCTCTTTAATGAGTTCTTTCGTAAATTTGTCATCAATTTTAGCTAATCTTGATTTGTCATGACCAGGTACATACCCCGCTTTAGCAGCAGCTTTATATCCTGCTAACCCTACAAGAGCAACGCCCGCAACAACACCTGCCGCAGCAGCAGCAATCCATCCTGGCGGCCCTGATACCAGAGCCAATGCTATTAATCCACCACCAATACCAGCTAGCGTTGTTGAGGATGCAATACCAGACTTTACCGCTCTAGAGATTAGTCTCTCTTGCTTCCCATAGTTGCTTAACTTTACGCTTTCCTCTTGTAACTTATCCAAGAGTTCGTTTTTTTTCTTCCTGTCCATGTTTGGAGGACTTTCCATAACCTTCCTCAGTGCTGTCGTATAGTCTGCAGCATGCTTATAGAACCTAATTTCGCTCCCTGCAGCACTGCTACTTGTTGCGACTACTTTATCTCTCCCACGACTTGCTTTATTTAGTTCTTTAGCAATCTGGCTACATATAGGATTATAACTGTTCGATAATGCTTTAATATTATCATCAAAAATTCTTTTATTATCCACGCAGGCAATTAAATTTGTAGAGAGGGTCGCGTATTTTTCATATTTTTTTTGAAGAGAGGGGGAAAGCGTACCTGGATCTCCTGTAGATTCTTGGAGCATCATTTTATCTTGCATCCTGCTCAAGAAAGGATAAACACCGCTGTATGGATCATAAGTGACAACTGTCGTATCTATAGGACCCATGCCGTCACCAATATCTACGCTTACAGGCTCCCTTACAACGGCAGCCTGCATAGTGCGCAAATTTCCGCTAAGAATATTTCTGTTTTTAAAAATATCTTGTTTATCACCTTCTGTTCTGCCTTTCATAACAACCCCCTTATGGCCCACAACATTGGTAATACTATTTACGCCATGAAAATCGTGATCCTCTCGTTTTTTCTTCCCCCTTAGGAGCAGGTGCAGCAGGAGACTCTTCCCCCTTAGGGGCAGGTGCAGCAGGAGATTCTTCCCCCTTAGGGGCAGGTGCAGCAGCGGCGCCTTTTCCCTTCACTCGACTAAACAGACCAGCAGCACCAGAAGACAATGTTGAAATGATCACACTTGTTCTCCCCCCTTTTCTCTGTGTCTCGCGTTCTTCGAGATCACTCTCTGATTGATGCTCAGCCATTCCAGCAGACGATCTTCTACGCGAAGGAAGCTTATCGTCACTCGTCGTTTCTGTGCTCACTTTTACTGCGACAGAAGAATCAGCACTAACAGTAACGCTATCACCAGGAGAGGTGGATAGTTGAGAAGAAGGAACACTCATTGTTTCATCACCAAGCTTAGCGGCCCGAAATCTTTCTAGGAAACTAGCATACCTATCTAAAATGGTGATATTTATTGAGCTCATTTCAATAGTAGATAAATCATCGCGCGTGCAGGCATTGATAAATAAACATACCGTACTTAATTTTACTAATAGCCTATCTTTTTGATCATTAGTTAATTCATCAAAGTGAGATATGATATTATCTATTAAATTAACATCATATTTTTTTCCTTGCTTTTTATTAAGATCACCAAGAAATAACTTCCAAGCTTTGCTTATTAGCTGCATATAACGGGATAGATCTTCTGCACTAGAAGAACAACCATATTTCGCATCCAATATACTTAAGAATTCTTTTTTAATATCTTGACCTGTATCACTCGTGGGTGCAGGACCTGCTACGCTACCGCGCTTAGATCTTGTTTCAGGAAGAACCATTCCTTTCACCACCTGATCAATGGGCTTTCCAGAAATGCTTGATAGAAGCTTAGCAAACGACAAAATCTCAATATCTTTCATCTTTGAAAAATCAGTATCAGCAATAAAACGATCAATAACTGCAAAGACAGAAACTAGCTTTCCATTTCTTACAAAAGCATCAATACTGTTTATTTTCTCTCCTTTAATATCTATACACGATGCTATATCAAAATCAAACTCGATGCCTTTTTCCTTTTTTAGTTTATCTGCAAATAGCAAATAGCCTGCAATAAGATCTGCCTTTAAAGCAGCTATTTTGTTATTCTCCACAGGATTAACGGCTTCCCCATGGAGGTATTTCTGACTAGCATCTAGCACAATTCCAACAGCAGACTTGAATTTTCTAACCTTTTTCTCAGCAATAATTTCATTTTTCGGTTTTCTTGCTATATTTTCTATTGCTCCCCCCGTTACTCCCTTTGGCACACCTTCTGCAGAAGATTCGCCACCTGGCATTGCATCGCTTATTTTTGTACTACCAGATGCTATCTTATCAGAGATAGCATTGCCTAAGCTATCTTTAACATATGTTGCTTTAAAGCTCTCATTTGTTTCCAAAAAACTCTGTACGGTATCTCTTGTTTGCAGACACAGTTTAAGAAGTCGAATGCTATCACTGTCCTGCTTTGACCCAGATGCAACACCATCTTCAAGAATACCCTTTCTCAGTTGCTGGATAATAGAATCATCTACTTTTGCATCTTTTTGAGTTAGACTATCAGTCGATTTTCCAAATATCTTTTCAAAAACAAGAAGATCGGAATCAGCAAAGGGTAATTCATCGGATTGTACATATTTTTTTAAAAAAATGTAACTATTGACAAAATCAGATAAAATTCTTCGAAGAGCTCTTTCAAAATGACTTACTCTTGTTACATCAATATTAGTTTCGTCATCTTTGTTGTTAATCATCTTAGTAAATAATGGATCACACACCGCATTCCTACTCACGAAATACTGACAAACAAAACGACCTAGATATTGCTCTGTTTGCTTTTGCGATTCAATATCTCTACGATTGATCTTCTCTTTAGTTTCATCCTGGCGCTGCATATCCATCCCTCGTTTTTTTACTACCATTATGTATACGATTCAGTTTAGCAGAATATTGTTAAGCTTTTATGAAGTCACTCGACATACACCTAGAAAAAAAACTATAAGGTTATGAAAAATTTAGGAATAAAATATTTCTCTGAAAAACCATATTAACGCCCCTTAGAGGCTTAAATGTGTTGAGAGCTATCTTCATCCCCGGCTGCGATAGCTGTATAGGGACACAACATCGGTAACACTTTTTCTCACGCGCCTACGGCGCTGCAATCAGGTCGTTTACGACCGAAAGCTTTACAGTCCCAGGTAAGCGCGATAGCGCAGCCCGGGGTGATCAGATGATATCCTGCTTCCAGGCATATAATAACGCTAAAGCCTCCTTAGGGCTGAGTTGATCAAGATCTACATCCGCTAGCGCAAGCAACACGGGATGTTCAACTTCAGGGGACTCGAATAAATCTTGTTGATATCCTGCTGCTGCACTGTGAGGTAATAAATGATGCGCTTGCTTTTCTAATTGACGTAATTTTTGTTTTGCATAAGTGATGACTTTTCGCGGCACACCTGCTAACTGTGCGACATAAATACCGTAACTTTGACTGGCAGGGCCTGATTGAACAGTATGTAAAAAAACAATTTTATCACCATGCTCTGCTACACCTAAGTGCACGTTCTTCACTTGCCTGATTTCATCTGCTAATGTTGTTAATTCAAAATAATGCGTTGCAAATAAAGTATATGCACGCGACTCTTGCGCAAGATAATCTGCACAAGCCCAAGCGAGTGATAAGCCATCGAAGGTACTCGTGCCTCTACCAATTTCATCCATGAGAACAAGACTCTGCGCTGTTGCATGATGCAATATGTTTGCTGTTTCAGTCATTTCAACCATAAAAGTAGAACGACCACTTGCTAACTCATCTGCTGCACCAATACGCGTGAAGATACGATCAACCATGCCAATTGTTGCTGATTGCGCAGGCACAAAACTACCAATATGCGCAAGCAATACAATCAATGCTGTTTGACGCATATAAGTTGATTTACCACCCATATTAGGGCCTGTAATCATGAGCATGCGTTCTACTGAATTGAGCAAAGTATCATTGGGTACAAAAGCATGCTCCGATACTTTTTCAACAACAGGATGTCTACCACCACGGATATCGATTGCTTCCGCTGAAGTCAACGTGGGACAACACCAGTTCAAATGCGTCGCACGTTCAGCAAAATTGGCTAAAACATCCAATTCTGCAATAGCAGAAGCAGAACGCTGTAATGCCGAAAGAAAAGGAATAAAGAATGTTAGCAAATTATCATATAATATTTTTTCACGCGCTAATGCACGGTCTCTTGCACTCAACGTCTTGTCTTCAAATGCCTTTAAAGCCGGCGTAATAAAACGTTCCGCATTTTTTAATGTTTGTCGACGCACATAATCGATAGGCACTTGCGCTGCTTGTAAGCGACTGATTTCAATATAATAACCATGTACGCGATTATAGCCTACCTTGAGCGTGGATAACCCCGTGCGTGCTTTTTCCTGCTCTTCTAGATTTAATAAAAATTCACCGGCATTTTCACTGAGCGTGAGCAATTCATCTAACTCGGCATCAAACCCTTGCGCAATCACACCACCATCTCGGATGGTGAGTGGCGGCTCTTCTACAATGGCACGATGCAATACATCCAATAAATCAGGGAATTCAGAAATTGCTTCTGCCAGTGGTTTTAGGGATTGCATTGCCTCTTTGTTTAACAATAACTGCAACATTTCTAATAGACCAAATGTTTCTCTTAATGCAAGCAAATCACGTGGTTTTGCAGATTTTAGGCCAATACGCCCTATAATCCGTTCCATATCCGCTATGCCGCGTAATATTTTCTGTAATTCAGCATAGTGCTGGTGTGCTAACAGTGTTTTCACATGCGCTTGTCTTTGTAATAAAACAGCGTGGTCTCGTAACGGTCTATTTAACCAACGCTTTAATAAACGACTACCCATTGCTGTTTGTGTATTATCCAGTATCGCTGCTAAGGTATGGTCTGTCCCACCCGATAAATTTGTCACGAGTTCTAGATTACGACGTGTACTGGCATCTAATATTAAGGTCTCTTCGCGCCGTTCAACTTGCAAGCTTTGAATATGCGGCACTGCTGCGCGTTGCGTTTCTTTCACATACTGTAGTAAACAGCCCGCTGCTGATAGCGCAACAGGCATTTCTTCACAACCAAATCCAGACAGATCTCGTGTTTGCAGCTGTTCTGTTAATAACCGTGTTGCCATTTTATCGTCGAACTCAAATGCAGGTCGCCGCCGAATCATCGTTTGATATTCATTAAGTACGGTTTGTTCCCACATCTCACTGATTAATAATTCACGGGGCTTGAGACGTGCTAACTCGCCGAGCAACGCTTCCTTCCCCTTCACTTCGAGTAAATGAAATCGCCCACCTGCGACGTCTAAAATAGCAAAACCATAACAGTCTGCTTTCTGATGCAACGCTAGCAGTAAATTATCTTGGTGCGATTCTAAAAAAGCAGCGTCGCTCACTGTGCCAGGCGTGAGAATGCGTACCACTTGTCGCTCAACGGGGCCGGTGCTGTTTTTAGGATCACCAATTTGTTCACAAATCGCAATTGATAAGCCCTGTTTGATCAATTTTGCAATGTAGGATTCCGCTGCATGAAAAGGGATGCCAGCCATGGGAATGGGTTGGCCGGCAGACTGACCCCGCGCTGTTAATGTAATGCTTAGCAATCGTGCAGCTTGTTTAGCATCTTCAAAAAAGAGTTCATAGAAGTCACCCATCCTGTAGAAAAGCAGCATGTCAGGGTGCTGCGCTTTAATGCGCAAATACTGTTGCATCATCGGGGTGTGGGATTGAATTTCTTCTTGCTCAAATGTTGTCCTAGCTGAAGTCGACATCACTCTCTTCCTTTACCTAATATGGGGTTATGGCTTGGGGGGATTATATACCCATCATACTTCAAGATGCGAGATTTTAACGCCCAGCTTGCAAGAAATTTAAACGTTCTGATTGAGAAAAAGCGCAGGAATAGTTATATGAATCTTCTCAAACCCTCACGCACCTACGGTGCTTAAAACATAGGTGGATTGTCATTACCCCGGCCTTCGGATTGCTACGCTCCGCTCCGCAATCCTCATCCGGGGCTATAAAG
>Ga0310811_10008929_pt1 | contig 12910 bp, 13 predicted proteins | sample YCmetagenome_FD_207642 | JGI IMG/M metagenome (GOLD analysis project Ga0310811, IMG submission 207642) | Soil microbial communities from experimental microcosm in Duke University, North Carolina, United States - YC | ecosystem: Engineered > Artificial ecosystem > Soil microcosm > Unclassified ...
GAGGCCGTAGGCGACGTTGTCGAACACGGTCATGTGCTTGAACAAAGCATAATGCTGGAACACGAAGCCGATCTGGCGTTCCTGCACCGCAAGGCCGGTCGCATCCTCATTGCCGAAATAGACCTGGCCCGCGTCGGGAAACTCGAGGCCGGCGACGACGCGCAGCAGCGTCGTCTTGCCCGAACCCGAGGGGCCCAGGAGCGCGATCAGCTCGCCGGTCCTGATCTCGAGATCGAGGCCGCGCAAGGCGCCGGTTCGGCCGAACGCCTTGGAGACGCCGACGATTCGGATATCCATGTCCTTAGATCCTCGTCGTCCTCGCCAGGGCGTCGCCGTAATGCATCTCGAGGACCGTCTTGGCCGCGAGCGTAACCACGGCCATCAGCGTGAGCAACGACGCCATCGCGAAGGCGGCGACGAAATTGTACTCGTTGTAAAGGATCTCCACGTGCAGCGGCATGGTGTCGGTCACGCCGCGGATATGGCCGGAGACCACCGACACCGCGCCGAACTCGCCCATGGCGCGGGCGGTGCAGAGCAGCACGCCGTAGAGCAGGCCCCACGCGACGTTGGGCAAGGTGATGGTGAAGAAGATGCGGAAGCCGCGGGCGCCCAGCGTGAGGGCCGCCTCCTCGTCGAGGCTGCCCTGCTCCTGCATCAGCGGAATGAGCTCGCGGGCGACGAAGGGGAAGGTCACGAATATGGTCGCCAGCACGATGCCCGGCAGGGCGAACAGGATCTTGATGTCATGCGCCTCGAGCCAGGGACCGAACAATCCCTGACTGCCGAACAGCAGCACGTAGATCAGCCCCGAGACGACCGGCGACACCGAGAACGGCAGGTCGATCAGCGTGATCAGGAGGCTCTTGCCGCGAAACTCGAACTTGGCGATCGCCCATGAGGCTGCGACGCCGAACACCAGGTTGAGCGGAACGGCGATCGCGACGACAAGAAGGGTCAGCTCGATGGCGGCGCGGGCATCGGGATCGTCGAACGTCTCGAGGTAGACGGCGCCCCCTTTCGCCAGCGCTTCGCTGAACACGACGATCACCGGCAACACGAGGAACAGGACCAGGAAGGCGAGCGCAATCGCCGTCAGGCAAAGGCGCGTGACGGGGCGTTCCGTCGCCGCCGTCGGCGGAGGCACAGAGCGCTTGTTCACGATGTGCTTGCTCACGGGGCGCTCATACCCCGCCCAGCCGGCGCCGGCTCCAGGCCTGGATCAGATTGATGGCCAGCAGGATCGCGAACGAGAGCGCCAGCATGATCAGCGCGATACCCGTGGCGCCTCGGTAGTCGAACTCCTCGAGCTTGATGACGATGAGCTGCGGCGCGATCTCGGAAACGAAAGGCAGATTGCCGGCGATGAAGATCACCGAACCGTATTCGCTGACCGCCCGCGCGAAGGCGAGGGCAAATCCGGTCAGGATGGCCGGCGCGAAGATCGGCAGGATGACACGCAGCAACGTCTGGCGCCGGCTGGCGCCGAGCGTCGCCGAGGCCTCCTCCACTTCGCGATCGACCTCGGCGACCAGCGGCTGCACGGTGCGCACGGTGAAGGGCAGGCCGACGAAGATCAGAGCAATCAGGATGCCGAGCGGCGTGAAGGCGATCTTGATGCCGTAGGCCGCGAACAGCCCGCCCAGCCAGCCGGTCGGCGCGTACAACGTCGCAAGCGCGATACCTGCGACCGCGGTCGGCAACGCGAACGGCAGATCGACCGCGGCATCGATCACCTTGCGGCCGGGAAAGGAATAGCGGACGAGGACCCAGGCGATCAGAAGCCCGAACACCGAATCGATGATGGCCGCGGCAAAGGCCAGGCCAAAGCTGATGCGCAGCGCTGCATAAACCCGGGGCTCGGACGCGATCCGCAGGATGCCGTCGAGACCGAGGCCCGCCGCCTCCAGCACAAGGGCAGACAACGGCAGCAGCACGATGAGGCCGAGGTAAAAGAGGGTGTAGCCTAAGGCGAGGCCAAACCCCGGAATGGCACTGGGCTCCTTGAGCACGATGTCACCTCGCCTTGCGCGCCCGCATCACCGATGGGCGTCGGCCATGATCCGATCGAAGATGCCGCTGTCGGCAAAATGCGTCTTCTGGACCTTGGCCCAGCCGCCGAAGAAGCCGTCGATCGTCACGAGCTTCAGGGCCGGCAGGCGATCGAGGTCCTTCTTGTCGGCAAACTCCGGCTTCACGGGACGATAGAAATGCCGGGCGATCGCCGCCTGCGCCGGCGCGGTGTAGAGGAATTCGAGATAGGCCTGCGCCACTTTCCGATTTCCCGCCTTGTCGACATTGCCGTCTACCAGAGACACGGTTGGCTGGGCAAGAATCGAGAGCGAGGGTGTCACGATCTCGAATTTGTCCGCGCCCATCTCCTGCAAAACAAGATGCGCCTCGTTCTCCCACGCGATCAACGCATCGCCGATGCTGCGCTGGGCGAAGGTGTTGGTCGCTCCGCGCGCGCCCGTATCGAGAACCGAAACATTCTTGAACAAAGCAGTCATGAAGGCCCTGATCTTGGCGTCGTCGCCGCCGTTCTTCTCGGACGCATACGCCCAGGCCGCGAGATAGTTCCATCGCGCCCCGCCCGAGGTCTTGGGATTGGGCGTGACGACCTGAATGCCGGGCTTCACCAGATCGTCCCAATCCTTGATGCCGCGCGGATTGCCCTTGCGCACGACGAAGACGATCGTCGAGGTATAGGGCGAGGAATTGTCGGGAAGCCGCTTTTGCCAGTCGGCCGGAATCTTGTTGGTCCGCTCGGCGATGGCGTCGATGTCGGCAGCCAGGGCCAGCGTGACGACAGAAGCATCGATGCCGGCGATGACGGCGCGCGCCTGCGCGCCCGAGCCGCCGTGGGACATGCGGATGGTGACCGTTTCGCCGCTGCTCTTCTTCCAGTCAGCGGCAAACAGCGAATTGATGTCGCGATAGAGCTCGCGCGTGGGATCGTACGAGACGTTCAGGAGCTGCGTTTGCGCCTCCGCCCGGCCGGCGCACACGGCGATGCAGACAGCTGCCAGTGTCAGAAACGGCGCCATTCTCGACATCATGCGGAGCCTCCATCGTCGTTGAGCGCCACCGTTCGGCAGCGCGGGGGACAGGTGCTCACCTTGCTAGACGGCCGCCTCCAGGCCTGCGACAGAACACTTTTCCATTGTTTGGCAATTCGCCGGCAGACTTTCCCAACGATGCCGAAGAGCTGGCCTAGTGATTGCCGAAGAGCTGCACGAGCACCAGCAGGATGACGGCGCCCAGCACCGAGCCGATGAAGCCCGCCGGTTTTCCGACGCGATAGAGACCCAACGCCTGGCCGCCATAGGTCGCGATCAACGATCCGACGATGCCGACAACGATGGTGACGAGGACCCCGTGCGGCTGCGGCCCGGGCGTCACCCAGCGCGCGACCAGCCCGACCAGGAGGCCGATCAGCAGGATACCGATGATGTGCATGCTCTCTCCCCTTCAACGCGAGGCGACCGTATATGCCAGACAATCCGGTGTGCACACCGGTGTCATCCCGAGCGAAGCGACGGATCTTTGATCTTCACTGCGAAGGATCCCTCGCTTCGCTCGGGATGACACCTCGGGATGACACAAGGGACCTCAAACGTCGAACGTCGCCAGCACCGGCACGTGGTCGGAGGCAAGCTCCCAGTCGCGCAGGTCGACATCGATATGGTGGCTGCGGATCGCGCCCGACAGCGCCGGCGTCGCCAGGATGTGGTCCAGCCGCCGGCCACGGTTGGACTTGCGCCAGTCGTTGTTGCGGTAGCTCCACCAGGAATAAAGCTTCTCGCCGTCGGGAACGAAACGGCGCGGCACGTCGATCCAGTCCAGGGCCGCCATCAGTCTGCCGAACAAGTCAACTTCCACCGGCGTATGCGAGACGATCTTGAGAAGTTGCTTGTGACTCCAGACGTCATGTTCAAGCGGCGCAACGTTGAAGTCGCCGACAGCGATGCGGCGCAGGCCGCGGCGGGCGCGCGGCTGCGGCCGGTGCTCGTTGTACCAGCGCGCCATCTCGCGGTAGAAATCGAGCTTGTGGGCGAACTTGTCGTTCACCTTGGGATCCGGGATGTCGCCGCCGGCCGGGATGTACAGGTTGTCGAGCAGGACGGGATCGCCGCCGGTATCGAGCGCCGCCTCGATATGCCGGCAGTCTTCCTTGCCACAGCGATGATGGATGTTGGTGGCGGTGAACGGAATCTTCGACAGGATCGCCACGCCGTTGTACGACTTCATGCCTTGAACCAGCCTGTGGCGATAACCCAGCGTCTCGAAAGCGTCATGAGGAAAGAATTCGTCGGGGCACTTGGTCTCCTGCAGGCAGAGCACATCCGGCTTGCGCATCTTGAGAAAGCGTTCGACGTTGGCGATGCGCAGGCGCACCGAATTGATGTTCCAGGTGGCGACAGTCAGACTCATTGTCGCCAATATAGATAGACGATGGAGACGCTGCCATGCAGATGGATGGCGAGGAGAGCAAAAACATCGAGGATCGTCGCGGTGACAGCGGTGGCTTCGGCGGTGGCGGTTTCGGCGGCGGCATGGGAGGCGGCGGCTTCGGTGGCGGCATGGGCGGCCCCGGCATCCCGATGGGCGGCGGCCTGTTCAAGGGCGGCTTCGGACTGATCGCCATCGTCGTCATCTGCCTGATCCTCGGCATCAATCCGATCAGCCTGCTGGCAGGCCTCGACAGCGGCTCCGGCGGCTACGTCGCGCCGGCCAGCGAGACGCGCACCGCGTCGCGGCCAGCGAGCGGCGACGATCCGGAGGTGCAGTTCGTCGCGCGCGTGCTGAAGAGCACGGAGAATGTCTGGAACGAGCAGTTCCAGGCGATCGGCCGGCAGTATCGCGAGCCGCGGCTGGTGCTCTATCGCGACGCGACGCAAACATCCTGCGGCATGGGCCAGTCGGCGATGGGCCCGTTCTACTGCCCGCCTGACCAGCGCGTGTATCTCGACCTCGGCTTCTTCGATGAGCTCGCCAGCCGCTTCAATTCGCCGGGCTACTTCCCGCAAGCCTATGTGATCGCGCACGAGATCGGCCATCACGTGCAGAACCTGCTCGGCATCACCGGCAAGGTCGACGAGCTGCGGCAAAGGATGAGCCGACGCGATGCCAACGCGATCTCGGTGCGGGTCGAGCTGCAGGCCGATTGCCTGGCGGGCGTCTGGGCCAATCACGCCAATCGCGACCGCGGCGGCAAGATGATCGACGACAAGGACGTCGAGCAGGCGCTCGCGGCGGCGACGGCAATCGGCGACGACCGACTGCAGCGGCAAGCCCAGGGCAAGGTCGTGCCCGACAGCTTCACGCACGGCAGCTCGGCGCAGCGCGTGCGCTGGTTCCGGACCGGCCTCGAGACCGGCGACGTCAACCGCTGCGACACTTTCAGGGCGCAACAGCTCTAGTCGAACTCGAACCGTAAGTGGCGTTGATTATCGGCGCCGCTTCTTCGCCTTCACCGTCCGGCGGCGGCCTCTGGACCGCAGGCCGTCGATCATGATTTGCCACACCTTGCGGCGCAGGTCGGCCTCGGCGAACCCGATCGCGCCGACGCAGCGGGCCAGCGCCATGATTTCCTCGATGCCGACATCGGCGCGTACCGCGCCCACCTTGTGAGCGCGAAGCAGCAACTGCTCGGTGACTGACCTTAGCTCCGCCGCCACCTGGGCCAAGGTCGGCCTCGCCCGGCGGCCCGTGCGACCCGCATCGCCGCGAACGCCACCATCACCGCTCAGCAGCAGGGCAAGGAAATCGAAGAACGCGCCGCCAGGATCGCGCGCCTTCAGCCGCGCCTGCCCTTCGGAGAGAAGGGACGTGAGGCGCGCCACGGCGATCGCCTCGACCAGCGCCTCCTTGGTGGGGAAATGCCGATAGACCGTCCCAACGCCGACACCGGCGTTGCGTGCGATCTCATGGATCGAGAGTGCGAGGCCTTGCTGGCCAAAGCCCTCGCGCGCGACCTCGATCAAACGATTTCGGTTGGCTTTGGCATCGGCGCGCATCGGCGTTTTCTTGCTGCTGCCCGTAAACGGAACGACGGTTCCGCCAGCATATAAACGGAACCGATCTTCCGTTTATAGCGAAGGGCCGGTGTCTTTCCCACCGTCAGCCTCAAGCGCATGCCCTGATCCCAGGGCAGCGTCCGCCGTGAACCGCAACTTGGCGCAACCGCCTATCGGTCGAAAGTAGCCGGCCATGTCGGCGGCCAATATCGCCGACAACCCGCTCGATCCGGGTTGGCCGGTCATGGCACGTCCCTCGACGGCGCCTTGTTCAGGCAGATCTCTCCGAGCCGCCATCCCGGCACTCGACCTGCAAGTCAGGGGGACACTGGACGAGGAAGGCTGATCAAACCTAAACTTGGACAAGTGTAACCGGGGGTACGGCATGTCCAGTGTTCCGGTCGACACCAAGCGGCAAACGAGACTCGTTGGCGAAAGCGGCGTGCAAGACGTCGGCATTCGCGATGCGACCAGAATGGTCGACCGCTCGAAGCCTCGTCCTCGTCGGGGCGTCCAAGCCATCATTGTTTAGCTCACCGCGCGCGCAGCCCTCACGCGCTCGACGACCAGTACTGCACGATCACCAACCGAACGGGAGGAAACGATGAGCACCTGGCTCAGTGAACGGGAGCAACGCCTCGTCGCAGGCGCCGAGGCGGCGTCAGCGGCAACACCGATTCCGACTCAGATCGTCTCCAACGGCGAGTATCTTCCGCCCCGGCAGAGCACCACCCAGAAGAAGGTCGAGGCACGGATCAACGAGCTCGCCGCAGTGAACGGCAAGCGGCTGGGCTTGAGCCGCCGGCAGTTCATGCGCACGAACTGCGGCATGGCGGCGGCGTTCCTCGCCATGAACGAGATCTATGGCAATGTCTTCCAGGTGACGCCGGCCGAGGCCCGCGACGCCGATCTGACGCAGGCCCGCACGCAAAGCCTCGCCGGCCAGTTCATCTTCGACGTCCAGACCCACTTCGTGCGCGACGAGTTCGACCACAAGGAGCTTCTGGACCTGGCCAAGTTCGCCAGCGAGCACTGGAACCCGAAGATGAAGGACGAGGGCGTCTCCTCGCTCGCCCGCTACAAGTTCCAGAATTTCGTGAAAGAGGTCTACTACGATAGCGACACCAGCCTCGCGCTGTTGAGCGGCGCGCCGTTCGACGATCCGAGCTGGTGGTTGCTCTCCAACGAGCAGATCGTCAAGGCGCGCGAGCTGATCAACGGCTTCGCGGGCTCGCGGCGGATGCTGGCGCACACCGTCATCACACCCAAGCAGGCCGGATGGATGGATGAGGTTGACAAGGCGATCGCCGTCTACAAGCCCGATTCCTGGAAGGGCTACACGATCGGCGACCCGCTCAATCCTTCGAAGTTCCCCTGGCGGCTCGACGACGAGAAGCTGATGTACGGCTTCTACGACAAGGCGGTGAAGTCAGGCATCACCACGATCTGCATCCACAAGGGGTTGCTGCCGCCCGACTACGAGAAGGCGTTCGCCGGCGTGTGGGAGTACGCAACCGCCGCCGATATCGGCAAGGCCGCCAAGGATTGGCCGCAGATGAACTTCGTGATCTATCACGCCGCGCTGCGCCCGGCCTTCGAGCTGCCCGACCAGGCGTGGGCGGAGTTCGAGCAGACCGGCCGCATCCGCTGGGCCAGCGATCTTGCGGACATCCCTCAGAAGTTCGGCGTCAGAAACGTCTATGCCGAGCTCGGCACGGCCTTTGCCAACTCCGCCGTGGCGCATCCCAAGTTCTGCGCCGCGCTGGTCGGCACGCTGGTCAAGGGTATGGGCGCCGACCATGTCCTGTGGGGGACCGACTCGGTGTGGTACGGCTCGCCGCAGTGGCAGATCGAGGCGATGCGCCGGCTCGAGATCCCGGAGGACATGCAGAAGAAGTATGGATTCCAGCCGCTCGGCGACGCCAACAGCGCCACCAAGCAGCTGATCTTCTCCGGCAACGCGACCCGGATGTACAGTATCAAGCTGAAGGCGGCCGAGAACAGGATGCCGGCCTTTTCCGAGGACCGCTTCGCGGCGCTCAAGACGGAATACGCGCAGGCGGCCGGGGAACGCTCGAACCTGCGCTACGGCTACGTTCGCGCCGACTGACGGGCCATCGCCTGCGCCGGCAGAGCGGACAAGCTTGGCCGGCGCAACGGACGCGTGCTCGGGAAATTTCAGTGCAGCGCGGGCGGCCCGAAGGGGCCGCCTGCCATCCGTCATGGTTTCAAAGCGCCCTGCACACTCGTGTAGACGGCGTAGAGCGAAGATGATCCGCAGATGTAAAGCCTGTTTCGCTGCTGGCCGCCGAAGCACAGGTTGGCGACGGTCTCAGGTATGTGGATCTTGCCGATCAACTCGCCGGTCGCAGTGTAGCATCGCACGCCGTCCTCGCTCGGATCGCCCCAACCCGCGGAGCACCAAACGCGGCCGTCTTTGTCACAGCGCAACCCGTCGGTGATGCTGGGCTTGGGCATTTCCGCAAAGACTTTGCCGTTCGACAGCTTTCCGGCTCCCAGTTCCACGTCGAAGACGCGGATATGCGACGGGTTGTCAGGCCCGTCAGTGAAACCGGTGTCGATGACATAGAGCTTCTTCTCGTCGGGCGAGAAGGCAATGCCATTGGGCTCCACGAAGTCATCGACGACAGCCTTAATGTCTCCTGATTTCGGATCAACCCGGTAGACGTTGTGCTTTGCCTGTTCAGGCTCGGCTTTGATGCCCTCGTAGTAGCCGCCGATGCCGTAGACCGGATCGGTGAACCAGATCGAGCCATCGGACGCGACGGCCGCGTCGTTCGGCGAGTTCAGCTTCTTGCCGTTGTACTTGTCGGCGATGATGGTGATCGAACCGTCGAGTTCGGTCCGGGTGACCCGTCGGCCGCTGTGCTCGCACGTGATCAGGCGTCCTTCTCGATCGATGGTATTGCCGTTCGAATTCATCGACGGCTGGCGGTAGACACTCAGGTGGCCGTCATCCTCGCAGTAGCGCATGATGCGGTTGTTGGGGATGTCGCTGAACAGCACGTAGTGCCCGGCCGGGAAGTAGACCGGTCCCTCGGCCCAGCGCATTCCCGTCGCAACACGCTCGACCGCCGCCGTCCCGGCGAAGGCCGGGAAACCGGTCGGCCCGAACGAGACCTTGGGCTTCTTGAGAGACTCAAGATGGGAATCCGGATAGCGGCTGTCGGGCAGCGGTCCCAGAGGCAACGGCGCGTGTGGCCTGAGTGGAACGCCAGTTTCCCCGAACGGTGTCACGGTCTGTGCAGAGGCCGCCGTCGTAGCTGCGGCCGTCGCGGCAGCCGCCGTTGTCGCCAAAAAAGCGCGTCTGTTCATCGTTACCTCCCTAGAGGTGCTCAGGAATGTGGCAAACGCTGATCGGGACTCCGAAACGCCCATCGGCAACTCGCAATCAAATGCCGGGGATTGTCGTTTCGGAGATTGGGAACCGTAGCATGAACGGTACGCGCTGAAGACCCTCTTCAGATTGCCGATCGCTCAGCGCGGGACAAGCCGCGCAGGTCGGGACGATGGAAAGCTATCGTCCTGCCCGAGCGAAAGACACGATGAAAGGTGTCGCTACACCAGCGTGCAGGTGACCGTGCCGCAGCCGTCGACGAAGCCTGCACGCGTGTCGCCCTTCACGACTGCGGCGACGCCATCGGGCGTGCTTTATTGGGTTTTAGGTCGAGTACCGACTATCGCTGGTTCCGCCGTCGCGCGGCCCAAGCCGACGATATCCTGGGCAAAGATCATCTCTTCCTGCCCGATCAGCGTCGGGTCGCGCGGCGAGGAGAGATAACGCGCGAAGAGCCAGACTCCGTCACCCGGATTGGTGACGATCTCGGCCTCGGCGCCGTCGACGAGCATGACCGAGGTGCCCGGCGCGAGGTCGCGGATATTGATCGGCACGCTCATTCCGCTGCTTTGCGCTCAGCGCTCCGCCAGGTTGCGAGCTGAGACCAGTCGTCGGCCTCCATGAACTCGGCCCAACGACGGTAGAAGTTGCGCATCGGCTGCTCGCTCGACTGCGCCTCGGTCAGGTCAATCACCTCGCCGGGCACGCTGAGGCCCTGATACTCGTAGTTGGAAACGGCGGTGCCGCTTCCCTGGTCGTAATTGTAGGGATAACGCCGCGCGATGGTGCCCCGGCTCGCCGCATGCGCGTAGTTCCAGTTCTCCATGTCGTCCTGCTCGGTCATGCCGGCGGGGCCGGAGTAACGAATGTAGTAATCGCGCAGGAATTGCCTGACCTCGGTCGGCGCTTCACGATCGACGAAGAACCAGCGCCAGCATTCGGTTTGATGCGGACCGCGCGGGTGCCACACGGCCATCGTCCGGGGTTGGCGCGACAGCAGCGCGGTGTTGGGGAAGATCTCACCAGGAGCGCCGACCAGGCGCGCCTCCTCGCCACGCAGGCGCCGCCTCTCCTCCTCGCAGTGGCGGAAATACTCGGCGACAACAGGCGCATTGAGATATGCCGGCGGCGGCGCCGTGCCGGCTGGCAGGATGTAGTGGATCGTCTGGTGGCCGCGATCGGGAATGCAAACATGCAATTTGCGGCTCGCGTCGCGTTCCCCCATATCGCGACGGCCGGCTCCCGACGGCCCGATGCCGGCCAGATCGACCGAGCGATGGCTGATATTGTGATAGGTGTCGCCGCTGAAGTTTTCCGCCGGGAACTTCCAGTTGCAGGGCACCAGCCATTTCTGGACACCACCGAGCACCTCGGCCTGGCCCTCGCGTCCGTCCCAGCCGTCGAGCTGCAAGTCGAGATAGCGCGTGAAACCGCCAAGATATTCTGTGAAGGGCGGTGCGGCCGGATCCCAGGTTGCCCAGATCGAGCCCTTGTAGTTGGCCAATTGCGCGACCTCGACGAGGCCCCATTTCGCCTTATCGAGGCGCGAATGGTAAGCCTCGCGGAAATATGGCACGCCGACCAATCGCCCATCCGTGCCATAGCTCCAGCCGTGATAGGGGCAGGTAAAGACGGTCGTCGACCCTTCGTCGTAGCGGCACACCTTCATGCCGCGGTGGCGGCAGGAATTGAGGAAGACGTGAATGCGATTGGTCCTGTCGCGGCACAGGATCACCGACTCCTCGCCCATCGACGACACGAAATAGTCGCCAGGCTTGGGGATTTGGCTTTCATGCCCGACATGCAGCCAGGCGCGCGCGAAGATGCGCTCCTGCTCCTCGGCGTAGATGCCCTCGTTGACGAAAATCTCGCGGCTGACCTCGCCGACCCGCAGATCGACCAGGCTGGAGCTGTAGCCCCGCCTTCCATTCATCGCCATGGCCGCTACCTCAAATGAAAAACGTCAGGTTTTTCGACAGCAGCACGTTCTGATCGAGAATAATCTTGCGCCGCGCGAGAAGCCAGCCTGCTCCATTGCGCCGCAGCGAATCCTCGCGCTTGCCGACCAGGATGTCGGTCTCGGTTTGGACGCGGTTGCGATAGATCAGGAAGCGGCAGGTGACCGAGACCTCCTGCGGTGCGACATAGGACGGCTCGGCGCCCTGCAATTGCACGTTGGTGACGAGGTGCGATAGGCGCGAGCGTGGCTCCTCGGCCCAATGGATGCCAGTCTCGATCTGCTTTACGCGCCGAACCAGCGTGTCCTTGCCCTCGTCAAACCAGTTGATGTCGCTGTTGGCGCTGGTGAACTCGCGCTCGTCCTCGCCGAATTTGACGTTGCGCCGCATCGGCATCCAATAGCGGATGTCCTCGGCGAGCAGATCGAGCCATTCCCGATAGCGCCGCTGGTCAAGCAACTCGGCCTCGCGGTACAGGAAGTCGGCGATCTCCTGGCCGAGCAACAGTCGGTCGATGCGCGCATCGCGCTCAGCCATGGCGGATCGCCGCGCCGCGCCGTTCGATCGTGCAGGTGCCAGGACGGCCGATGCGCATCACGCGTCACCTCTGTCCGACGGGTTCCGGGACGCTTCAGTATAGCCGCTGCAGCGCGGCTCACATATGTTTTGCTACACCAGCGTGCAGGTGACCGTGCCGCAGCCGTCGACGAAGCCGGCGAGCGTGTCGCCCTTCACGACGGCGGCGACGCCGTCGGGCGTGCCGCTGTAGATCAGGTCGCCGGCGGCGAGCGCCACCAGGCCCGAGAGATAGGAGATCGTCTCGGGCACGCTCCAGATCAGCGCGTTGAGGTCCGACTTCTGGCGCGTCTTGCCGTTCACATCGAGCTGGATCGTGCCCTTGGCGGGATGGCCGATGGAGGACGCGGGATAGATCTCGCCGATCGGCGCGGACTGGTCGAAGCCCTTGCCCATGTCCCACGGGCGACCCATGTCCTTGGCCTGGTTCTGCAGGTCGCGGCGGGTCATGTCGAGGCCGCAGGCGTAGCCGAAGACATGGCTGAGTGCCTTGTCGACCGGGATGTCGGTGCCGCCCGACTTCATCGCGACCACCAGCTCCATCTCGTGGTGCAGGTTCTTGGTCGCCGACGGATAGGCGACCTTGGCCGGGTTCTTCGGGTCAGCGCAGATCACGATGGCGTCGGCCGGCTTGGTGAAGAAGAACGGCGGCTCGCGGTCGGGATCGTGGCCCATCTCGCGCGCATGGGCGGCGTAGTTGCGGCCGACGCAGAAGATGCGCCGCACCGGAAACAGATCCTTGCTGCCGTGGACCGGAACGCCGACCGTCGCCGGCGGCGTCAGAACGTAAGCCATCTCTTTCTCCTTCGAAGCGGTGCCTTTATGAAGGCGGCAGGAGCCCGATTCAATGTCCGATCCCCATCTCGTGACTAACCCGCGAACCGACATTTTGCAGGTGCAAGCTGATTCGGCCGACTCGGCGCTAGGCTGGGCCCAGCTGGGCGAGCGGCGCTGGCGTTGTGCGCTGGGGGCAGGCGGCGTGCGCGAGGACAAGGTCG
>Ga0310811_10008930_pt1 | contig 12910 bp, 11 predicted proteins | sample YCmetagenome_FD_207642 | JGI IMG/M metagenome (GOLD analysis project Ga0310811, IMG submission 207642) | Soil microbial communities from experimental microcosm in Duke University, North Carolina, United States - YC | ecosystem: Engineered > Artificial ecosystem > Soil microcosm > Unclassified ...
GCAACGAGAACGATTACCGCAAGAGCGGCAAGTGCATACCGAAACATGGTGTTTCCTCCTGTTTGGATGCTGTGACGGGGCGAGTTCCGCGATGCTTTTTCGGTCCCAGCCGAGCCCGCGAAACGGCACCTTCGAGCAGCGTCGTACGCTCTCGCGTGCGGCCCTTGATGCAGATCAAAGGCAGCGACGATCATTTGGCCTGCACTCAAATTCCCAACACGGAGATTGCCATGAGTGATCTGGTCGTGATCGCATTCCCGACGGAAGCAAAGGCGGAAGAAGTTCGGCAAAAACTGCAGGCGATGCAGAAAGAATATCTGATCGAGCTTGGCGACGCAGTGGTCGCGGTGAAGGACCCTGAAGGTCACATCAAGCTCAACCAGCTCATCAACACCACGGCGGTCGGCGCCGTTTCAGGCACTTTTTGGGGAGCGTTGATCGGTTTGATCTTTCTGATGCCGCTGGCGGGCGCGGCCCTCGGTGCGGCATCCGGTACCCTTGGCGGGTATCTGACCGATGTCGGCATCGACGACAAGTGGATGAAGGAAACCGCCGCTGCGATCCAGCCCGGCACCGCCGCCCTGTTCGTGCTGGTGCGCAAGGTGACCGCCGACAAGGTGCTCGAAGGTCTCAAGGGCGAAGGCGGCACGGTGTTGAAGACCTCGCTTGATCACACCAAAGAAGCTGCGCTCCAAGCCGCTTTGGCCGGCGTTCAGGCGGCCGTTCCGGCCGCAGCTTCGTGAATGCCAAATCCGTAGGGCGGCTGCTGAAACCAAAGACGCCACCGCCAAGTTGTGATCACCGCAGGGATTCTTAAACCTGGAGGCTACCAATGCGTACGTTAAAGCTTGTTGCGACGCTGTCAGTCGCGGGAGCGATGTCGCTGGCTTCCTATGTGCCGGTGCAGGCGGCTCCCATTACTGCTCTCTCGGTTGCTGCGAAACCTGATGCCCAGAACGGCGGCTCCGCCATCCAGGTACAATGGCGCGGCGGCTGGGGTTGGCGCGGTGGTGGTTGGCATGGCGGCGGCTGGGGTTGGGGCGTCGGAGCGCTCGCAGCCGGCGCCCTGATCGGCGCCGCGATTGCCAACGGCCCGTATTATGGCGGCGGCTATTATCCCTATTACGGTTACGGTTCTCCGTATGGTTCTCCGTACTATGGGTATGCTCCCGCTTACGGCTACGCGCCGGCTTACTATCCAGCCTACGGCTATTACCAGCCATATCCTCGCTACTACGGTTACCCGCCGTACTAGAGTAGAGCGTTTTCGACCGAAGTGGATGCCGGTTCGCGTGAAGAAAACGCGTCGAAACAAAAGCTACAGCTCCGGTTCTGATTCCATCGGAACCGGAGAGGCCGCGCATTCGCTGGGAGAGGTCCTTAGGCTCCGAGGAACCTCAGTCGCCACGGGCGGCTGAGGCTTGTGTCGGTGGTGGCGACATAAGCCGCCCCTTGCGGCCCTATCGCCGCAGCACGGCGATGGTGCGGTTGGCGAAGCTGAGCCGCTCGGCCATCACTGAAACGAAATAGGTCAACAGCTTGCGGCCAAGCGCCGGATCGCCGCCCATGATTGCCTCGAACTGTTCGGCGGTCAGTACGTAAAGCACGCTGGCTATTTCGGCCTGGATCGTGGCGCTGCGCGGCGCATGCGAGACCAGGCCCATCTCGCCGATCGTCGTGGAGCGGCCGAGGCTGCGCACCCTGGTGCTGCGGCCGCCTTCCGCAGGCACCATGATGCCCACGCGTCCGTCCAGGATGAAGTGCATGGAGTCGGCGGGGTCGCCGGCCTGCACGATGATGTCGCCGGCCTCGACCTCGAGCCGCTGGCAGTGGCGCATCAATTCGGCCGCATCCTCCTCCGAGCCGAGCAGGCGGACGAACCAGTCATGCAGGCAGGCTTCCTCCTGCGCTATGCCCTGATGCTGCGTGATGACCTCGTTCTCGCACCATTCCAGCGCACGATCGAGCTCGGCCACGACGCTGACCTCGCGAGAGATGAACTCGCTCGATCGTAATGTTTTCTCGACCGCCGGGGGAAGATGGGTCAGCACCAGCTTGACACCGCGGTCATGGGCGGTGCGCTTGATCTGGGCGAAACTATAGGCCGCGGAAGAATCGATGCCGGTGACGAGCTTGAAGTCGAAAACCAGGAAGCCGCAGTCCGGGTGGCGCTGCAGCAGCGCCTTGACGTGTTGATAGAGCCGGTTGGCAGAGCCGAAAAACAGATAGCTCTGCAGGTTGAGGCCGCGGATGGCCTGGCCATGCGCTGCCAGCACCGCCTGGTCGTCGCGCGAGCGATCGAGCGTGCTGCGATATTCCGATCCGTCGAAACTGTATTTGACGGCATCGATGCGGGAAGCACTCAGGGCGAAGGTCGTGCAGCCGATGATGATCCCGATCAGGATGCCCGCGACAAAGCCCCATTGCAGGATGATCAGGATGATCGCGAGCAGCGACAGATATTCCGATCGCGACAATCGCCGGCGCGATTGCACGATCCATTTATGGAGCTGGTCGGCGCCGAGATAGATCAGGAGGCCGCCGAGCACGAATTTCGGCATGTAGCCGAGCAATGCCGGCGCGAAGACGAGCATCAGCGCCGAAATGGCGGCAGCGGTCAGGCCCGAGAGACGCCCGGCGCCGCCGCTGTTGAAGTTGAGGATGGTGCGGCTGACCGAGATGCAGCCGGTGTAGCCGCCAAGCGCGCCGGACAAGAGGTTGGCGATCCCTGTCGTGTTCAGCTCACGTTCGAGATTGGCCTCGCGATGCAGTGCGACCTCGATGCCGGTGGTGTTGAACAGCGTGGTCGATGCGGTCACGAACATCACCGCGATCAGATTGCCGGCGAAGGACGGCAATGCGGACCACGGGTAATGCCGGAGCGCTCCGCCCGCCCATGGCAGCATGAAGGTGACGCGCTCCGGCGGCGTAAAGGTCCAGCCCAGGGTTTGCGCTTCACTTGGGGAGATTCCCGCGAGCCAGAATGCGGCGTGCGCCACGACGATGCCGCCGATCAAAATGACCGGCAGTCCGAACGGCGTGCGGGAGCGATGCCAGGTCAGATAGAGCACCAGCGCCATCGCGCAGGCGGCCATCAGCTTCGCCAGGGTCGTCATATGCGCGAACCGGCCCAGCGAGGCAAATTCGACGTGGAAGCCGGTGATGACGCGGATGGCGCCGAGCAGGATCAGGCAGCCGGTCGCGCCGAGGAAACCGCCGACCACGGGGTAGGGTACATAGCGGATTGCGCGGCCGAGTCGGCTCATGCCGAAACCGCACAGCATCAGTCCCGTCGCGACGCTGGCAAGGCTGAAGGTGACCAGCACCGGTCCCAGCACCGGGGCTGAAGGATCGGTGATCGCCATGCGCTCGATCACCGACGAGGCCAATATGCCGGTCATGGCCGCGGTCGACGTGTCGGGCGCTGCGATCGCGAACCGCAGCGAACTCCCAAGCGCGATGACGAGGCCGAGAATGGCTGACGAGACGAACGTGGCGGCGACGCCATAGGAGAGGTTCGGCGCCAGCGGCCCGGCGAAGATCAGAAGCGAATAGGAAAGCCCGTACGTGATGGTCAGGACGCTGGCGGCACCGCCGCCGAGAATATCGTTCAGCGCCGTGCGCAATCTGGGAATGAGTGTAATAGACGGATCAGTAATGGATTGATTGACCAAATGTGCACGTGCCCCATATCTCCGCGTCGCTCGTAAATGCGAGCGTCGCGCGAGGAAAATACATTTTTATGACAATGCAGAAGGTAATTTGGAATCGACGCAGGTCAGGCGTGAATTTTACGATCGGCCCTCACGCGGTCCTGAGATCGGAGCCGGTGATCCGGCGATAGGCTTCCAGATAACGCTTGCTGGTGGCCTCCACGACTTCAGCCGGCAACGGCGGAGGCGGCGCGTCGCCGTTCCAGCGGCCGGCACGGCGCTCGGCGTCGAGATAGTCGCGCAAGGGCTGCTTGTCGAAACTCGGCTGCGGGCGGCCGGGTTGATAGACGTCCGTGGCCCAGAACCGCGAGCTGTCAGGCGTCATGACCTCGTCGATCAGGATGATACGGCCGTCGCCGTCGCGGCCGAACTCGAATTTGGTATCGGCGATGATGATGCCCTGATCGCGGCTGATCTTCTCGCCCAGCGTATAGATCGCGCGCGTCATGCTTTCCAGCGAGTAGGTGACTTCGTCGCCGACGATCTCGCGCATCCGGCTGATCGTGATGTTCTCGTCATGGCCGGTCTCGGCCTTGGTCGCCGGGCTGAAGATCGCCGGCTCGAGCTTGGCGCTTTCGAGCAGGCCCGCCTGGAGCTTTTCGCCGGCGAGCGTGCCATGCGCGGCATATTCCTTCCACGCCGAGCCCGAGATATAGCCGCGGATCACGCATTCGATCGGGAATACCGTGGTGCGGCGGCACAGCATGGCCCGTCCAAGCAGCGCGTCGCGATGGCCCTGCAGCGCCGGCACTTCCTTGATGATGGCGTCGGTATCGGCGCTGATCATGTGGTGTGGCACCACGCCTTCGAGCTGGCCGAACCACCAGGCGCTGATCTGGGTCAGCACCGCGCCCTTCATCGGGATCGTCTCGGCCATCACCACATCGAAGGCGCTGATGCGATCGGTGGTCAAGAGCAGCACGCGGTCATCGCCGACGGCATAGATATCGCGGACCTTGCCGCTTCCGATGCGTGGCAAGGGCAGGTCGCTGGCGAGCATGGTGGTCATGGTTCAGGCTTTCAAATGAGGCCGGCACGCGTGCGTGTCGGCGGAAACGCCGAGGGGATAGCCTATTCCGGCAGCGGAATGAACTCGTGTTCGTTCGGAACCGGCGCAAAGCGGCCGGTTTTCCAGTCCTGCTTGGCCTGCTCGATCCGTTCCTTGCTGGAAGAGACGAAATTCCACCAGATGTGGCGCGGGCCCTCCAGCGCATCGCCGCCGAGGAACATCATCCGGGTTGGTTTCCGCGTCTTCACGGTGATGGCGTCGCCGGGCCGGAAAATCAGCAGCCGCGGCGATTCATAGCGGTCGCCGGCGATCTCGATCTCGCCCTCGACGACATAGATCGCGCGCTCCTCATGATCGGGATCGAGCGGCAGGCTGACGCCCTGCTCGGCGGTCACCTCGGTGTAGAACCAGGGCGAGACCATCGCGACCGGCGATTTCACGCCAAACCCGCTGCCGGCGATGATGCGCGCCGTGAAGCCGCGCTCCTTCACCGTCGGCAACGATTCGGCGGCATAATGCTGGAACGACGGCGCGATCTCTTCAGAAGCCCTCGGCAGCGCGATCCAGCTCTGCAAGCCCAGCATCTTCTGCCCGTCTCGGCGCTGTACGTCCGGCGTACGCTCGGAATGCGCAATGCCGCGGCCGGCGGTCATCAGGTTCATCGCACCGGGCTGGATTTCCTGGATGTTGCCCTCGCTGTCGCGGTGCATGATGCTGCCGTCGAACAGATAGGTCACGGTGGCGAGCCCGATATGCGGATGCGGCCGCACATCCATGCCCTTGCCGGCAATGAATTGCACCGGTCCGAAATGATCGAAGAAGATGAAGGGTCCGACCATCTGGCGCTTGCCATGCGGCAGCGCGCGGCGCACCTCGAAACCGTCGCCGAGGTCACGGGTGCGCGGCACGATCACGAGTTCGAGGGCGTCGCAGGAGACGGGATCGCCGAGGACGGGATCGTTGGACGGAAGCCAGCTCATGGCAGAACTCCATTGTTCATAGCGTTTTCAAGCGAAGTGGAGGCCGGTTCGCGCAAAGAAAACGCGTCAAAACGAGAATCTAAAGCCCGGTTCTGATTCAATCAAAACCGAAAAAGCCTTTGCTGCGATCATAGCAGGAATTGTTCCATCCAGCGCAAGCATCTCCCCATCTTGAGGGAGCGGCCATCCCTTGCGCTGCCGGGGATGGAAGCTATTAAGGGCGCAACGGACGACGGCGTCGGAACCACGCGCCGCGCCACGGCAGGAAGGCACATGACATCGTCTTCATCGGAAAATCACCGCTCGACTGTCGCGATCATCGGCCTGGGGAGCATTGGCGGCATCGTAGCAGGGTGCCTGCGCGCCGCCGACCGGCATGACGTCATCGCCTGCGTACGCCAGCCGATCAGTCGTCTCGTGTTCGATCGGGCCAATGAAAGTGTCGAACTGCCGATTAAGGCATTGACCGATCCGGCGCAGGCGCCGCGCGTCGACTGGGTTCTGCTCTGCACCAAGGTCCAGCACACGCCACAGACCGCGCCCTGGCTGCAGCATCTGTGCGATCGATCGACCCGGGTCGCGGTGCTGCAAAACGGGATCGACCACGTTGCGCGGGTCGCGCCGTTGGCAGGCGGGGCCAGCATCGTGCCGACCATCGTCTACTATAATGGCGAGCGGCTCGGCCCCGATCACGTCCGCCTGCGCCAGGTTGCCGAGCACGATCTTGCCGTAGCCGACGACGCCAATGGCCGCGCGTTTACGCAACTGCTCGAAGGTACGCCGCTGCGCGTCAGGCTGAGCGATGACTTCCGGACCTTGCTGTGGCGCAAGCTCTTGATCAACGCCATCGCCAACCCGGTCACGGCGCTCACCTCGCAGCGCCAGGCGGTGTTCCGGCGCGAGGATATCAAGACGTTGTGCCTCGCCATCCTCGACGAGGCCGTCGCGGTGGCGCGCGCCGATGGCGCGCATCTGGATCAAGATGAATCGATGCAGACGCTATCGACGCTTCTGACCTATCCGCCCGATGCCGGCACGTCGATGTATTTCGATCGGCTGGCTGGACGCAGCCTCGAGGTCGAGGCCCTGACGGGCGCGATCGTGGCAGCCGGCGCGCGGCTGAAGATCGCCACGCCGATCAATTCGGCACTGCTCGCGATGTTGCGCGCGATCAGCGACGCCGCAAGCCCGGCGTGAGGCTCGGCGAAGCCGCAAACGATCTTGTGTTGGTGCGTTACTGCCTGCCCAGCTCGATGGCTTGCCCGGCGCGATCAAATCGTTCGAGCGACAGGATCGCATCCGCCAGCTCGTCGGCGCGGCCGTTCAACACCGGACGGGCAAGGGTGAGGAATTTCTGCTGCATCGTTTGCGCGTCAGGAAACGAATTCGGCTCGCCGGAAGGATCGGCATACAGCCGCTCATGCACGCCATCGTCCGTGGTGATGCTGACGCGGGCGCCGAACGGATGGCTGCGGCCGGTTTCGAGCCGGTCATCCTGCACCACGTCGAACTTGTCGGCCAGCGCATCGACGGCCTTGTCGCCGAGCCGTTCGTAATCGTCCCAGCCGAAGCTGCCCTGGTCGAGCGCGACCGCACCGGTAAAGAACATCGAGAATTGGCCGCCGACGATCGAGTTCGGATGGCGCTTGGTGGCGGCGTCGCCGGTCAGCGTGATGCCGTTGCGGTGGAGGCCGATTTCGACGCGCTTGATCTGCTCCGGCGTCAGATTGTGCTCGCGGCGCATCGCGATCAGCGCATCGAGCGCGGCATGGGTGTAGCGGCAGCTCGGATAGGGTTTGACGCCGATCTTCATGGTCTCATAGGTCTTGCCGAGTTCTGCCGTGGCCTTGTCGGGATGCGCGTTGTCGCTATAGCCGACGAGGAGCCCATGCTTGCCTTCGACCGCCTCGGTCGAGCCGACGAAGCCGTTGCGCGCCAATGTTGCGGCGATCACGCCGTTCATCGCGGCGGCGCCGACCTGGTAGCGCTTGTTCCAGGCGCCGTTGACCAGGAATTGCAGCGAGCCGGCGGCCTGGCTTCCGGAAACGCCGAACGCCGCGACGATCTGGTCTTGCGACAGCGCGAACAGCTTTGAAGCTGCGGCTGCTGCGCCATAGGTGCCGGCGGTCGCGGTCGGGTGAAAGCCGCGCGCGTAGTGCGAAGTCGGGTCCAGCGCGTTGCCGAGCCGGCAGCAGACCTCATAGCCGGCCACGATTGCGGTCAGCACCTCGCGTCCCGATGCCCCGACCATCTCGCCGACCGCGAAGGCGGCCGGCACCACGGGCGCGCTGGGATGCAGTGAGGAATCGGCATGGGTGTCGTCGAAATCCAGCGAATGGCCGAGCGCGCCGTTGAGCAGGGCCGCGACCGCCGGGCTCCAGGTCTTGCTGTCGCCGAACACCGTGGCCTCGCCCTTGCCGTCGAGCGCCAGCGTTTCGAGCATCTTGAGCAGTGACGGCGTCGATTCCGCATCGCGCCTTGCCCGGATCGCGCTGCCCAGGAAATCGAGCGTCAGCACTTTGGCGCGCTCCAGCACTTGCCCCGGGATATCCTCGAATCTCAGGTTTGCCACGTAAGCGGCGAGGGTTGCGGTTTCCTGGGCCATGGCGTTGCCTCGTGAGTTATCGTGTTGTGCTGTCTCGGTTTTGGTAGGGTGCTCGCCTTCAGCCGTCAACATCAGTTGCGGCGGGGCAGACCCCTGCTTTCCTGGCTTCCATCATGAGCGAAGTCGGTCCGCAAGCAGGTGAAAGCGCCAGACCAGCAGAACGGCATAGACCGCGGAGCCGCAAGACAGGCCGATCCAGATTCCGGCGGCCCCGAGCGCAGTGTGAAAACCGAGCAGGCAGGCGGTAGTAAATCCGACCAGCCAATATCCGATGCCCGCGAACACCAGCGGCACGCGTGTATCGTTCATGCCACGCAGCGATCCCGCAGCAATGGATTGAACGCCATCGGCGACGAAGAAGGTTGAGCCGATCAAAAGCAGCGTGACGGTGAGCTCGACCGCGGCCCTGGCGCCGGCATCGGTGCCGAAGAACAGCTGCGCGATCGCAAACCGCCCTGCGATCACCGCGAGCGTCATCGCGGCGACCAGCGCGATGCCAAGCGCGATCGCAACGAAGCCGGCGCGTTTGACCGCTGCAGGATCATTCCGGCCCAAGGCATGCCCGACTCGCACCGTGGCCGCCATGCTGATGCCGAAGGGCACCATGTACAGGATCGCGGTGACCTGGAGCGCAACCTGGTGGGCCGCCAGCGCCGTGGTCGAGATCAGCCCCATCAGCAGCGCCGCTGCCGAGAACAGGCCATATTCGAGCAGGAACGCCATCGAGATCGGCGCGCCGATCACCACAAGCTCGCGCATCAGGCCCCAGTCGATGCGCCAGATATGGCCGAGCACGTGATACTTGCGGAATGGCCTGCGATAGGCGGCGAACCACAGGCCGGCGAGGAACGTGCCGAAATTGACGATCGTGGTGGCAAAGCCTGCACCGAGCAATTCGAGGCGCGGCAGCCCCCATTCGCCGTAGATCAGGAGATAGGCGAAGAGCGCATTGGCGGGGATGGCGGCCAGCATGATCCAGAGCGCGGGCTGCGGCCGGTTGAGTGCGCCGAGGAAGCCGCGGATCGCCAGGAACCACAGCGCCGGCGTGACGCCCCACACCAGGCCGGACAGGTAATGTTGCGCCAGACCGGCCGCCGCAGGCTGCTGTCCCAGCGCCAGCAGGATCTGCCTGCCCGACAGCGGAAACATCATGATCGGCACGGAGATCAGAAGAGCGGCCCACAGGCCGGTGCGAAGCGCGCGCCGCACCGAATGCGGATCGCGGGCACCGAACGCTTGCGCAGCCAGCGGCGCCACCGCGGAGACGAGGCCCATCCCGAAGGTAAAGCTGACGAAATAGATGGTGCCCGCAAGTGCCGCGGCTGCGACCGCTTCGTTGCCGAGGCGTCCAATGAACGCCAGATCGGTTGCCATCATCGCGATCTGCCCAAGCTGCGTCAGCGCGATCGGCAGCGCCAGCTTGACCGTCTCAGTCAGCTCCTGCGCGATATGACCGCGCGGAGCCGCGGCCGTCCGCTGCGGATCATTTGCAGTTCGCATGATTTTACGGAGAGACATCATACGAACTGCCATAGCATTGCCGAACACGATCCGGAAAAAAGCGCGAGATGGATAAATTTTCTCCTGAAGGGCTGAGCCGTCGCATCTGGCCTTCGGCTTCAACAGGGGCGGGCCTTATGGTTCGAGACGGCGCAATGCGCCTCCTCACCATGAGGATCCGAACTCAGGCCGCTTGTCCCGACCTCGTCCTGAGGAGCCTGCGTCGGCAGGCGTCTCGAAGGATGGGCTGGAAACAGGCCTGCCGCCTAACCGGGCGCTCGCTCGGGTACCCGCTTGATGCTGGCGCCGAGCAGGTTCAGCCGCTCGTCGATCCGCTCATAGCCGCGCTCGATCTGGTCGGCATTGTTGATGGTGCTGGTGCCTTCGGCGCAGACCGCGGCGAGCAGCATCGCCATGCCGGCGCGGATGTCGGGCGAGATCATCGAGGCGCCACGCAGCCGGCTCGGGCCGGCGACGACGGCGCGATGCGGGTCGCACAGCACGATGCGGGCGCCCATCGAGATCAGCTTGTCGACGAAGAACATCCGCGACTCGAACATCTTCTCGAACATCAGGATGACGCCGTCGCACTGGGTTGCCGTGACGATCGCAATCGACATCAGGTCGGCGGGGAAGGCGGGCCAGGGCTGGTCCTCCAGCTTCGGCACGTGGCCGCCGAAATCATCCTTGATCTTCATCGCCTGGGTGGACGGCACGATCAAATCATCGCCCTCGACGCCGCAGACGATGCCGAGCCGTTCAAATCCCATCCGGATCGAGCGCAGATGCTCGACGCCGGCGCGCGCGATGCGCAAGGACGAGCGCGTCACCGCGGCAAGCCCGATCAGCGAGCCAACCTCGATGTGATCGGGACCGATGGCATAATGTGCCTGTCCGAGCGGCGCCGCGCCGTGCACCACCATGGTGTTGGTGCCGATGCCCTCGATGCGCGCGCCGAGCGCGACCAGGAAATGGGCGAGATCCTGCACATGCGGCTCGGAGGCGACGTTGCGCAGGTACGTCGTGCCGTGGGCGGCCACCGCGGCAACCAGCGCGTTCTCCGTGGCGGTGACGCTGGGTTCGTCGAGGAATACATCGGCGCCCTTCAGACGCGAGGCGCGGAACTCGAGCCGGTGGGTCGCCGTGACGGTGGCACCCAACTGCTCCAGCGCCAGCATATGCGTATCCAGCCGGCGGCGGCCGATGACGTCGCCGCCGGGCGGTGGCAGCGCGACCTCGCCGCAGCGGGCGAGCAGCGGGCCGGCCAGCAGGATCGAGGCTCGAATCCGGACGCAGAGGTCCGGATCGAGATCAGCGGCGCGGATTTCCTTGGCGTGGATGGCAAGGGTATTGCGGCCCTGCCATTCGGCGGAGGCGCCGACCGAGCGAATGAGCTCGACCAGCGTTTCGGTGTCACGAATCCGCGGCACGTTTTCCAGCGTCACCGGGTGTTCGGTGAGCAGGGCCGCGGCAATGATCGGAAGCGCCGCGTTCTTGTTGCCGGATGGTTCGATGGTTCCGCTCAGGCGGCGGCCGCCTTCAACGATGTACTGAATCGGAGGCGTTCGGTGCTGCGCACCGGACAGATTTGACTCATCGGTCAAGGGAATCTCTTCTGGATAGGGATGTCGTGCGGCCAGCCTATCAAAGGCCGAGCCGCCTGTATCTATCTGTCCGGCACCACAGGTCCAGAGCCGATCTCGTATGGCCGGGCTCAAAACTCTTGTTTTGTCGTGTTTTCTTCACACGAACCGGTATCCACTTCGCTTGAAAACGCTTTATGGAATCCGCTGCCGGCTCGGCCATGGATCGCGCGGTGTGAAGCGGTGCGCGACCTTCAGGGCGCCGAATTCATTGGTTTCGAGCGCGATCTTCTGGGCAAGCATGATGTCGCCGGGCACGAGATAGCAGTCGGGGATAAAGCACCATCCCGCTTTTGGACGCCCGAAATCATCGATCTCGATGACGTTCATGGATGACGCGTAGCGGATCCGGTATCGCTTGCCGGTGTGACAGCCGATCACGTCGAAATATTTGCCGGTCTCGAACTGTAGCAGCTGGCTCGGTGATAGCCATTCCCGCAGCAACTTTATCCCGCGAGCTTTGCGGTCGTCGGTAACAAGCCGCACGCAAAGCTCGCGCCATCGTCGGAGGCGCTGCTGCCAGTCAGACGATAAGGCCCACATGGCGCAGAGAACTGATCAACCGCCTACCAGGCGCGGATAGAACAGCGTCTCGTTCGCCGAGGGGTCGAATTTTCTGACGATCCTGACTTCGCCGGAGGCGGACCGAGCCGCTGCGGTGAAGCCGTTTCCGACCAGATCGTTGAAGGCCTTCTCAGCCTTGCGAAGGGCTTCGCTATTGTCAGCATCGAAATAGTGCCGGCTGTCGCCAGTGTGATCCATTACGATCAGCGTTGCCATGGTGGGTCTCCCGGATGTGCCCCCGCCGTTCTAGAAAATCACTGCCAAGCGAATCGGTTCCAATTAATATTGCAGCCAATTAATGTTGCCCCGAGTAACATTGCCCAAGTTGTGTTGCACCTCGTGTCGCACTGAATTTCCCGGCGGCTCAGCCCTTGCCGCCGCATTCGCCGACGAAAAACCTTCCGCCGTACCTGCCGCCCGGTTGATTGTGCCGGCAAGGCGAGGTCACTGCCCCAGCTTTGCCATCACAACGTCACAGATGGGCCGACGCTTCCCGGACGCTGAAGCGCGCCCCGTCTGGCTTCTTCACGTAAAGGTGTCCTTCCAGCACGGATTGCATGTTCTCGAACATCGCGTAGAGATCGTCGCAATAGACCGAGGGGTTGTCGTAACCGTTCTTTCTGGAGAAACGGTGCGGAAGATAGCCGCCGCCGCAGGCATTCATGAATTTGCACTGCCGGCATTTCTCGCAAAGATTGATCGATGCGTCGCGCGCGGCTTTCCAGCGCGGCTCGCTCCTGACCTCATCGATCGCATGTTCGAAAATATTGAACCTGGTCTGCGTAGAGCCGTCGCCAGCAATGCGCAGTACGTCATGGGCTTCGACGGAGCCGTCGGTCATGACGGTGCAAAGCTCGATCGGCTTGTGGCCGACGCCCTCGGTCGGTGACGAGTTG
>Ga0310811_10008931_pt1 | contig 12909 bp, 8 predicted proteins | sample YCmetagenome_FD_207642 | JGI IMG/M metagenome (GOLD analysis project Ga0310811, IMG submission 207642) | Soil microbial communities from experimental microcosm in Duke University, North Carolina, United States - YC | ecosystem: Engineered > Artificial ecosystem > Soil microcosm > Unclassified ...
TGAGAAGCTGCTGAAAAAGAAGCTGCCCGAGAAGATCCGTGGGAAGCTGACCTTCAAAGACATCTCAGACGATGCCCTGAAGCACTCCAAAGAAGAGAATGGCGAAGACTCCACCTACGAGCTGGGTCTAAAGCTGGCCATCATCGGGCAGGACTTCGATCGCCGGCAGGCTGAGGCAATTACCAAGAAGGACATTCAGGACTGGCTCCTGGATCAGACAGACGAGCGGGAGTGGTCACCAGCGACCAGAAACCGATATCAGGCTGCATTCTCTCTTGTGTTTAGGGTGGCAGTGGACAATGAGAAGCTTTCCCTGAACCCCGCAGCTAGGATCAAGCGCAAGCCTGAGCACAATGACCGCATCCGGTTCATGTCTGCGGACGAGGAAAAGAGATTCGTTACCTATATAAAGGAACGGTTCCCTCATTACCTGCCGGCCTTCATGTTCTCCATCCACACCGGTTGCCGCCTGAGCGAGCAGCTCGGCCTTCTCTGGTCCGATATCAACCTGAAGCAGAGGATAGTGACCTTCTCCAAGACGAAGCCCGGCAAGACGCGCCATGTGCCACTAAATGCGATAGCTCTGGCTGCTGTAAAGGCCTCCCAATCCGATAGTGACCATGTGTTCCTCAATACTGAGGACGGGGCCCTGGGGTCAATACGCCACTGGTTTGAGGATTCAGTCTCTGCCACGAAGCTAAAGGCCTATACGTGGCACTGTAACCGGCATACCTTCGCCTCGCGACTGGTCATGGCCGGGGTGGATATCAGGACCGTGGCCTACCTGATGGGCCACAGTACAATACAGATGACGATGCGGTACGCCCATCTGGCCCCCGAACATAACCGGGAAGCCGTTGAGCAATTGTCGAAGGCAGTGGTTACTAAATCGGCGACTGTCCCAAATGAAACAAAGAAAAGAAGGCCTCAAAAAGCCTCGTAAGTAATTGAAAGAAAGCGAGTAACATGAAACGTGCGAAAGTGGCGAAATTGGCAGACGCACCAGACTTAGGATCTGTTTTAGACTACTTTGCACTATTCCGCAAAAAGTAGAAAAGAGTGTAAATCCCCTTTATCTATGCGGTTTTTACCCAACACACCAAGTTGCAAGATGACGCAGAAAGCCGCCGTTTCGTACTTACAAGTGGTGACTAAATCGGTGACCGAAAAAGATGCCCCCGAAGGGGCCACAGCTACATCGTCCAGAAGCATCCACTTGAGGCCTTTGGATTGGCGCCGATGGTCAGCTTCGCAGTGGAGTTGGCCGGAATGGTTACGGCAGTAGTCAGGCCGTTTACTGGCTGGCTGGCGCTGGCGCCCTGAACAGTGACCGTCTGGGCTGACTGAGGGTTTACGATCGTATAGACCGCCCCCGTAGGACCGGTGCAATCCGGCAGGGTAATCGCTGTGGCCCCTGAGAGCGTTCCCATGGTGCTGAAGGTGTCGCCCGAGGCAAGCGTGGTTGCCGTGGTGATGACCTTGGGCGTCCCTGCACTATAGCCAGAGAAGTAGTAGTTCAGCGTGTTGCTGGCTGCCGTAGCGATCAATCCTTGCCCGGTTGCTGTAGGATGCACACCGTCTAAGAAGTAGGTCGTGTTGGCAGAGGCTCCATCTGCCTGCAGGAGTGGGTTCGAAACGTCAATCAATCCCCTATATCCCCATGCTTTCCATTGCGATACGACGAGAGCATCATATGCATCTTTCTGAGCATCATTCGTAGGCGTCCCGGGAACGGTACTATTACCACTTTGGCTGAGTACGGTCATGATGAACGGCACACATCCAGCAGCATTCATTGACTGAGCTATAGATGCAGCAGATTGAGCCGCCTGCGTGACTGTCCTTCCCTTGAGGTCATTCGTTGCGCCAAAGTTTATTGCTATAGCAGGACCGGCATCCGTCTTGCAGTATGGAGACACCCTCCAAGGCTCAGAGATCGCCATGACCTGCATAAACGCTCCATAGACTCCCCAGTTGTTTATGGAGTATGTGGGCTGGTTGGTCAGCGTAAGCTGCGAACCCCAAGAATAGGAAGTGTTGCAGGCCGTCCCGTTCCATGCGCAAGTTATGGAATCTCCTATAAGGTTCATAACCGCTTGGTAGGAGCGATATTGGGGAGGGGATAGTGAAACTCCGTTATTGGCCTCGTAGGCGAGTAGCGCGACGGCATCCGATTTAGCCTGTGGGGCAGTCAACTGATTTGAAAGAACCCTAAGCCGGTAAACGGTGCCGATGATGCCCGCGCTGGCAAATGCTCCAGCGGCATTTGGATTCCCTAAGTTATAGTTTCCGCTGGACTGATAACCATAGCTGAATCCATGGAGGATGTAAGCCGTCTCGTTTCCATCAATGTAAATATGGTCAAGATCTCCAGAACCAGTGCCGAGAACAAAGGTAAGAACGTGACACCCGGCGAAGTCATCATTGACGGTGTCTCTATTCCCTCCACCTGAAAGTATTCCTGGGCTGAAGAGGCCGCCGACTCCAGAACCTGCGTAAGGGAAATTGACCCCAGAAACGCCAAGAGAGCTTGAGATGAATACTGCGTTTGTGTTGGATTTGAACTGGCCGTTAACGGATGGCATTGGATCTATGCACGCCACAATTTCAAAGGTTTTAGCCGTATTTAGCGAAGAGGGCAGAGTTACCCCCTGAGAACCTTGCGTAAATTGAAGGCCGTTTTGTACCCAGGTTGGGAGCCGCCCCGCAGTAAGAGTAGCGTTGTTCCCGTTGCCACTTGAATCTGTGACCGTGGTTCCTGTTCCATCATCCATCAGGTAATCCGCTAGAGGAGTTCCTAGCAGATTGCCACTAGACGATCCACCACTCCCCCCACACTGCCACCCTGCATTGCTGTACTGGCGCAGAGAGGCCGCGCCGCAGGTGGTGCCGACGTTGACGTATGTATCCCCTAGAGCGGGGTTGGTGACCTCAATATCCGCGTAGCCGTAAGCTTTAGGGCCTGCCGGAAATCTCGGAGCCGGTACGCTAGAGAAATTGGCCGTAAGGTTCGGAGATGCCCCCGTGACCGCCACTGAAACCGTAGCAGAGGCGCCCGAGGCATTGGGTGCGACCTTGAAGACCCACACAGCCCCCTTCTGATCGATGCTCGACGTATCCAAAAGCGTAGCGGTAATCACTCCGCTGGCACTGCAAGTTCCACTCGCCCGGAGCTGATCTTGAGAGACAGGGGTTCCGCTCATCGTAGGCGGGACGGGGCTGGAAAGCACAGCAGACCACGCGCAGGCTCCCCACGTTTGGCCGTCCGTGTCTGTAACGGTGGCAGTCATGGAAGATGTGGATGCAAACGCACTGAGGCTAGCCGCGCACAGTAGGGCAGCGGCCATGCGGAGTATTCGGATCATTGGCTCTCCAGTTTTGGGTTTTGTGATATAAATTCCGTTTATGCAGAGATTTAGGGGCATACAGGCTCTCCGTGGAGTAGCCGCCTGTATGGTTGTCGTCTACCACGCAATCGGGCTATGGAGTCACGACTTCTCGGGCAAGCAATCCTGGGAGAATGGCGCTGCAGGCGTCGATATCTTTTTCGTCATCAGCGGATTCGTGATGGCGATCTCAGACAGCAACGTAAGCGCCTCGCAGTTCCTCAAGAAACGCTTCTTCAGGGTCATGCCGCTGTACTGGCTGCTCACTGCGTTGATGCTCGTAAAGATGCAGGTGCACATGTCCGCCCCTGCCGGTTCTGAGTACATCCAGACCCCACTGAGTTACGTGGTTTCTTCCCTGCTGCTGATTCCCTACAAGAACTCTGTCGGGCTCGTTCAGCCGATCCTCGCCGTAGGATGGACGCTCTCTTTCGAGATGTTCTTCTATCTCCTGTTTGCCGCCGCCCTGTGGCTGAGAGTGGGGGTCGTTAGGTTCCTATCTGCCGCCCTGATTCTGCTTTCGGCCGTCGGTCTGTTCCGCGCCAACTCGTGGCCGGATGTGACCGTGTTGCTGGATCCGATCCTGCTGGAGTTCCTTGCTGGCGTTATTCTTGGCTCTGCCTTCAAGTCTGGCTGGCGCATGAACCCCGTGCTGTCTGCCGCCCTCGGCGTGGTCGGGCTGGGAATACTGTTCGCCCCTGTCCCGTCATTCCTCGGTGGCCGTCCGCTGGTATGGGGTACGTGCGCTCTGCTGATCGTTCAGGCTGTCGTAATGCTGGAGGACCGTATTTCTCCGCCGAAGGCACTTCTTTCAATCGGAGATGCTTCTTACTCCCTGTACCTCTGCCACGTATTCGCCATTCAGGCACTGGCGAGAATCTTCATCCAATGGGGATTCCGCGACCTTGGATGGATGGTCGCAGAATCCCTCATTGGTTCCATTCTTGCTTCTCTGCTCCTCTACAGGTTCATAGAGAAGCCCTTACTGAATAGGAAACGTAAGCCCATCCAGAGACACATAGTTCGTGGCACAGGTCGAATAGTTCACGACTGAGACGTTTCCATTGGCCTCAACCAGCACTTCACAGGAGTCGTATACGCTTCCTGTGAACGCATCAGCAATCAGGCGAACAGAAGCAAGCGGACGATAGCCTGTGGGGAGTGTCATGACCTGCGCCGCCGAACCCGGAACGATGAGGCCGGACAGATTGACCGAATTCCGGTCCAGCCGGAACTGCGCTGTCTGGTTCGGCGAGCCGAAGTTATGCCAGCCATTTGCAAAGGTAGGCGTCTGCCAAGCATCCTGGTCGGCATACCGCACGTAACTATTAGGAAAAGCATGGAGCACAGTTCCATCGCTCGAGATATGCGATACCGAAAGAAGGCCTATGTGGGTTCCATCTCCCGACGAGGTGACGCAGGCTGTCGCAACAGCGGAGCAGTGGATATTGGAAGCCTGACCATCACTGGAAAACTCGTAGACGCCATATCCCGCCGCGGCTCCCGCCGTGTAATTGGAGATGCTAATGTCTTCTACACTGCTCTCCCCAGGCCCCAGAGTTTCGAGAACTATTCCATTGATACCAGTACCGCCGTCCAGATTCAGGTGGCTTATGTCGACGTGGCGAGAGCCGTCCTGAAACGCGACCGCATTATCTCCAGAGGTGTCGAGGATGTTTCCGCCAGAGATCGTAACGTGATCGATCTTCCCCGGATTCCCCGTTCCCGGATCGGGAGCAACGTGGCCTATGATGGCTCCGTTGAGCATCCCTTCTGTATGAATATTGGTGACTGTGACGTCATCAAGCGTGGCGCCAAAGGTGTCCAAGGTAAAGGGGTCGCCGCAATTCAGTTGCGTCAGCCCGTCAACCGTTATGTGCTCCGCATAGCTAAAAACATCATCGGATTTAACGATGCTGCAGCTGGATGCAGAGAGAGCATCGGTAATGTTGGTCAGCGTTGCATTCGTGGCCTTGATGACGTTACCGTAAAAGCCGTTATAGGTCTGGATATTCTCTTCGACCAGCCCGGTGATGTGCTCAAAGAGAAGGGAGTGAGTGTGAAATCCTTCTCCCCCCTGCGCCGCTGTGCATGCAACCGTGCTGATATTACGAGCATGCACGCTGTAAAGCATTGGTTGATTGATGCCGTTTGGCGTCACCTGGAGCGCGGAATTAGCGTTGCAGTCTCCCGTAACGTCTACCCCGAAGTCGGAGAAGGTAAGATTCGAACCGATCAGCGAAACGTTTCCAGTAACGACTGAACCTGTGCCAGCGACGAATCCCGTGGCCGGTGTCGTTCCGGTGATGGACTGGTTCGCCTGTGGTGTCTTGATTCCCTGAATGGTGAGGTTGCTGCGAGAGATGCCGCTGCCGAAATCTCCGGAGGTGTAGGTTCCCCATCCGAGATCAACAGTAGCACCGGCAGAATTCGCGGCATTGATGGCCTGAAGCAAAGTAGCAGAGGTTCCTAGCCATTCCGGGCGAACTGCTATCAGTCCTGCGATGCTCCCCGCGCCTCCGAAGATCTGCACTGGAGATGCGTCGATAGGGCCAATCACAGTGAGCGTTATCCCGGTTGCCGGCTGGAGCTGCGCCGCATTTGCGAACGAAAGGGTCACGTTAGAGGGGATGGTGTAGTTTGATGGAACTGCGATCGTGGTGCGGATTCCAATCGTGCAGGGGTTGGACGCACACGCCGTAACTGCAGCCTGCAACTCGGAGAAGGTCGTCGGATAGGCGACGTTGTTTACCGTAGCCGCCTTGACTGTCGTAAATGTTCCCAGATCGGGAGCGGTCTGACCGATCGGACCGGTAAAGGTGGTCGTGGCGGTTACAGTCTGAAATGTAGCCGTGGTCCCAGAAATTGGCCCGGTAAAGGTGCAGCCGCTTGTAGAGCATGCCGAGATGTAGCCCTGCACGTTATCTACGGTCCAGATAACGGTTCCTGAAGTGTCCTTGAGGATGAACTTATAGGCCGCTGACCCGAGCCAGATGTTTGCCCCGCCAGCCACGTCCAGCGTGATCGGGTTGGTGTTCTGCCCCGTTCCGGTCGAGTCCACATAGGTCGCCAGGGGATTAGTCGTGCCAGCGGCGTAGGTGTTGAGTGTGCAGCCCGAGCAGGGGGAACCGGTATTGTCCACGAACGTTACGTGAGGATTGGTGATGGGTGAGACGGGAACCGCCAGAGCTGGGACGCACGACAGCGCGACAGCTAAAAGAAGCCGTAGTTTCATGATGGATTTTCCTCGTGGGTTGTTTACTTCTGTGCTCGCGCTGCTTTCTTGCGCCGGATGTATTCCTGGAGGGGTTCGTTGTAGACTGGTCTCACCATGGGTGAGCTTTGATTCTGTACTGGATTCTCAATTGGGGGTGGTGCTGGGCTGATTCTCGGATTCGGGAGAACAAGCTCAGTCGGGCTGATGTCTCTTACGGCAGCCTTGAGCGCCCTGTTGCCAATAATCTCCGGGCCTCCACGCACAGCCTGAACACCACGCTCGAGGATTCCCATCTTCGTAGCTGCCGGGAGATCAGTGCCGCCCATCGCCGCCTTACCCGCCGCGTTCGTGTTCGTATTCGCTGAATAATTCGCCTCATCTGCTATTGTGCGCAGCTTGCCAGCTTTGCGTCTTAGGGCCGCAATGTCTTCCGGCTCCAGCCCGGTAGCATCGGCCAGATTGTCATGCAGGAGGCTTGTCAGCTTCCGCTTCTCTGCCAACAGGTCCGCATCGCTTACGTTCGCCGCGCTGGTCTGCATCGCGGTAGCCTTTCGATAGTTAGGGCTCATTTCCTGATTGATCGCATTGATGCGCTGGTTGATCTCTCCCAATGTCGCCCTCGATCCCTCAACATTAAGCTTTGCGCCGCGATAGTCTGGAGGGACGTTTACAACCCTGCCTTCATTGGGCTTCAAGATGACATCATCGAAATGGCTCTGGATGGAGTCAGCAGCTCCTTTGGCTGCCTTTGCGAAGTCTACGGTGGAATTGATCTGGATGTTGTTTTTCTTGGCGTAATCGAGCACTGTTCCAGCCTCTTCCGTGGCCGCGCTTACAAAGTTGGGCATGCCCTGCACCTGGACCGTGAGAGCCTTTGCCAGTTTGCGGGCAGCCGCTTCGGGGGCGGTAACAGTGGTCGATTCGGGATAGATTGCACTCTTGGCCTTGCTGGCCGCCTCTCCCGTCGCCTCCGCTGCAGCAGTAATTCCCCTCCCGGCAACCCGTGCAGCCGGTCCAATGACCTCAGGCCCGAACTCGGATGCCAAGATACCGGTTCCAGTACCCGCAGCGCCTGCGATATTGCCTTCATCGACCTGCTTCCCCGCATTGACGATACTCTGCCCAACAAAAGGAACGGCCGCTGTGAAATGCTTCTGCTGCTCTACTAAATCCTTCGACTTCAGGCCGGCCCGAGCCTCGTTGAAAGACCTCTTCCCCTCCTCGAAAAGCCCCTGCACGGCATGTGCCCCGGCTTGAGATGGAATAGCGATATCGATCAAGCGTGATGGGGACACGCTGCTTAGCCCCGTGGCATCGGCAAGGGATTCCAGAAATCCCTTCTGCTCTCCCTTGACGCGTTCACCCGTCGCCGGGTCAATCTGGACCGCGCTTACCCGTTCGCCAGTCTGTGGGTCGATGGTTACTGGAGCTGCCATTTGCCATCCTTGTAAACGATCTTGTCGCCGTAGGAGTTAGTTTTCGTTTCTCCGTCTTTTGGAGTGCTCTCCGTCTGCGGCAGTTCAGCGCTGTACATTCTCCCTAAGATGGGGTTCTTGCCGATGCGCGACCTTGCTTGAGAGATAACAGATCCACGTATGCCCTCCACAGACGCATGTCTCGCCTCTGGGCTGGCATTCAGAGGTGCCAGCTTGAGTGCCTGAGCCCTGGACGTGTCGCTTCCCTGTCCGCCGCCCATAACCTTCGCGTAATCGTCAGCTACACCGAGCAGGATCGAAGCATACTTCGCTACTGGTCCGCTTCCCGTTGCCGCCTTCTCCGCGTCTGCGATGCTGTTGAAGACTGGAATCTGACCTCCGGGAATATCCTTCGCGGCCTCTTCCAGCTGGTCGAGCGTGCCGCCTTTATCGATAAGCGAGTTCGCAGATCCAAAGAATGCGACATTGGTCGGCGACTTGGCCACCTGAAACTGCGCGTCAGCTTCCTGCGCGTTGTACTTGCCGCCACTCTTCTGTTTCGCGTAGAAGAGGGTCTTGGCGATGAAATCCGGCGTTGCTCCGCGTGATTTCAGTTCCGACAATGTTGCGTCGTGGTCAATCAGCAGCTGCGCTGCGGCTTGTGGATCGCCCTGCGACAAGGCTTGCCGCTGCTTCGCGAGCGCCATCTCGTAAGGCTGTCTCGCTGAAGCTTCTGCCGCCGCCTTGCGTCCAGCCTGTTTTACCTCTCCAGCCTGAATCTGCGCAGCACCGGGAGCCGTCCCCATGGAAATTGAGGCGGAGGAAGGGGCATAGAACGGGCTGTTGGGGTCAGACTTTCCTTCCTCTTGCTTGAGGGTGGCCTCCTTCTGTCTCCGCGCCAACTCCGCATCGAGGTAAGCGTTGTTCAGCGATAACAGAGGCCCAAACTGCTTCAACTGTTCTTTCGTGAGCGGCTGATTTGGGTTGAGGGGCTGCTTATTGTTACCCGGAATCGCGTCATACTGCTGCGCGATAGCTGGCCAGTTGGCCGCAAGCTGATCGTCGGGCAGGTTCATGACGTTGCTGTAGAGCTGTAGCGTAGCGTCATGAGCCGCCTTCTGATTCGCGAGTGATTTTTCGTCCAAGCTCGCTAGAGAGGTTCTGGTTTCGAGATCGGCTTTCTTCGCCGCCTGCAGTGCGCCCTGGGAAATCTGGCCATTCGCCGCCAGCACGTCAGCAAGCTGGCCAATCGTCTTACCGCGGTTCGCGGGATCGGCAGTGATGGCACGGAATGCCTCTTGATCCTTCACAGCCTGCTGCTGCTGCTCCAGGCCCAATTGTCCTGCCTGCGCCTGCTGCTGGAGAACCTGCATCCGCAAAGGGGATTCCTGTTCCTGAATATGGGCCTGGCGCGCCGCATTCTTCAACTGCAGAAGTTGGCCGTACTTCTGGAGCACGTCAGTCTGTTCCGGCGTCCTAACACTCAGAGCGGGAAGAGGGATGCTAGACATTCAGGACATTTCCTTTCTTGAGCTGGCTGATAAGCGCGAGATTCGAGAGGTTCCCACCTATCCCACTGAGCCCCTGATTCCAGGCATTGCCCGCGCCAACATATCCGGAGGCCGTAGCCGCTCCCGCATTGTTGATCTGCTGGCCGACGTTGGCCGCGGTGCCGAGCAGGTTGCTGCTGACGTTGTTCGATGCAGCCTGCCCAGATGATGCCAACTGGTTAGCCGCCGTCTGCCCTACCCCGGATAGCGCGGCGAGCCGATTGAACTGATTGGTCTGGTCGGTGTTGTACGCGTTGTACTTGGTCGTGTAGTCCTGCAAGGCTCGGTTGTAGACGTTACCGTACTCGTTCGAGGCGTAATCCTGCGCGTAAGTGTCGAGCGCCTTAGCCGTGCCACCAGTAAGCACGCTGCCACGCGCAGCCGCAGACCTCTCAAGAGCATCCGTGCCCAGCTTGAGGCGAGCCTGATAGCCGGGGTCGTTCTGCTCTGTCAGTCCAGTAGGCGCGGTAAAAGTTCCTGAGTATGGCGTCAACAAAGAGCCGCCCGGAGAGGTACCAGAGGTCAACTGCTGAAGCGCTCCCTGTCCAGCCTGCAGCCATGGCGCGATCTGCTTCTGCGTCGTGTCGTACTGCTGCTTCTGGAAGTCGAGCGCGTCCTGTGAGGCTTTGTATTGCAGGTCTGCCGCATGGTTTGCGGCCTGTGTCTGCGCGTCAGCTGCCTTACCAGCTGAACTCGCCCCAATCGCCGCGCCTCCGATACTCCCGATGGCACCAATAGCCCCAAGCGCTGCCAGTGGCATTAGAGTTTCCTCCGAAAGATGCTCCAATCCTGCTTTACGAACCCGAGGGCCTGTGCAATCCGGCCAATCCTCTGCCCGCCTTCATCGTTGCGCGTCATGGTCATAATCTGCTTCACCCCGATCGTTTCTTCCGCATACTTCATTGCAAGGTTGTAAAGGTTGCGCAAGTGCGCAGAATGATCGTGCGCCCATAAACCCTCAAGGAAAATGGCGTTCTGCATCATCTGGTAAGCCACGATCTGTCCGTCTTCATCGAACTCGACAGCGGCGATGTAGCATCCCGAAGCAGGTATTTCGCTTCCATTCCGCTCCAGCACTGGCCTAAGCTGCACGTCTAATTCTTCTGGGTCAGTCAGCATCCGAAACGTATGCATTTATCCTCTAGGTCGGCGGCGTGTATGCCGATACCGATCCATTCGTTAGGGTCAGCGAGCCGTCTGTCCCGCCTGTCGTAAGCTTTGCCAACGCCACCGTCCCGCTAAACAGCCCGCTGGGAAGCTGTGCCGTAGTCGCTCTTCCTGATATGTCCGCAAACGCAGGCTGAGACTGCGTGAACGCACCAGTCGTAGCGTCGTAGCTTGCCAGCCATTGATGCGTTGCGGGTGTAGACGTGACCGGGAATGGAGGCACGCCGCTGATATCAGTCAGGGCAGGCTGAGACTGCGTGAACGCACCGGATGCATCGTTGAAGCTGTCCAGCCACTTGTGCGGCTCCTTTGAGATCGTCGTGGCCTTGGCATGTGGTAGCCAGTCCGTCCCATCGAAGACAAGTATCTGGCCTTCATCCGGAGCCGATGACACGAATGCGCCGAATGCAACCTTGCCCCCGGCCAAAGGAGAACCATCTCCATCGTTGATGTGGTCGGTATCCTTGTTCACGTAGCTGCGCGCAAAATCGATGCCTTGCGCCGTTACGATTCCCGTATCGTCGATGTTCTGCAGGATGAGCAGTATCGGGGCCGTGCGATTCCCTACCGTGGCATCCGCGCCAAGGTTGCCGTCAAAGTTTCCCTGCTGGTCGAACGAATTGTTGACGATCTGCTGTACAGCCTGAAACCATTTGATCCAAGTAAAGCTGACCATCCCCGTAGACTTGTCAATCAGCGGAATCTGAGGGGTGATCGATGATACGACCGGACTTTTACTCATTTCGCCACCAAATAGGTGGCTACGATCGCCACCGGGATGGGGTCTGAGACAGAAACTTCATAGACTCGATATCTCGAGCGGCCCAGCCGTCTCCAGATGACCCGCGACGTGTATTCACCGGCAAAACCCATACCGGCTACATGCTCATTCGACCACGTCGATCCTCGGTTATCGCTCCACCGTAGCATCGCCTGCGGCGGTCTCGGGTTTCCATCTCCGTCTGTAAGCGGAGGCTGCGGGCCCAACCCTGTAGCGAAGTCCACTGTCAGTTCGTTGTGGTAAATCCATTGCATCTCGCTCACCAGCGTTGGTGAACGGCGAAGCCTTCTGATGGGCTGGCCGTCATCCGTAACGAAGGCATAGACGCCGCCGCCCGTGTCGTAGGCCATCGCCATCTCCCACAAGTTGCCGGTCTGCCAGTCGCCTACGAGGTGCTTACCGAAGGCGTACATATGGTTCCAACTGCGGTGAGGACCGAAAGCACCTTTTTTCCACTCAGCGCGCTTGTGCCAGAGTCCTTCCGCGACGTCATAGACCCACGTGCAGTCCGTTCCGGGGATGTAGAGAACCCAGAACAGGTGGCCTCCGTCCTGATACGAGTAGCTGACGAGTCCGGAGATCTGATCCGGCGTGTAAGACGAAAGTGCGACCTCTACCGCGTGCGTCGAAATCCTCTGCGGGGTGTAGCCGCTCGCTCGCCATGCCTGCCGGGCGCCACGTGTGTCTTCGCTGATCCAAAACACCGTGTTATCGAGCAAATCGACGCCAAAGGTTGCCCCCGCTCCCATTTCAATGAGGGCGCCAGGAATTACGTCGAACACTTCGTCCGATCCAGTGTCTTGATAGGGCTGTGCATGTTGTGCGCCAATCACCCACAGTTCCCGATGGCTCACTTCGATGGAGACGATGTTTTCCGGGAACACGGAGACCGCATTGACCTGAATCCCCGGCCATGTCGCGCCGTCGAGAATGGCTGATATCTGGAACTTGTTACTGTTTTCGAAGATGACGATGAAGTAGCCGTCTGAATACTTCACCTTGATCGGCTTGCCTGCGAGAAGAGGCGTCACTTCCGTAAACGAGTCGCTCGCAAGCTCGTAGCACCACGCTTTACCGCCAGCGACAATCAGAAGCTCGATATTGCTGGCCGCGATCGATACTGGGCCGCCGTAAGGGTCAAGCGTGCCATCCATGCGGGCGTTGTAGGTTCCATCCGCAAAGACCTCGTAGAGCGTGTCACCTGCAGCCTCAAACGCCCTGCCGTTGATCTCTATGCTGCCCCGCGTCGGTCCTTTGGGGAGGGCGGCGAAGACTTTCAGGCCGGGTGTGCCGAGATACGAGCGCTGCGTCTGCGCGCCGGGAGTCTCAAGCGTCTCCGCGAAAAGGTTGATGCACTCCTCGTCCGCAATGACGTTCGATTTGGCTGTGTATG
>Ga0310811_10008933_pt1 | contig 12909 bp, 9 predicted proteins | sample YCmetagenome_FD_207642 | JGI IMG/M metagenome (GOLD analysis project Ga0310811, IMG submission 207642) | Soil microbial communities from experimental microcosm in Duke University, North Carolina, United States - YC | ecosystem: Engineered > Artificial ecosystem > Soil microcosm > Unclassified ...
TAGCGGCGCGCCTCTTCGTCGCCGGACGTGTACCAGCGCAGCTCGAGCTCGTCGAGGTACGGGCGCCCCGCGAAGTGTTGATCGAACGCGACCAGCGCGAGCCGCTGCCGCTTGCGATCGAGGCTCGCCACGCGGAACGGGCCCGAGCCGATCGGGTTCTTCTTCTGCGCGGCGCCGTTCGGCGTGATCGCGCTCTGCGGTTGCGCGAGGTACAGCGCGAGCTCCGGCGTCGGCGCCGCGAGCGTGATCGTGATCGACGTCGGATCGGCGTCGATGCGCGCGACCGGCGCGAGCAGCCAGCCGGCGTCGCTCTTCGCGAGGCGATCGAGCGACGCGGCGACGTCTTTCGGCGTGAGGGCCGAGCCGTCGTGGAAGACGACGCCGGGGCGGATCGCGATCGTCGCGTGCAGCCCGTCGGGCGAGACCTGCGGCGCGCCGGCGGCGAGGTGCGGCGTGACCGCGCCGTCGGCGCGCACCTGATAGAGCGTATCGAAGACGAGCCCGACCACCTCGATCTCGGCGTGCGTGCGCGCGGCGACCGGATCGAGCGACGCAGGCTCGCCGAGCAGCGAACCGATCGCGCCGCCGCCGAACGCGGGGCGGCCTTCGGCGTGCGCGTGCGCGCTCGCCGCGAGGATCAGCATCGTTGAAAGAAGCGCACGCATTTCAAAGCATCAGTTCAGGAGCCACAGATCGACGCGCGCCGCGCCGGCCAAGCGTACCGCCGCGACGACCTCGAGATCGCCGCTGCCGTCGAGATCTGCGGCGACCACGCCCGCGACCCCGCCGGTGAACTTCTTCTTGTACGCCGGCTTGCCGACCGCGCCCGCGCGCGCCGCGCTGTAGACGCTGACCGAATCGGGATCGCCGGGCGCGCCGTCGCCGGACGTGATGACCTCGGGCTTGCCGTCGCTGTCGACGTCGGCGATCGCGAACGCGACGCCGGCGCCCGCGACCTGCACGCGCCGCTCGGCGGGGCACGACGCGTCGCCGTGCGCGCAGCGGGTGCGCAACGCGACCTCGAGCACGCCGCCGGGCCCGAGGGTCGCGATCGCGATCATCGCGCGCCCGCTCTCGTCGACGAGATCGCCGCGGCAGCGCAGCGCGAAGACGCGCGCGGCGCCCTCGCCGCCGAAGTAGTCGCGACCAGGGGCCAGCTCGCCGGCCCGCTCGCGCTCGCCCGCCAACGGCGCGCACATCGGGAACGACGGCAGCGGCGCGACCTCCTTCAGATCGGCGCCGGTGAGCGCGTAGCGCGCGCCCCGCCCCGCCGTCGACGAGCGCGCCCAGATCTCCTTCGCCGATCCACCGCTCGCGACCACGATCGTCCCGACCGGATCGCGCGGCTCGATCGCAGGTGGCTCCGCGGGCAACGCCGCGCGCGCGATCTCCGCGAGCCCGCGCGCGCCGCGCGCCGACAACACGACGACGTCGCGCGTGGTCAAGGCGACGATCTCCGCGCGCCCGTCGCCGTCGAGATCGCCGGCGGCGAGATCGAGCAGCGGCGCGCCGAGATCGATCGAGACCAACCGCTGCGCCTTCCACTTCACCGCGACCGGCGTCGGCGGCTGGAGCGGCGGCACGCGCGCCGCCGCCGCCTCGTCGAGGAGCTGCACCGCCCGCGCGTACGCGCGCATCACGAACGGGCGATCGTCTCGCGCTTCGTCGTGCGCGCGCGCGGTCCCCGCCGCGACGAACACCAACAACGCTGCGATCACGAGATGGCCGCCGCGAAGAGGGGCAAGGCCGAGGTGCGAAGCACCGAGCCGAGCGCGTGGCGCGAAGCGCCTGCGCGAGGACCTGGGGGAGCACCCCGAGCGGCGGCCTGGGATCGTCACGGCTTCGTGCGCGGCTCCGCGTCGTCGTCGCCGGCGTGGCCCGCCTCCAAGACATCGGCATTGGATCCCGTGCCCGCGCCCGTGCCCATGCCCGCGCCCGGCTCACCGCCTGCGTCGTCGTACTCCCCCGTGACGAACGTATTCGTCGTCTGCTCGCCGGGCAGCGGCGCGACGTCCTTCGGCTCGGTCCCCTTCACGAACCACTCGGTCATCTTCGAGTCGCTCGGCGCCGCATCGGCCGCCAACAAGCCGGTCGTCTTGTCGATCGTCACGCTCGTCACGCCCGCCGGCGGCGTGAGCTTCTTCGCCGGCAGCTTCATCGTCTTCACGAGCGACACGAACACCGGCACCGCCGTGACGCCGCCCTGCTCGCGCCCGCCGAGCGAGTGATCGTCGTCGAAGCCGACCCACACGCCGACGACCCAGTCGGGCGTCATGCCGATGAACCACGCGTCTCGTTCATCCGACGACGTGCCGGTCTTCCCGTACACGGGGATCCCGAGCGCCTTCGCGCGCACGCCGGTGCCTTCGTCGACCACGCTGCGCATCATCTCGGCGACGACGAACGCGACCTCGGGACGGATCACCTGCTGCGCCTCGGTCGCCGCCGCTTCCTTGCCGTCGATCGAATCGACGAAGCGCGGCGGCGCGTACTTGCCACCGGCCGCGAAGGTCGTCACCGCGTTGACCATCTCGAGCGGCGTCACCACGCCGGAGCCGAGCGAGAGCGACAGCTCGTTCGGCAGATCGCTCTGGATGCCCATCTTGTGCGCGTAGTCGGCGATCGCCGCCGGCGTCATGTCGGCGGCGACGCGGATCGCGACGGTGTTGATCGACTTCGCGAGCGCCGTGCGCAGGCGCACCGGGCCCTCGAACGTCTTCTCGTAGTTGTGCGGCTTCCAGAGGTTGTAGACCTCGGGCGCGTCGTTCACGACCGACGCCGCGGTGAAGCGGCCCGAGTCGATCGCCGTCGCGTACACGAACGGCTTGAACGACGAGCCCGGCTGCCGCTTCGCCATCGTCGCGCGATCGAAGTCGCCGGCCTTGTTCGAGTAGCCGCCGACGATCGCGCGCACCTTGCGGGTCTTCACCTCGATCACGACGACCGCGCCCTCGGGGCCGGGCGGGATGCGCACCGCGTGATCGCCGTGCACCGGCTTTGCTTGGCTGCGCACGACCGCGACGACATCGCCGACCTGGAAGCGCTCGGCCAGCGTCTTCACCTTGCCGTCGGCCGATGGCGGGTTGTAGCGCGCGTCGTCGGAGGCGAACACCATCGTCGCCGGCCAGTCGCCGAGATCGACGTCGACCTCGTGATCGTCCTCGCGCACGCGCGTGACGATCGCGTCGTAGGTCTCCTTGGCAACGGGCCCGCCCTTGGGCAGCTTCTTGGCGAGCTTCGCGATCTCCTTCTCCATCGCGTCTTCTTTGTCGACCTTCACGTGCCGCGACGGCACGCCGAGCTTGTGGCGCGCGTCGTAGGCGCGGAGGCCTTCCTGCAGCGCCTTCTGCGCGTTGGCCTGGATGTCGGAGTCCATCGTCGTCTTGACCTTCGCGCCGAGGGTCTCGAGGGCGCCGTCGCCGTAGCTCGCGACCAGCTCCTTCTTGGCGAGCGCGACCCACTCGGGCGCGCCGCCCATCTCGGGGAACGGGTTCTTGACGACGTGGATCGGCTCGTTGATGAACTTCTGCGCCTCGTCCTTGGTGATGAAGCCGAGCTCCGCCTCGCGGTTGAGCACGTAGGTCTGGCGCTCCTTCGCGCGCTGCGGGTTCTTGAACGGCGAGATCTCCTCGGGCGCTTTCGGCAGCCCGCCGAGCATCGCGGCCTCGCCGACGTCGAGCTGATCGACGTCCTTGCCGAAGTAGAAGCGCGCCGCCTCCTGGATGCCGTAGCGCTGGTGCCCGAAGTAGATCTCGTTGAGATAGATCGTGAGGATCTCTTCCTTGGTGAGGTGCTTCTCGAGGCGCCGCGCGAGGATCATCTCCTGGATCTTTCGCTTGAAGCTCTGCTCCGGCGACAGGACCATGTTCTTCACGACCTGCTGCGTGATCGTCGACGCGCCCTGCTTGGGGCCGCCGCGCACGTCGTTCCAGACCGCGCGCACGATGCCCATGTAGTCGACGCCGCCGTGCGTCCAGAAGCTCGCGTCCTCGGCGGCGATGAACGCGTTGTAGACGCGCTTCGGGATCTTCTCGAACGGGACGAAGGTGCGGCGCTCGGTGAAGATCTCGCCGATGCGCTGCCCCTTGTCGTCGAGGATCACCGTGACCTGCTTCGGGTGGTAGTCCGACAGCTTCTCGATCGACGGCAGGTCGCGCGAGTAGTACCAGATGATCGACGCGGCGCCGGCGAACGCGAGCGCCGCCGACGCGAGGATCGACAGCGCGCTCCACTTCACGAGCCGCTGCCAGGTCCACCCGCCGCTGCGGTTGCCGATCCACCACAGGCCGAGCCCGATGAACGAGCAGGTGAACATCACCGCGAGCGTGATCTTGTGCGGCGCCTGGAACCTCGTGATGACGAGGAACACGAGGAAGATCGACACCGAGATCGTGCCCGGCACGTACCGCATCGTCCGCTTCGCGGGCGTGGTCCCGCGCGCGAGCCGCGGCTTGTTGGTCGGCGGTCGAGCCATCTCCATTTTCGGCGTCTCTTTGCGGGAACGCTGCAAGGTCGATTCCTACTCGTCGGACGCGTCGTCGCGCCCGGAATTCTCACCCGAGTGCGGGCCCGGTGCCACACCGTCGTGTGTCTCGCCGGACACGTAGCGATCCACGATCGCCGCAGCGCCGCGGATCTTGAGGGCGAACCAGCGCGCGCGGAGACGCGCCTTCACGTCGTCTGCGAGATCGCCGGGCGCCCCGAGGTGGGCGCGGCGGCGCTCCGCGACGCGCGAGACCGCGAGCGCGACCGAGACGCTGAGGTTGAAGCTGCGGGTCATGCCGTGCATCGGGATCGCGACCGCGCCGTCGCACGCGGCGACCGCCTCGTCGGTCATGCCGTCGTGCTCGTTGCCGAACACCAGCGCGACCGGCTGCGCGACGTCGATCGTGTCGATCGTCGTGTCGGTGTCGGGCAGCGTCGCGTAGACCTTGAAGCCGCGCGCGCGCAGCGCGCTCGCGGCGTCGGCGACGCTCGCGTGATGGTGGATCGCGATCCAGCGATGCGCGGCGAGCGTGACCGCGGTGGTCGGATCGAAGCGCGTGCCGCGCTCGACCACGTGCAGCTCGCTGAGGCCGAGCCCCTCGCACGAGCGGATCGCCGCGGCGGCGTTGTGCGGATCGTAGACGTCCTCGACGACGCAGGTGACGCTCGCGAGCCGCTCGGCGAGGACCGCCTCGATGCGCGCGACGCGATCGTCGGACAGGCACGGCGCCAGCGCCTCGCACACGCGCGCGGGCCCGAGCCGATCGATCCAACGATCTATCTCGTCATCTTTTGTCATACGACGTCATATTCCGTAACCCAACCACGCGGTCGCCTGCCAGGCTGCGCGCGCAGAAGCGTCGTCGATCTGGCGCGCGGCCTCGATCCCGACGAACGCGTTCGTGCTCGCGCGCACGCGCAGCTCGCCGCCGCCGACGTACAGATGATGCGACGGGTTGCCGGCGACGATCGCCGCGAGCTGCACGTCGCGATACGCGGGCGCGGCGACGCGCGCGTCGAAGATCGCGCCCTGCGCGGGCCGCGCGCGCATCGAGCCGTCGACGTGGACGCCGAGCGCGTCGAGATCCAGGCGGACCGCGCCGCCGAGGCCGTGCTCGGGGACCTTCATGAGGTCGCGTTCGAGCGCGTACAGCGGACCGAACGGCGGCGGCGCGCCGAGGGTCGCCTCGCCGCGCAGCACGAAGCGCGCGTCGCTCCACGCGGCGGCGGTGGTCGCGGCGATCCACACGCCGGCGTCCGCGGTCGTCTCGATCCGCGCGCCCGCCTCGATCCGATCGATCACGTTGCGATCGCGCGTCGTGAGGGCGGCGCTGACCGAGGTCGCCCCGAACCGCGCGAGCGGATCGCTCGCGAGATCGATCGCGACCGACGCGCGCTCGTCGTCATCGCGAATCCATTGCGCGCGCGTGCCGATCACCTCGGGCGCGACGACGTCGTCGATCACGGCGTCGAAGCGCCACGCGCGCGTGCGCGCGCGGACGTGCGCGCCGGTCGCGCGACGATCCAGGATCACCGCGGGGATCACGCGCTCGGCGAGCGCGCCGTCGCCGAGCGTGACGATCGGCTGCACGCCGGCGGCGAGCTCGAAGCTGCCGTCGTCGCGCCGCAGCGCGAGGTAGCGCACGATCGCGAGCCAGTCGTGCGCGTCGTCCCAGTCGCGCGTCACGATCGCGTCGCCGATCGCGCGCACGCGCACGCCGAGACCGATCGCGGCGCCGCCGTCGCTGTGCTCCCAGCTCGCGCGCGCGTCGAACGCGCTCGTCGCCTCGCCCGCATGCACGCCGCCGCCGATCGAGACCTCCGCGCCGGCGTCTGCGTGCGCGACGCCGCCGGACACCAGGAGCGCGCCGATCATCGCCCGAGCGGAGACCGCCATCCTGGGACATTCGGTCGCACGCGACCACCGGGCAACTTTCCGGCATTGCCCGCGCCGGGCCCGCGCGGTACACGTTCGCGCGCATGCGAAGGCTCGTGATCGCGCTCGTCCTCGGCCTGGGCCTGTGCGCCGCCGCGCCCGCCTTCGCCGACGATCCGCAGGGCGACGACGCGCCTTCGGAGCAGAAGACCGACGACCTGCCGCAGTTCAAGCCGAACGTCGATCCCTCGCTCCTCACCGAGCGCCACATGCGCGAGCCCGAGATCCTGCACGCCAAGCCGTCCGGCTTCTGGACCTCGAACCGCCCCGCGATCGGCGGCGCGTACCGCTACCGCATGCTGCTGATCGGCGTCGCCATCGCGGCGATCATGGGCACGATCATGATCGTCGTGATCCGCCGGAATTCACGTCGGACCGCGTAACGAACCCTCCATTCGACTTCCGTCCTCCGGCTTCCGTCTTCCGGACCCAGATCCGGATCTGATCCGATCCGGAAGTCGGAAGTCGGAGGACGGAAGTCGAACCATCGGGCGTCTAGCGCGGGCGCGCGGAGGTCGGGCGCGCTTTCTTGATCGCGCGGATCGTGCGGCGCATGCAGTCGTCGGTCGATTCGCTGCCGTCCTTGACGAAGACGAGCGGCGTGTTCATCGCGGCGTCGTACTCCTCGGGCGTGAGGCGGTTGCGATCGAGCATGGTCTTCAGGATCCGGTCGAGCTTGCCGATCGTCCAGTTGGCGAGCTCGCCCTTGCAGTACTGCTCGTAGCGCTGCTTCGGGTTGGGCAGGATCGACGAGAAGAACGCCGCCTCGCGCGGGTCGAGATCGTGCGCGCTCTTGCCGAAGTAGTGGCGCGCCGCCGGGCCGATGCCGTAGAGGCCCGGGCCGTACTCGATCGCGTTCAGGTAGATCTCGTAGATGCGATCCTTCGGCAGGATCGTCTCGACGTACCAGGTCAGGAAGAGCTCCTGCAGCTTGCGCGCGACCGTCTTCTCCTTGAACAGGAGGACGTTCTTCACCATCTGCATCGTGATCGACGACGCGCCGAACTTGAAGTCGTTCGCCTCGAGGTCCTTGATCAGCGCGCTGCGGAACTCCGAGATGATGAAGCCGTGGTGGAAGTAGAAGTTGGAGTCCTCCGTCGACATGATCGAGTTGCGGAGGTACGGCGAGATCTGATCGATCGGCACGAAGTCGGGGTTCTCGGGCCCGATGATGAAAGAGGTCCACTCGCCTTCGTCGAGCTCGACCCAGTGCTCGAACGAATCCTTCAGCTTCGCGCCGGCGTCGTCGGGCGCGTGCTTGACGCGGCAGTTGCGGATCCCGAAGCTGTCGGCCTTCGGATCGGCGAACTGCGTCGCCTCGAGGTTGGCCCAGTCGATCGCGAGGTGCATGTCGGCCGAGAACGTGCCGCGCAGCTCGAAGCCGGACAGATACGGCACGATCTCCGGCGGGATCGCCTCGAGCGCTTGCTGGCAGCCGACCGGCGGCACGACGAAGTGCGCGTCGAGCGCCTTCTTCTCGCGGCGCGATCCATCGGCGAGCAGGCCGCCGGGCAGGAACGCGTGGCCCGTGATCTCGAACGGCAAGCCGCGCGACACGAACTCGCCGCGATCGAGCGTGAGCGCGCGCGCGCGCCGATCGAACGAGCCCGCGACGTCGCCCGACATCTCGAGATCGGGCACCGGGCGATCCGCGATCTTCGGGTTGTTGATCGTCAGGTCGCGCAGGTGGAAGCCGCCCGAGAACTTCGCGATCATGCCCTCGACGTCGATGCGCATCGACGCGTCGATCGAGGTCTTGCCGTAGTCGACGATCGATCCGCCGTTCTCGAGGATCGGCCGCAGGCGATCGAGCGTGAAGCGATCGGCGTCGAGCGCGATCGACGCGGTCTGCGCCTGCGGCTCGACCCAGCCCTTCGCGGTCCACAGCTGACCGTCGACGTCGCCGTAGCCGCCGGCGAGCTCGACCTGATAGCGCCCGGGCGAGCCCGCGTCGCCGACGGTGCCCGCGATGCCGGTGAGCGCGAGCTTCGGCCACAACGAGACGCGCCCGCCCGCGACCTTCACGGTGCGCACGCCCTTGTCGCTCACCGCATCGACCTGATCCGCGCCGGCGGACGGCCCCGCCGAGAGCGACGCGCCGAGCCCGCGCAAGACAAGCCGCGATGCCGCGCCGTCGGCCATCTCGGCGTCGCCGTCGGCGATCTTCGCGGTCAGCCCCGCGCCGTCGTCGGTGAAGTCGGCGCGCACGTGGTGCACGTGCACGGCCTTCGGGTGCAGGCCCGAGCCGCCGCCGCTGTCCGCGCCCGATGCGGGCTTCGCGCGCAATCGCTCGGCGATGTCGCTGAAGTTGTCGAGCCCCGCCGCGTCGCGGTGCGCGGCGACCTGCACGCCGTCGACCACCACATCGTTCACGTTCACGCTGCCGACCAGCGACGGCCAGAAGTCGAAGTCGACCTCGACGCGATCGACGTGCACGAGCGGCGCGCGCGTGTCGCGCTCGCCGCGGATCTCCACGTCGTGCAACGTCGCGTGCCCGAAGCCAACGTCGATCGATCCGATCGTCACGTTCCGCCCGAGCTTCCGCTCGAGCTTCGGCACGACCTTCGATCGGATCGCCCACCGCCCGATGCTCGGGTACGCGAGCAAGCCGCCGATCACGAGCCCGACCAGCGACGCACCGACCGCGATCAAGATGATCGCGCGCCGTGACAGCCGCAACTTCGGGAGTCGCATCGACCGGGCGGTATAACACGCCGCCGGGGCGCGCTCTTCACAACTTGCAGCTGAGCGCGACGAAGTGCCCGTCGTCGTTGGCGAGCGTCTCGCCGTAGACGATGAAGTCGCCGGAGTCGGTGTTCACCTTACTGTCGAAGATCCGCTTCCCGCTCTGGCCGTCCATCGTGATCGAGAGCGACAGGCGCGGGCGCTTGCCCTCGCGCGCGTTGACGTCCCTCAGGATGATCGTCGTCGCGCCGGCCGCGAGCTTCGGCGACGACGGCTTGTTGACCTCGATCGTGAAGTCCGACGACGACATGACCTTGAAGCTGTTCCACGACGACAGCGGCGCCTTCTTCAGCTTCTTGTCGAGCGCCTTCAGCTCCGACGGGATGCTCGGCGAGCTCGCGTGGGTCGCGCCGAGCTCGATCGCCGTGCACTGCGCCGTGCTCTGCGCGTGCGCGGGCCACGCGATGAACGCGAAGGCCGCGATCGCGAGGGCTGGCAGGGCGCGCTTCGTCTTCATGTTCCCTCCACGTCGTCGGGCGTCACCAGGATCACCGTCGTCGAACCGTCGTCGTCTCCGTCGCCTTCGATCGTGAACACGTTGCCGCTGCTTCCTTCGGGGGTGTCGAGTGACTCTACCTGCGGGGCCTGTCGCTTGAGCGACGCGGGCTGCGTGCCGGAGCCGCCGCCTTCCGGAACATAGACGGTTGTCGAGCCGCCGGGGCGGACCCACCACATGATCGCCGCGACCGCGCCGGCGGAGACGAGGCCGGTCATGACGTGGCCGCGGTGCGAGTCGATCCAACTCGTGAAGCGTTCCCACGCGCCGGCCTTCTTCTTCGCCGGCACTTTCGCCGCGGGAGAGATCTGCTTGTCGATCTCTCCCCACATGCGCGCGAGCCGCGCGTCCGCTTCATCGGCGCGCAGCTCGAGGTGCCCGCGCACCACGGTGCCGAGATCGCGCAGCGCCCCGAGCTTCTCGCGCGCACGGTCGTCGAGCGACGACTCGACGCGCGCGGCGGACGCGGCGTCGAGCTCGCCGTCGGCGAGCTGCATGAGATCGATGTCGCGGGGCTTGGTCACGGCTTGGCCTTGCGCGGAGCTTCTTCGTCCGCGCCCTCCGAATCTTCGTTCACGCCCAGATCGTCGAGCAGCTCCTTCGACGGATTCTCGATCAGATCGAGGAGACGCTTCTGCATGTTGCGGCGCGCGTGGAAGAGGCGCGACATGATCGTGCCCTTCGAGCACCCCATCACCTGCGCCATCTCTTCGTAGCTGAGCCCCTCGAGCTCGCGCATCACGAGCACCGCGCGGTGGTTGTCGGAGAGCTCGGCGAGCGCGGCCTCGATGCGACCGCGGATCTCCTTGTCGACCAGCGCGCGGCCCGGGTTGCCGCCGAGGATCTTGGGCAAGAGGTCCTCGTCGCCGACCGCCGCGTCGTTCTCCTGAACGGTCGTGTCCGAAAAGTCGACCGCGCGGGACTTCCGGTGCTTGCGGAGATGGTCGATCGCGAGGTTCATGACGATCCGGTACAGCCAGGTGTAGAAGCTCGAGGTGCCCTCGAACTTGTCCAAGTACTTGTGGGCCTTTATGAAAGCGTCCTGGACGACGTCGAGCGCGTCGTCGGCGTTGTGGACGACTCCGAAAGCGAGCGAGTAGGCGCGGCGGTGATAACGCTCGAACAACGCGCGGAACGCCTCGCGGTCGCCTGCCCGGGCGGCATCGACCAGCTCGACGTCATCGACGTTGTCTCTCGCATCGTGCGAGATGGACGCCTCTCGGGCTCGCTTATTCACCCGCGGCGGTTATATCACCGCGGCAGCGCTCGCGAAGTCCGCGCGCTATGCTCGTGCGGCCGGCTCGGGACCCTCGGTCAGTGCCTCCTTTGGAATCCATCCAAGCCTTCCTCGGGAAGGTCCGCTCGCACCTCTACCGCAGCGAAGGCGCGCGGTGGGCGTTGTGGGCGCTGGTGGCGTGCGGTGCGCTCGCCCTCGTCCTGCCCGTGACCGCGCGGGTCCTGGTCGGCGCGCGCACGACCGCGCTCGCGATCCTCGCGATCGGCGGGCTCGCGGGCGCGATCGCGATCGCGGCGGCGGTGACGCTCGGCGCGATCGTGCCGCGCAAGCGCTGGGGCAGCGACGTCCACGTCGCGAAGTGGGTCGGCGGGCGTCGCAAGGAGATCGCGTCGGATCTGCTGAGCGCGGTCGAGCTCACGACCAAGAGCGGCCGCGGCCGCATCGGGCGCGGCGTGCCGTCGCAGGACTTGATCGAAGCGCTGGTCGGCGAGACCGCGACGCGCGTGCGCGAGGTCCGCACCGAGGCGCTGGTCCCGCGCGAGCCCGTGCGCCAAGCCGCGTGGGCGCTCGCCGCGATCGTCGTCGTGAACGGCGCGATGATCGCCGCCGCGCCGGCCTTGGTCGCCGACGGTTGGCATCGCCTGCTCGCGAAGCCGGCGCGCCCGTTCGACGGCGCGTCGCTGTCCGCGGTGCCGTTGGTCGGCGACATCGAGCTGCGCCTCACGTTCCCCGCCTACACCGCGCGCCCGAGCGCGACCTTGCCGTCGACGTCGGGCGACTTCCGCGCGCTGCCCGGCACGACCGTCGCGATCACGACCACCGCGCTCGAGCCCGCCGCGCAGGCCGAGATCGTCGTCGAGCCGACCAACGGCGCGCCGGCGCAGACCCTGCCGATGACGATCGACGGCACGACCTTGCGCGGCGCGATCACGGTCGGCGGCGAGGCGCGCTATCGCTTCCAGCTCGAGGATGCGCTCCACAAGAAGGTGATCGAAGCGACGCCGCACCAGATCGAGCTCGAGCAGGATCAACCGCCGCAGGTGCAGCTCTACGCGCCCGCCGAGGAGCTCGACGTCACCGACATGAAGCGCGTCGAGCTCGCCTACGTGATCGAGGACGACTACGGCGTGACGAGCGCGGAGCTGGTGTGGGAAGCGGGCGGCGACACCGGCAAGAAGACGATCACGCTGTCGTCGCCGGGCACGCGCGCGCAGGGCAAGCTGGTCTGGGATCTCGCCGAGGTGCCGCTGCCGCCGGGCGCGACCGTCGCGTACCACCTCGAGGCCAAGGACAACGATCTCGTGCGCGGTCCGAACCTCGGACGCTCGCGCACGTATCACCTGCGCGTGTTCAGCCCGCGCCAGCGGCACGAGCAGACGCTCGCGCGCCAGGGCGAGACCGCGGAGAAGCTGGTCAAGAACCTCGGCGGGCGGCTCACCCTCGACGCCGACGATCTCGCGGTGCGCGACGAGCTGCACAAGGAGAGCGCCGAGATCGTCGTCGAGCTCGGCACGCTGGTCGCCGCGTACGGCGACGATCAGATGGCCGACAAGCAGCTGCCCAAGGCGCTCGACGCGATGCGCGGGCGCATCGACAAGCTGGTCGTCGCCGAGGGCAAGGGGCTCGACAAGCTGCCGCGCCATCCCAACGATCCGACCAAGGTGCGCGGCGCCGGGCTGCGCTTCGCCGGCGGCGATCGTGCGCTGGTCGCCGAGCTCGAGGACGACGCGATCACGCTCGCCGACTGGCTCGATCGCGAGCAGATGGAGGGCCTGCTCGACGTCGCCGACGAGATCGCCGCGCACCAGAAGCGGCTCACGGAGCTGATGGATCAGTACGCGAAGACCGGCGATCCGAAGCTCAAGGCGGAGATCGATCGCGAGCTGCGCGCGCTCGATCAGCGGCTCGCCGAGCTCGCGCAGAAGCGCGCGAACATGGCGGAGGACGTGCTCGATCAGTTCGTGCACGCGGACGCGCTCCAAGATCAACGCGCCGATTCTTGTCTCGCGG
>Ga0310811_10008935_pt1 | contig 12907 bp, 8 predicted proteins | sample YCmetagenome_FD_207642 | JGI IMG/M metagenome (GOLD analysis project Ga0310811, IMG submission 207642) | Soil microbial communities from experimental microcosm in Duke University, North Carolina, United States - YC | ecosystem: Engineered > Artificial ecosystem > Soil microcosm > Unclassified ...
TTGGCTACGGCATTGGAGAGCATGCCGCCGCCGACTTGCAGTACCCTCCAACGGGCCTCTTCCCCTGTAACCGCCGCCACTTACAACACGTTTTCGCCACCATAACAGCTTTTTCGCGAGACAGGCCCTTTCCAGAGCCTCTCAGCGCGCCATTTTTGTGCATTGTTCAGCAGTAAGTATACTAAATCATTCGAGTTTTCGCAAATCGTTTTTTGCGCAAAAACAGGGGGGATTTGCGAACGGTTTTAGCGGCTTTTTCAGGCTAAACAGGGCTCATCTGGCCCTATTTAGCCGCTTTTCCGGGTGATTTTTCGTATGGCTCGGGACGATTTGCGAGAACAGCGATTTTACAGGGGATTTTGCGCTACCTCGTCCTGGCAAATATACCATCTCACACATATCTCCGCTGTCTGGCCTGATTGCGTATCTCTTGCAGGTTGAGGATTTCGGCGATCTCAAATGTCGGCACTGCCCCCGGTTTTGGCCGCACACGAATCACGGCCGGGAAATGTCCTCGGCGTCCGTGCAATTCTGCGAACAGCACGAGCGCCACTGGCGCGTAGCCAGGAGGATTGATCAATAACACGCGACTCTGCCATTCCTCCTGCGTTAATCCAACGGCATTTACCAGTTCGACCACCTGAGGCCCCAGCTCTTGCTCCTGGTCAATATGGACCGGGATGTTTCGTACTTCTTCAATCGAAGCGCCTGTGAACTGCTCTATCTGCTGCTGTTGCTCTGGAGTGAGAGGATGCGCGAAATTGAGAATGAGCATTAATCAATCTCCAATGTCTTCTTAATAAGATCAGCAACTTTACGGGTTTGCGTTTTCCCTGTGGCTGTCGTTTGTATCGCCAATTTTACGGCCTTTCCTTTATGTACCCAATAAAGCTGTACCAGGCCAGAGGGAAGCACTTGAGCCACGCGCGATTGATTGAGCGACGCAAAAAAAAGCGGCGTAATTGCATGCACATATGGGATTTGTGCAACCTTGAGGCATATTTTTTTTGTGTCTTCATAGTCGTGCCCATGATTGATGATCGAATTAGCGATTTTACTTTTGGCCGATTTCACAGATGACTCTGGAGGCCACGGTGCATCTTCTGCTTCTGCCGTTTCTCTTTCGAATCTTCTCCGTAGCGCATTTCCCATTGGTGACAGAAAGATCTCCCCATCAGGATCTGGCAAGGTGAGCATAGACTGGATCTTTTCTCGATCATCGTCAGCAATTGATTGAAGTCTGTTATATACCTCCTTTTCTGTGCGTGGAGTCTCATCAATCCACCGAAAAAAAGATGTATAACTGAAGAAGAGATTTGTATCCCAATCTAGCGCTATAGGAGTAAATGTGACTACTTTATTGAAGTGCTCATAGATATATTTTACTGGTATCTGGTAGATCATGCCGATCATTGTGCTGTAGACAACTTGAGCCTTGAAGCCAGCGGTTGCGTTAATAATGACATCTTGCCCTTTGTCCTTTGCCTTATCGATCTCGTCGATCAGGACATTCACCAGATCGCGTATTCCATGCGCTTCGATATGTGCCTCATTATCCTGGAATGCAAGTTTGACCAGACGTGTTTCCTTAAATCCTTTATTATGGATAAAAAAATGTTTCAGAATCTGCGCACACTGTTCTGCTTCCGGTGTATCGGTATGCAAGAGAATGAGTTGATCATCTTTCTGCGCAAACTGAAGAAGAGAATTGGCTTCGGCTGATACATCGGCTGGATCCTCTTGCAAGCATTGTTTTAACTGACCGTCGGTAGGATGCTCTACTTTGAACTTTTTTCTTGTTTTATAGCATAAAGACAGCCCCGTGGTTGTAATGATAACGGACATGCTAATCCTCCTTTTTCGCCTTAGTCCTGATACTTTTGCAGAAATTGTGCGAGATCCTGATACCACGCCTTATCAATCTTCTTCCCCTCATACCCTGTCTCACGCACCCTATCAATAATCGCCTGCGCGATCAACCTGCGATCCACCTCATCCTTAAAGCTCTGCCATCTGAGATGGAACTTTTGCATCTGCCCATTCACCTGATAGACCGGAAAATTCGCGATCTCATCGATCAGCGCTTGCACCTCGGCTGTGATCTGCGGTTTCTGCTCCTGCACATCATCGTCATCTTCTTCCGGGACATATCTCATTCTTCCATAGCCGCTCGATGTCTTCGCTCCAATCCCCAGCGTCTTCAAAGCGGCTTCGAGAATATCGAAGGTGGTATTGATCCAGGCAATACTCTGCGGCAAGTCTGGGGCAGACAGGGCGATGAGGTAGTGCCCACCTGCGCTGGGAAAGGGCACCGGGATCGGGCTATCCCAGTCTGCTGGCGCGTCGTTTGTTCCCTGGTAGTATTTTTGATGATGCACAGTGATCACATCCGGCACGAGTGGCTGCTCGCTCGATTTGGGGATGTACATCGCGTCGAAGAAGGTGAGATAGCCCGTGCTCTTCTGGTCGCCGCAGATGATCATGTAGGCTTGCTGCCATTGACCCACGCTGTCATCCGAGGGATCGAGGGGCAGTAATTTCTGGCGAATATAGCTTGCAACCAGTCCTTTGAGAGCGCTCCCGGCAATGTAGGGTACGCCGTAGGTATGATGCAATGCGACCGATGTCTCCAGGACGCTCTCTTCTCCCAGGCCAACGCTGATGCGGCTGATTGCTTCGGCGTGGCGCGTCTTTGCTCCACAACCCCGTAACACTGCCTCCCAGCGCTCGTACCATTTGTCATAAAGCTCGGGTACTTTCAGGTTACAGAGTTCTTTCACATGATCAGCACGTACACTCCGCTTTTTCTCCTGCTCGACGTCCTGGGGTTGAGCTTCGTCACTTTTGCGCTCCTGCTTCGGTAGATAGGTATCAAACCAGAGTTCAGCATGCGCTGCCCCTTCTTTGATATCATCAAAAGCAATTCCTCGTAATAGCTCTCGTCTGCTCTCTATCGTACTCATCACTTTTACTCCTTACCTTCCTCATCGTCTACATCGCTTGCATCAATGCCGAGGATGGATTGGGCGAAACGTTTGTACCAGAGCAGGGCGGCCAGGACTTGCTGCGTAAGATAGATATACTCGGAAAGTTTCGCCCCACGCGCCAGTTGAAGTAGATTCGCTTTGTTCTCGGCATCGATGCTTTTCGCGAGATCGTCCAGAAGTTGTTTCTGGACCTCTTTACCGCGCGCCTCAACGAAGGTCAGGGCCTGGACCAATCCGGCTTTATAGATGAGGATAGGCAATTTGTGGGACATTGAGCCGTAGCTTTTTTTAGCTTTTTCGTCCTTTCCATCTTTGATTGCCGTCACGTGCTCATATGCTTTTTGTGCATACTTTTGATCATAAGTGAGCATGTTACTTCCCTTCCTCTGCCAGCCGTACGTTACACACACCACGCCCGACGGTCGCTTTGCCACCCAGTTGTAACGGCTGTTTTGTGAGTGTATTGAGTACGGAGAAGATACGGTCCGCTTTGAGGTCACTCTCTTTCTGCGGAGTCACCAGAGCAATGCCCGTGAGAATGCTCTCGGTGGGCAGGGCCTCTTCATACCACAATCCGCCCTCTTTGACGGTTTTGCTTTCCTCTTCCAGGCGAATGCGCGTGATGATCTCGGTGGCAGTTTGCAGCAAGAAGGCGAAGATGTCGTCGTGCACCAGGCAAATGCGCTTTTGTACGGCCGTGCGCCAGTAATCGTCAGAAGCGCTGGAGGAGGGGAAAATCTGCTTGCCGAGCCATTGCGCCCAGAGCGTCATGCTCGCTCCTGACGACGCATCGATCTGTAAATCGAGATCTTCGAGATAGACTTTGGGCCCTTGCTTGCGAATGTCCAGGGAGATGGCACTGGTCTGACCCTGGCTTTCGCTGATGACACACTTTTCTTGCGCTACTTCCGGGACGGCCATTGCACGCGTTTGTGCTCCCAGAATATCTTCGTTCTCCCTCAGGAAACGCTGGAGCACGTATGGTGAAGTGACCCAGGCGAAGGTTCCGGCGAGACTGCGCACCGGCAGGAGCAGCAGGCGCTGGTCGGTGATCTGAATCAGGCTGGCCCTGTTGTTGCTCTCATTGAGCAGTTCGGATGGGCCGAAGATTTTGTTGCAATACTCTTTGGTATCATCACGATTGGTACACTGTGTACGCAGGGCCCCCTTTAATGATGAACCCGGCAGGAAGGGGATACGTGTGGCTTTTTCGCGAGCGATGGGCAGATCGATGACGCCTGATCCCTGGCCAATTCCGGCATGAAGTGGCGACAGTGCGTGGATAAAGGTTATACGTGCGTTCATTGTTTATCTCATCCCTTCGATAGTATCCAAAAATTCTTGTAGCATATCTGTTTTAGTGAGGAATGGAATATTTTGAAGATCTTCTTTACTCAGTTCTCCTTGAACCGAAATGCTTTTCTGATCTGGCATACGCAGGTGTACGCCTTCTGGTGGAAGTAATGATTGATGCTCCAGGAGCACAGCCAGACCAACGACGGTTTTATCATTACTACAGAGCAACGGCTTGAGTATAAGGGGACTTCCAAGACGTTCATGTCCCTTCGCAGCCCCTTCGAGCGTGAGATTATCATTTTCAACTTGAAAAACAATGGGTAAACCGAATGCAGCCTTAGGAAACTTTTGCTCGGGCTCAAGTTTTTTCCCCATCAGTAGATCTTTAACTGCCTGCGTCTCCGGCCATTTTTGTTCCTGATTCGTTCGTTGCCTGAACTGTGAGAGCTTTCTAATCAGACTATTCCAAATTATGAGCGGATTAGCATTTGGATAGGTAACTTTATAGCGTAAGTTCTGGCTTAGCGTCGGTATCGCAAGAATATGTTTTTGAGGAACAACATATTCTCTTAAATTGCGAGTCATCCAGAGATGAAAATCACCTGGAGAAGGAAGATTACGTTTTCCTCCTGTTACTTTTTGCAGATGAATAGCTCCAAATCCACGCCTTGTCCGTGCACCAACACCACCAAATGTTTCCCACGCCCACAATGCGGCTTGTATATCTTTTGTAAAGGTGGCAGGATACATTATCGTCAACTTAAATTCAACATCTTTATAGACTGGCGTTACTTCTGGCTTTTCTTTTTGGCGTAACTGGTCACCTGATGGTTGCAGCGAAAATCCCGCATAGGCAGGAATGGAAGATTCTCTGTTTGGTCTTACTTTCCAAAGATTATCACCCGGTTTTTTGTAATCCTTATTACGAATCACAGTAAATGCTTCTAGCTTTTTACTCTTCATTATCTCCTCATCCCATGGTGGGACGTCAACAACGATTTGGACAGTCTGGCTACTTACCGGGGTAACATCCCCTTTTTTATGCGCCTTTCCCCAGATCTTATCCTCAGCATCTTTCAGAGCTTGAACCGTTTTAAATTGTCCTCCCCGGCATGCCCTCCACCAGAATCTCAGTTGTCCGCGTATCTCCGTGCCACGGACAATCGTGACCGGGTCGTATTCTCCGGGCGACGCACCACCGCCAAACAGAGGTGTGATCAGCTTATATTCTCGCTCCTGCGTTACGATATTCTCATCGCTGTAGGGCGTGGTCTGCGCATCAAATGCTGGCGGTTGAATATCCCACTGCTTCCTCATGCTTGTTTCTCCTTTATCACCAGTTTCTCTGGATCTCCTGACCATGTACCCAGCACTGCCAGCCCGAAACCATCCAGACACTCCTGCCTTCCATCGCTGACGTTGCGCATCCAGGTGCGCTCAATCCAGGCTGCGATTGTCGCTTTATCATTCCCCCGTAGATCCAGGTAGAAGACTGTTCCGGCCGGGGCGAGACGCCGCGTTTGTTTGCGCTGCTTGAGCGCCATATCGTAGCCAGAGACGACCTGGGGCCGCTGAGTGGCAAGCGCACGCAGTTGGATCTGGCATGCGGCCTGCGCACCGAAGACTTCTGGTCGCAGCAGATCTGCGAAATAGCCGGGCGTGAGCAGAATGAGACGGCAACATCCTCTCTCGACAATGCACTGTTTCAAGGTATCGGGGCAGGGAGGAAAGGGCGTCTGGTGCGATTTCCAGGATACAATGCGCCTCTCGCCACCAAAACAGTTGAGCCCGGCGCGAAGTTGGGTTTCTGTGGTCTCCGGCTCTGACTCAACTGCTACGGCCAGAGCCAGCGGGGCAATATAAGAGTTCCATTTGATTCCCTTTTTCTCCTCGACGCTCAGGCGATCCAGATCTCTGCGCTGAACGGCTTTTGCATCCTCCCAGGGACTATTTTCCCCACGGCGGAACAGACGATGCTCCTGATGAAACTCCATGCCATGCGTATCGAAGAGGGCTCCATCCAGTCCGCTTCTTTTGCTTGAATCGATACCCACATGGACGCGCTGTTCCTGCTCGGGTCCGTTGTGTCCCAACTGACGCGCATCCCATATCGCCTCTTTCAGCGCCTGCGGCTCCTCCAACCAGCGCAAAAAACGCTCCCAGTACCAGTAGCGAGGCGCGCCAGAGAAGGGTTTATTCTGGACATACGCAGCCTGCCCGACAAGATAGAACGGATGGGAAGCCTTCTCCTCCTGTTTGCGGCGAGTGAGGGGCAGGTCCGCCAGGGCACCATCTTCGTCTTGCAGAGGCACCAGCTGGCTTACAATCACCTCATGCTGCCCGGCGGACTTTTTGGGTTGCAGTAAGAGGGCATCCAGTGGCGCGGGCACCAGCAGAGCGGCTGGCTCTAGCGGACGTTGCTCGCGATCAGCGGTCTCTACGAGCAAGGGTCCGTAGATCTGCAAGGCCTTGAGTTCGGTGAGTTGCTTCTCTACCTTCTCTTTGTCATTGGTGCCCAGGTCAAAGATGCCTTCCGCATTTGTTTTCGCCTGCGTACGTACCCCTCCAGCGGTTGTGGAAGGAAAGGGGAATGCGAGAGAGTGCGCTCGCGCTCCCGGCGTTGGACCGAAAGGGCGTCCATCGCGAAAGATCAGGGGATCGTGCGGCCTGATCAACCAGGTTTTTCGGTTGTTGCTCACACTTATGCTTCCTTTCGTTTTGTACCCAGCAACATTTCTGTCTCGGCCAGCGTTTGCGCGATCAACAATTCATTCGCAAATTCTTGAAAATCAATATTTCCGCGTGCATCTCGTATGGGTTGAATGGACACCTTGTTTCCTTCCTCTTTGTCCATCTGCAATTTTTTCCTCTGCCGCCGGGTATAATTCCTCACATCCTCAAACTGATCAGGTGTATCACAGATACGCGCCTGCAATAGCTCATAGAGCGTTGTAGCGACATGCCTTTCCGGTGCAGCGGGTGCTCTATCGTCCCTCTCCAATCCCTGATGGAGATTGAGCAGACGCCTGAGCAGAATACGCTGGATGTCGGCACGAATGATGTTTGTAGCAGACGAGGAGTCATCGCCCAGACCTTCCAGACGCTGTACAGTTTCGCGAATATCGTAGGCGATGCCTTTCGGAATACTCTGAGACGCATAGAAATGCATGAGTTGAGTAATGTAGTGATCGACATTGTTCCAGTGACCAGCAACGCTATAGTGTTCGCCACCGCGTTTCGCGAGAGTGATAGCGACGGCATCTTTTCCCTCGACGCCTTTGGCTCGCTTCTCGGCGGCGCGTGCGATATTCAACGACTCCTGCAACAGTTCAAGATGATGCACGATGGCAATACCTGCGGAAAGCGTGGCGGGTTTGCCCTCCGCATTGAGAAAAGCGCCCATATGCTCGCGAAAGGCCAGCGCCAGTTGCAAACTACATGGCAGCACACGATGGAGGGGCAGGAAGGCCATGACGTCATCGCCACCTGTGTAGATGGCAACACCTTGATTCTCTCCATTCTCCACAATGCCGCGTGCAACGCGTGCGAATTCCGCTAGCTTCTGCGTGAGCTGACGATGCTGCTCCATCCCATCACTACCATCTGCCTGATGGTCAATCACGCTCCCCATGCTGTCCCCATCGGCGATGAGTATGGCGTAGTAGGGTGAAGGGGCAATGCTATGCTCGAAGTATGAGTTGACCTCTTTAAAGAATATCTCAAGGGCCGCTTGTGCTGGAGCGAGATTCGCAGCATAATCGGTATCCTGGATGAGCCGTTCCGTGTAGAGCATACCGCCATCATAATCGCTGAGAACGGGGTGAATCGCGAACCCTTTGATGCGCTCAATCGGTCGAGTTTGTGATGCAGCCAGGGCTCGTGTTTTCTGTATATAGGCCTCCCAGGTTTCTTTCAGAGCCTGTTTTTCGGGCTCCGAAAGTCCCTTCAGACATGCGAGATAAGGGAGGGCGGCGATATGCGAGGTACTGGGAAAATCGAGCCGCTTGTTGCGGTCATCTTCCTTTGGAACTGACCCGTCACGCAGAAAGCTCCCACGGCGCTTGAGCAGATCGACGCCCGAAAGCCGTTCTGCTGGTCCGGCACCAAAAAGTCGCACGAGGAGGTCAGCATTGCGTTGTAGTTTCCTCTGTACATCAGCATGGATCTGCTCGCGGCGCATCATGCGATCTGTCGCATAGAGTTGCTCGGGAAGAACGCTCTCAAGCTCGCCGCTGATGGACGATTTGCTCTGAGCACTTCCCCAGGATGGCTGCTGAAACAGACGGACATTTTTTCTGGCGGCCATGATCGCTTCGAGCTTGAGGCGTGAGGTCGCATAGTCGTCCTTGCCAGGCGGCAGGGCAACCCAGAAATACTCGATCATATCGGATAGCTGATCCTGCACGGTCTTCCAGTTTATTTTCAGCCAATCCACCGACTCGGGCTCTTTCGCTAGCTCTCCACCGATCTTCACCATCAGTTCCGCCTCTCGCCTTGCGAGATAGCTGTCTATATTGATCTTAATCCGCGCCCCTAACACCTCTGGGCTGGCATCGGGTGGAAGATAAGCCAGCACTTTGTTTGCCACATCCAGTACGCTACCGGGTTTGAGTTTAGCCTCACTCTCCGGGGCAGGAAAAATGAGACTCTCCACAGTGTATGCACGGGCGATAGTATACGCGACCACTTTTGAGGCCTCGCTCAACAGGCCTGAACCATAGTAGAGATCTCGTGTACGACGACTACTGGCAATAAAGGCCTGGATGGGACCGATATGTGCCAGAAACAAAAAACCATCCATGACGATTGCTCCCTGCTTTCGGTTATAAAATGTGAGAAATGTTTTCTATCTTTATGAGAGTTTTCTTCCATCATACTCTCTATATGCGTAAACTTTGCCAAAATCAGGCAATAAAGAGTACTTTTCTATGGAAAATACGGTACATGGTTCTATGCCTGTTTTTTGCTTGCTTTTCACGTGTATGCGTTAACAGGAGATAGCATACCTGTTGGGGGGCAGAAACGCATCAGTAATGATATGGAAATTTTAGCCATTTTTTCCATATCATTACTGATGCGTTTCTCAGTACAGGTCGTAATGGCTTGTCGCCGGGCTGGTTCGCTTTTATAAGGCGCAGGACCTCCCCTGGATTGCGCTTTACGAGCCTCGCTACAATCAGGGGATGATCGTCTATTCGCAGGTTCCTTCTCTGCAAACGGGCGATATGGTGCCTGTGGCATAGGCGCGCATTTTTGCTTCTTAATAGCCGCAGCAAGATAAGCAATTACAGATCTTTGAAAGAGAATAAATAAATTTGCGCCATGCGCGGAATGAGCTTTCGAAGTTTATTCTAGTTATTTTCAACCGAAAGAAGCCCTCCACGCCACCATTTTCTTGCTGCCCCAAAAAGTACGCTTACCTCGGGCAAAAGGATAAAAAGAAATCATCCTCACCCCCGATCGTGAACCAGCTTTCCCTCACAGTTTCTTTGTCCGAGAGAGAAAAAAATCTGCGCTGGCAGACCGAAGCCTGCCTAATCCTCCACTTGCCATTGTATAGAAAGTATTGCTCGTGCGAAGAATTGCATAAAGTCAAGAGCGGAAATGCTTCCTGATAATATTCGGCATGGCATCAAGCATAGCGCAACTGTCTCTGCTACAAGATACACTACAGCACTTTCTCTCTATTTTCTTCAAGAATAGCCTTTGAAAAGTATTAGTACATTTTATAAACTACTACCCTTTTATGAAATTACTACTTTACAAAAGTACCAACGTCCGTTATCATTAGTAACAGATTTTTTGAGTGACTGCAATACACGTATTTCGCTCTGAAATTCCGAAAAAGGGCGGCATCAGAGACCCTATTCCGGAACATCCAGGATGGCCCTCTGGAAGAATGCTTATCAGGCAAGTCACGAAATCTCTTTTTTTACGGAGAAGGATCAACATAGAAAGGTTTGATATTGTGAGAAAACGATTAGCAACGTTCTTTGTAGCCTTGTTCCTTTTGGCGGCTCCGTTGACATTTGGATTTCCTGGAATAGTGCTCGCCCAGCCCACGACAACCACGGCATCTACAGTAGCTATGGCCCCGTTAGATACGCCTCATGGTGTATGCGTAGAATTGTGTATGGGGCCGAACGAGTAGCGTTCTACATGCTCTGTCCCTGATATATTGACTCATCCGCATTTTTCGCATCAAGTTTTATACGACTGAAATCAAGGACGCTTCGATGCACTCAATCAGAAAGCTCTTTACACTGAAATGCGACAGAGAGCGCTCAGAGCGAGAAAAGTACGGATGAGTCAGAGAACCAGGCACTTATCCTTACTTACTACTGTTCAAATGGGGACACGCGAGCACCAACCAGTTCTTGCTGATACAGCGATAGTGCACCATAGTTTATTTTTAGAATAGATACAAGCCTGCCAACCGCGATACGGGCCTGGCTTCCCACAGAATCAGAGCACGATAGACTCGGTATCTGTTCTCTGATTCGCAAAAACCAGCCAATACAACAGGTCAGCCTGCTCATATTTCTCCTGTGCTTTATAAAGCATCACCAGTTCATTAAGTGACATAATCACATAAGGATGCTGTGGACCCAACGCCTGTTCTCTGATTCGCAGGGCCCGCCAAAAGAGCGATTCGGCCTGCTCATATTTCCTTTGTTCTTTATAGAGAAGAGCCAATCCGTTAAGCGCATCCGCTACCAGGAAATGCTCAATGCCCATTGTCTGCTCCCAGATCTGCAATGCTCGCAGAAAGAGCGGTTCCGCCTGCTCATACCTTCCCTGCCCTCTATAGAGCTCTGCCAGATTGTTAAGGGGATAGGCTACCCGAGGATGGTCCGATCCCAAATCCTGCTCCCAGATCTGCAATGCTCGCAGAAAGAGCGGTTCCGCCTGCTCATACCTTCCCTGCCCTCTATAGAGCTCTGCCAGGTTATTGAGTAGCGTGGCTACCTGAGGGTGTTCGGTACCCAGTACCTGTTCGCGAATGCGCAACGCTCGCTGATAGAGTGGCTCCGCCTGCTCATACTTCTTTTGATCTTCATAGAGAGAGGCCAACCCGTTGAGGACTTCGGCTACCTGAGGATGTTCGGCACCCAGTACCTGTTCGCGAATGCGCAACGCTCGCTGATAGAGTGGCTCCGCCTGCTCATACTTCCCCTGCCTGAGATAGAGAGAAGCCAACCCGTTGAGGACTTCGGCTACCTGAGAATGTTCGGCACCCAGTACCTGTTCGCGAATGCGCAACGCTCGCTGATAGAGTGGCTCCGCCTGCTCATACTTCCCCTGCCTGAGATAGAGAGAAGCCAACCCGTTGAGGACTTCGGCTACCTGAAGATGTTCGGCACCCAGTACCTGTTCGCGAATGCGCAACACTCGTTGCAAGAGAGGCTCCGCCTCAGTATAACGGGCACACGCTAAGAGATAGATCGCCACATGACGCATCAAGGAGATAACACATTGGGCCCCATCTTCACCTTCCTGCTCGCTCAGCGCGATACATGCCAGCGCGTGAGGGAGTAGCCGCTCACAATCTTGCCAGTAGTCAGCCTGCGTCATCTCATCTGAAGGGAAAACATAACTCATGGCACACACGATACGCCACGCCCACATACGTAGGACCAACTTCGATAGACTTCCTTTGAGCACAACCTGTACCAATCGATGAATCGTCACCTCATGCGTTTCTGCATTGCGCTGAAGCAACGAATATGCCAACAGCGCCTTGATGGCAGTATCGAACGCGAAGGGATCTGCGGCCAAGGCCTCAAATGCTGGTCCCAGACGTGTAGCGCCCCTGTAAAAAAAAGCTTCAGGAATAGCTTCAGGAGCAAGAAAGGCACAAACCGTCAGTAGTTCACGAGCAGTTGAATTCTCTCGTTCAAGCTGTTCAAAAGCCACAGTAAAGGTTCTAGCCACAGATAGTGGATGATCTGCATAGGCATTACGCTCATCGAGTAACCGCAACTGTGAAGATCGATAGAGATGTAAGTAGTCGGAGGGGCTACACCGTGTGGCTTCGATGTAGGAGCCAGCCTGATCGAGCGCTAGAGGCAACCCTTCCATAGCAGAGACAATCTTTTGTGCAATTGCTCTGTCCTTTGCAGCCAGACAATCCAGAGAAGTTGTCGCATCGAGAAGTCTGGCCCGATGGAGCAGGAAGTGTATTCCTTCTTCTGGCGTCATCGGTTCCAGATTTAGCATCTGAGCGGTGAGTTCAAAAGCTTGCATGCGGGACGTAAAGAGCAAAGACCCACGGCGTGCAGAAGGCAAAAAGCCTTTCACCAGGGCTATATCATCCACATTGTCAAAGATCAACAACCACTGATCGTGGTAATTAAACCAGTGAATGACAGCAGTTATTACCCAGCTCTGCTCCTGATTTCGCTTTTCAGGCAGGTTGAGCAGATCAGCAATAGCAACAAAACTGGAAATCAGGCTCTCGTATGTCTGGGCTCCCACCCAGAAAACTGCTGAGTAGTCATTGACATATCTATAGGCATACTCAATCGCTGTTTGGGTCTTGCCTACGCCTGTCAGGCCGCTCAAGACATACGACTGACACGGCGATGTACTATGCTCATGGCTGAGACTAGCATGCAATTGGC
>Ga0310811_10008936_pt1 | contig 12905 bp, 13 predicted proteins | sample YCmetagenome_FD_207642 | JGI IMG/M metagenome (GOLD analysis project Ga0310811, IMG submission 207642) | Soil microbial communities from experimental microcosm in Duke University, North Carolina, United States - YC | ecosystem: Engineered > Artificial ecosystem > Soil microcosm > Unclassified ...
GAAGGTCGCGCATATCCGCACATTGCTGCCGAACTACTTCGGCACGCTGCCCAAGGCCGATGTCGTGATCAAGCGTGTGCCCAAGGAGATCGAAGCGGGCCAGGCCGGCGGCTATTACAATGCGCCGTCGCTCGACGGAAAAGTCCCCGGCATCTACTGGATCAACCTGCGCGACACGCGTGAGCAGCCGCGCTGGCTCCTGCCGACGCTGAGCTATCACGAGGCGATCCCCGGCCATCACCTGCAGCTGTCGATCCAGCGCGAGGCCAAGATGCCGCTGATCCGCAAGCTAACCTATTTCTCGTCCTATATCGAAGGCTGGGCGCTCTATGCCGAGGAGCTCGCGGATGAGATGGGCATGTACAAGGGCGACGATTTCGGCCGCATCGGCTTCCTGCACGATGCGATGTTCCGCGCCGTGCGGCTCGTCGTCGACACCGGCATCCACGCGATGAAGTGGTCGCGCGAAGAGGCGACGAAATTCTACGTCGACACGCTGGGCGACCAGGAAAGCGGTTCTATCACCGAAATCGACCGCTACTGCGTCACCCCGGGCCAGGCCTGCGGTTACATGCTCGGCAAGCTGACCTTCCTCGCCGCACGCAAGAAGGCGCAGGCCGCGTTGGGCGCGAAGTTCGACATCAAGAGCTTCCACGACGCCATGCTGATCGGGGGCGCGGTGCCGCTCGCCATGATCGATGGGCTGGCCGACAACTACATTGCCGGACGGAAGCAGGCCTAGAGCGGTTCCAGGATAAAGTGTGCAGCGGTTTTCCGTCCGGAACCGCGACAAAACAAAGAGCTAGAGCATTTTTGCGATTCAACGAAGCGCGAAAATGCTCTAGGCGTAATCGGCCTCGACCGTCGCGTCCGAGGGCGGCGTGCGCAGCACGGCATTGAACAGCCAGCTGAGCGCCGCCCCGACGATCAGATTCAGTACCAGCGACGACAGCGCTGCGTAGCACGGCACCTGAAGCCCGAAGAAATTCAGGACATAGGTCGAGGTCTTGAATCCATTCGCGTAGGCCATCGCCACGCCGCTGCCGATACCGGCCGCCCAGCCGACGAGCAGCGCCCAGGGATTGAACCAGTTGGTGTAGAGGCCCATCACCACAGACGGCAGGGTCTGGATGATGATGATGCCGCCGAGCAGCTGGAGCTGGATCGCATAGGTCGAAGGCAGCTCGATCACGAAGAACAGCGCGCCGAGCTTGACCACCAGCGAGACGATCTTGGCAACTTGGGCCTCGCGCTTGGGCGGACAATCGGGGTCGAGATATTCGCGATAGATATTGCGGGTGAAGAGATTGGCGCAGGCGATCGACATGATCGCCGCCGGCACCAGCGCGCCGATCGCAATGGCAGCGAAGGCGACGCCGACGAACCAGCTCGGAAACATCTTCAGGATCAGCGCCGGCACCGCGAAGTTGTTGCCGAACGCCTTGAAGCCCTCGGCATATTCCGGCATCGCCTTGACGCCGGCGGCGACCGCCATGGTGCCGAGGAGCGCGATCAGGCCGAGCGCGAAGGAATAAGCCGGCAGCACCACCGCGTTGCGGCGTATGACATGACGGCTGGACGAGCTGAGCAAACCCGTGACGGCGTGCGGATAGAGGAAGAGCGCGAGCGTCGAGCCGAGCGCGAGCGTGGCATAGGCAGACTGCGCGCCCAAGCTTGTCGCCGTTGCGGCCGGCAGTATCACGGTTTTCGGATCGGCGGCGGCGAAGATCTTGCCGAAGCCGCCCAGCTCCGCCGGAATGATGATCACCGCGGCGATCACCGTGACGTAGAGCAGGAGGTCCTTCACGACCGCGATCAACGCAGGCGCGCGCAGGCCGCTGTTGTAGGTGTAAACCGCGAGCACCACGAAGGCGATGATCAGCGGAAAGTCGTGCACCTGGCCGATCAACGGCAGCGTCGGGTTCATGTCGATGCCGAGACCCGCGATCACGACTTCCATGCCGACGAGCTGGAGCGCGATATAGGGCATGGTCGCAACGATGCCGGTGACCGCGACGGCGAGCGCCAGCGTCCCGTTGCCGAAGCGGCCGCGCACGAAATCCGCCGCGGTGACATAGCCCTTGGCCCGCGCTACCGACCATAGCCTGGGGAAGACGGCATAAACGAAGGGATAGACGAGGATCGTATAGGGCACGGCGAAGAAGCCGCTCGCCCCGGCACCGAACAGCACCGCAGGCACGGCGATGAAGGTGTACGCGGTGTAGAGGTCGCCGCCGAGCAGGAACCAAGTCACGATGGTGCCGAAGCGGCGCCCGCCCAGGCCCCATTCCGACAGCTCGTTGAGATCGCCACGACGCCAGCGCGCGGCGACGAAGCCGAGCACGGTCACGAACAGGAAGAGTACGATGAAAACGGCGATAGCGGTGGTGTTGGGCGTCATTTGCCGCTCCGCTCATCGGCGAAATAGACCGGAATCAGTACGGCGACGCCGAGCACGATCCAGAGCATCTGGTACCAGTAGAAGAAGGGGATGCCCGCCAGTGCCGGCTCAACGCGATTGTAGGATGGCACCCACAGCATCGCGGCATAGGGCACCAACAGCAGCAGATGGATGGCGCGAAAACGCCTCGGCTTCGGCTCGGCCGCCATGGAATCCCCCTTCGGTCTATGGCGCATGCTTACGGCATGGCTTTGCTGCCGCCAAGGCGTTCGCGCATGCAGCAAAGCTATGCCGCTATGGATGCGTTATGATGCGTGCGTCGCATTTCTTCTGGGAACGTCATGCGCATCCTTCTCGCCGGCCTTGCTGGCGCCATCGCCATGTTCATCTGGTCATCGGTCGTCCATATGGCGACGCCGCTCGCCACCATCGGTGTGAACACCTTGCCGAATGAAAGCGTGACGGTCGGTAATCTCGCTTCGGCCATCGCCGGCCAGAGCGGGCGTCGCGAATAGTGCCGCGGCGGAAGCGAGAAGATAGGTGCGAGCTTCACTTGCCACCCGCCAGGACGATGAAGCCGTCCTTCTCGAAGATCGTTTTGGCCTCAGGCCCGCTCAGGAAATCCAGGAAGGCCTTGGCTTCGGGCTTGGCGTCCTTCACCAACGCGGCGGGATAGACGATCGGCGCATGAGTGCTGTCCGGGAAGGTGCCGATGATGCGCACGCGCTTCTCGCCCAGCGCATCGGTCGTGTAGACGATGCCGAGCGGCGCCTCGCCGCGCGCGACATAAGTTAGCGCGACACGGACATTCTCGGCGTTGACGAGGTGGTTCACGACGCCGTTCCACACGCCGAGTGTGGTGAGCGCGGTGCGGGCATATTTGCCGGCCGGCACCGAATCCGGATCGGCGACGGCGAGACGTCCGCCCTTGAGCGCGCCCAGAAGATCGAAATGCGGCGCGATGACGATGCCTACCTGTGCATCGGCTGGTGCGATCAGCACCAGATGATTGCCGAGCAGCGTCTTGCGCGTGTCGTGGGCGATGAAGCCGCGATTGTCGAGATAGTCCATCCAGTCGAGATCGGCGGACATGAAAAGGTCGACGCCGCTAGACGCCTCGATCTGACGCGCAAGCACCGAGGAGGCGGCGAAGGAGAAGGTCACCTCCTGGCCGGTCTTGGCCTTGTAGGCGATGCCGATTTCCTTCAACGCATCGGCCAGCGAGGCCGCTGCGAAGACGGTGATCCCCCCGGCCTGCGCAGCCAGTGGCGTCAGCGCGATGATGAAAGCCGCCGCGAGCGAGCGGAACAAGCGGGTCATGAGCATCCCCTCCCGGATATCCAAACCGTGATATCCGTGAAGATATCACGTGTCGAGACGCTCAGGCGAGATGGGCGATGCGGCGATAGGCCAGCGCCTCGGCGAGATGAGGCCGCCCCACCCGCTCGGCACCGGCAAGGTCCGCAATCGTACGGGCAACACGCAGCACGCGGTGATAGCCGCGCGCCGTCAGCCGCATCGCATCGGCGGCTTCGGTCAGCAGCCGCGCACCAGGGGCATCGGGGGTCGCGACCTTGTCGAGCAACTCGCCTTCAGCCTCGGCATTGGTGCGCAGACCGGTCCCCTCATAGCGGGTGCGCTGGATGTCGCGGGCGCGGGCGACGCGCGCAGCGACCTCGACACTACCCTCGGCTGGCGGCGGCAGCGTCAGGTCGGCGGCGGAAACGCCACTCACCTCGACATGGACATCGATGCGATCGAGCAGCGGGCCGGACAATTTCGTCTGATAGTCCGCACCGCATTTGGGCGCCCGGCTGCAGGCCTGCCCCGGATCGGCGAGATAGCCGCAACGGCACGGGTTCATCGCCGCTATGAGCTGAAATCGCGCCGGGAAACGGACATGCGCATTGGCGCGCGCGACCACGGCCTCACCCGACTCCATCGGCTGACGCAAGGAATCGAGCACCGAACGCTGAAACTCCGGCAGCTCGTCCAAAAATAGAACCCCCAAATGTGCCAACGAAACCTCGCCCGGCCGCACCCTGAGGCCGCCACCGGTCAACGCCGCCATCGAAGCCGAATGGTGCGGATTGCGGAACGGCCGCCGCCGTGAGATCGCGCCACCCGCCAGCTCGCCGGCAAGGCTCTGCACCATCGACAATTCGAGCGCCTCGCGCGCATCGAGCGGCGGCAACAGGCCAGGCAGACGCTGCGCCAGCATCGACTTGCCGGCACCGGGCGGGCCGATCATCAGCATGTTGTGGCCGCCCGCCGCGACGATCTCGAGCGCACGCTTCGCGGTCTCCTGCCCTTTCACATCGCGCAGATCGGGCGCGTTCGGTCCCTCAGCGGCGAGCTTCGCAACAGGCGGGTTCAGGACCTGCACACCCTTCATGTGATTGATGAGCGCGATCAGCGACGGCGCAGCGATGATCGCCAGATCGCCGGCCCAGGCCGCCTCCGGCCCGCACGTTGCGGGGCAAATAAGCCCGCGCTGCTGTTCACTCGCGGCCAGCGCCGCGGGCAAGACGCCCGCGACAGCGGAAATCTGCGCGTCGAGCGAAAGCTCGCCTAGCGCGACATAGGTCGCCATCTCGCTTGCCGGCAGCACACCCATCGCCGCGAGCAGACCGAGTGCGATGGGCAGATCGTAGTGGCTGCCCTCCTTCGGCAGATCTGCCGGTGCCAGGTTCACCGTCACCCGCTTGAAGGGCATGGCGAGGCCGATGGCGTAGAGCGCGGCGCGCACGCGCTCCTTGCTCTCGGAGACCGCCTTGTCGCCAAGACCGACGATGTTGAAATTCCCGCTGCCGCCGCCGCCATCGCCGATATGGACCTGGACGTCCACCTCGCGTGCTTCGATGCCCTGGAACGCAACGGTATAGACGTGCGCCACAGTCATCGCGCGAACCCCACCCCTCAGGTTGCGATTAGGGCCGGTTTTCAACCCTCACGCAATCCCGTCTGCAAGGCCAGGTTGCACGCCGTTTCACGTCAACACATAGCCTGCGGCAGCGCCGGCCAGCGCCATGCGCGCGAGCCAGCCGAGGCAATGCGCGACAGTGATCCGTGCATCCGTCTTGATGAAGAAGCCATTGGTCACGAGGATCGGCACCGGGCCCGCGAGCCAGGCGAGCGCCGCGACTTGGAGCCCGCTCGCGATGCCGCGGCTGCCGGCGATGGCACAGAGCGCGACCACGGCGCCGCTCATTACATAGCCCACGACCATCGACCAGATGATGGGGCGGCTCTCATTGCTGTCACGCGGCCACCACACTTCGGGATAGCGATTATAGGCGTCATGGAAGAGCACGCCCATGAACAGCCAATCGGTGAAGCTCGCCAGCGTGCCGGCGCCGAACGCCGCCGCGACCAATGCCCAGATCATGCCGCGCCCCCGCGCAAGACTGCGCGCAGCCTATGCCGGAACCGCGTCGAAGGCGATGGTGGTGCGGTCTGCTTCAGAGTGGAACGTCCGCGTCCCGTGCCACATGTAGGAGGGGAAAAGCACAAGCCGACCCGCGACCGGCTGGATCGCCCGGCGCGTGGGCCGTTCGAGCGGTGTCTTGAAGCTCGGCTCGCCGAACTTGATCCAGCCTTGCTGCGTGGCCCGGTCCACCGATTCCGGCGGCACGGCGACGTAGTAACAGGAGCTGATCCAGCCCGCGGGATGGATGTGGTTGGTGTGGAAGCCCTTGTCGCGCAGCCGCGACGACCAAGAGCCGGGATAGCGGAACGCGTTGCTCCGCCGCCCCGCGAGCGGATGCTTCTCGCCATCGGTCAGACCCGCGATGTAATCGGCCACGGCAGCATCGATGCGCTGCTTGAGCGCCACGACCAGCGGATGAGCACCGTCGAACAGCGGATCCATGGTCTGCGTGCCATGACGCAGCGTCTGGTCGAAATGCTCCCGCGAGTCGCCATGCAGGCTGTCCAGATAGGCATTCAGCGCTGCGTTGAACGACTCCATGTCCTTGAAGCCATCCGGCGGATCGAGATCGTAGATCTTGATGTGGCGGCGATAGTCCACGAGCTGCTCGGCCCGTTCGTCACCTGCGAGACGCAGTGCCAGCTCGCGGATCGCAAGCCCCGCCTGCTCGTAAGGCACTTTCGCCAGCGCCTGTTCCGTCAGCTTTAGCGCACGCGCGGCATCGCCGAGTTGCACCAGCGCGCCCGCCATGTTGACCTTGGTCTGCACCTCATTGGGCTGCAGCTTCAGCGAAGCCTCATAGGCGCCGACCGCCTCTTCGAGCCGCCCCAGCCCTGCGAGCGCAAGCGCCTTGCCGTCATAGGCGACGGCCCATTCCGGCGCCGCCTTTATCGCGCGGGCGAACATGTCCTCGGCCTCGGCATGGCGCTCGACACGGTTCAGGAACATGCCTTTGGCAGCGAGGAGATCTGGTGCATCCGGAATCTGCGCCAGCGCCTCGTCATAGGAGCGCAGGAATTCCGCGTCGCGCCCCATGCGATAGAGAAGCGCGTTCAGCTCCTGATGCGAATTGTAGTGGCGCGGATTCTGCCGGATCGCCTCGCGGAACGCGGCCACCGCCTCCTCTTGACGGCCAAGATGCGACAGCGTGCTCGCGCGGTTGCTGTGCGCGGCCGGCAGATCGGGCGTGCGCTTGATTGCGATGTCGAACAGCTCCAGCGCCTCGGGATAACGGCGCTGAACTTTGAGCGCGACGGCGAGATTGTGCTCGAGCGCTGCGCGCAGCTGCGCCGGAAGCTTGGCCGGATGCGCGGCGAGCACGTCGCGCAGCAGCGCCTCACCCTCTTCCGCGCGTCCCGAGGTGTTGAGAATGCCGCTCAGGCTGAGCACCGTGGATGGCTCGTTCGGGCGCAGTTTCAGGATGGCGCGCAGGCTGCGTTCGGCATGCTCGTTCTCGCCCAGCGAAAGCTGCGCCTGGGCCAGGACCAGGAGCATGTCCGGATGGTTCGGCATCGCTCGCGTGCCGGCGCGCAGGAGCGCCAAAGCATCTTGCGACCGGCCGGTGCCGATCAGGAGCTTACCGTAATTGATGCAGACATTGGGTTGGTTCGGACGCATCGCCAGCGAACGGCGGTAATAGTCCTCGGCTTCGCGCAGACGGCCTTGCTGGCCGCGGATTACGCCCATCAGGCCCAGCGCATCGGGGTCGGCGCTGCGGGCGGCGAGAAGTTGACCTAGGGCGTGCTCGGCCATGGCCCATTCGCCGCGCTGGATGTGGGAAACGGCGCGCGCGACGGGCGCGGCAATCTGGTTCTGTGGCTGGTTCTGAGGCGGTCTCTGCATGGACGCAGTTTAGCCAATTCTTCCAGAAAATCCCCTGCCCTTGCGCGGGCTGCCGCCGCCACTTACGCTTTCGCCCACGCTATTTTGCAACGGAAGAGATCACCCATGGCATCCCCGCGCTTCCAAGGAACGGACAAATACGTCGCCACCGACGACCTTCGGATCGCGGTTAATGCCGCCGTGGCGCTGGAGCGGCCGCTGCTGGTCAAGGGCGAGCCGGGTACCGGCAAGACCGAATTGGCTTTCCAGATCGCCGACGCGATGAAGGCGCCGCTGATCACCTGGCACGTCAAATCGACCACCAAGGCGATCCAGGGCCTCTACGAATACGACGCGGTGACCCGCCTGCGCGACAGCCAGCTCGGCGACGAGCGCGTGAAGGACGTCAAGAACTACATCAAGAAGGGCAAGCTCTGGGAAGCCTTCGAGCACAAGGGTCGCCCGGTTCTGCTGATCGACGAGATCGACAAGGCCGATATCGAGTTCCCCAACGACCTGCTGCTCGAGCTCGACCGCATGGAGTTCTTCGTCTACGAGACCGGCGAGACGATCAAGGCGGCGCAGCGCCCGATCATCATCATCACCTCGAACAACGAGAAGGAGCTCCCGGACGCCTTCCTGCGCCGCTGCTTCTTCCACTACATCAAGTTCCCCGAGCGCGAGACGATGCAGAAGATCATCGACGTGCATTATCCGAACATCAAACAGAAGCTGGTGTCCGAAGCGCTCAACGTCTTCTACCAGATCCGCGACGTGCCGGGCCTGAAGAAGAAACCCTCGACCTCCGAGCTGCTCGATTGGCTGAAGCTCCTCCTCAACGAGGACATCCCGCCGGAGGCGCTGAAGGAGAAGGATCCGACCAAGCTGATCCCGCCCCTGCACGGCGCGCTGCTCAAGAACGAGCAAGACGTGCACCTGTTCGAACGCCTGGCCTTCCTGGCGCGGCGCGAAAGCCGGAACTAATCCACTTTCTGCTTGCCACGTGAACGAGTAGGATCGCGGCCATGCGCCCGATCCTGCTCGCCTTCGCCACACTGGCCTTTACGGCTTCTGCCGTCGCCCAGACGACCGATATCGATGCGTTCAAGGATGCCGGCAACAACGGCAAGCTGCACATTGCGTCCGGCTTCGTCTGTCCGCAGTACATCGAGCATTTCGAGCGCGATGCCTTCGGCGAGCGCGATCCCTCCGCGGGCGCCGATTATTGCCTTTATTCCGCGCGCGACGGCGTCTACGGCACGATCACGCTGACGCCGCTGAAATCGGCCTATGACGCGAAGACCGCGCTGGCGGGCGAGTTCACCGAGCAGGAAGGCATCGGCGGCAAGGTCATCGCCGAGAGCACCATCGCCATAGGCGGCGGTGCGGCACCGATCTCGGTCTATTCGCGCACCTATGAGACCGCGCATCTGGAGAACGACCACTACCGCATCCAGTTCGCCAGCGGCGCCATGGGCAATTGGGCGGTCGAGGCGACCATCGAGTACTCCTCGCCCCGCGACGAGGACAAGCGCAAAATCTTTCTGAACGCGGTGTTCACCGAAGCCCTGGTCCACATCGCCAAGGCACCGCCGCCGCAAGGCGTTGTCGTTCCGGCCGAAACGGCTCCGGCGTCCGTACCGGGCCGTTGACCCAGCGGGACGGCCCGGCCTCCCGGCACTTTGCCCTCCCCGGAGGCCCGCGCTAGACTTTCCGGATCGTTATCGCCTGCCCGGGAAGGTCTCCCATGTTCTTTCAGTTCTTCGACGAGCTTCGCGCCGCCCGCATTCCGGTGACGCTCAAGGAATATCTGGCGCTGATGGACGCGCTGGACAAAGAGGTCATCGATATGAAGATCGAGGACTTCTACTTCCTCTCGCGCACCGCGCTGGTGAAGGACGAGCGCAACCTCGACCGCTTCGACCAGGTCTTCGGCCATGTCTTCAAGGGCCTCGAAGGGCTCGACGGCTCGATCATCGCGCAGATCCCCGAGGAATGGCTGAAGGCGCTGACCGAACGCTTCCTCTCCGACGAGGAGAAGAAGATGATCGAGAAGGCCGGCGGCTGGGACAAGCTGATGGAGCAGCTGAAGGAGCGCATCGAGGAGCAGAAGAAGCGCCACGAGAAAGGCAACAAGGCCATCGGCACCGGCGGCACGTCGCCCTATGGAAACGGCGGCTACAATCCCGAAGGCGTGCGCATCGGCCAGGACAAGTCGCGCCACGGCAAGGCGATCAAGGTCTGGGACAAGCGAGAGTACAAGAACCTCGACGACTCGGTCGAGCTCGGCACGCGCAATATCAAGGTCGCGCTGCGCCGGTTGCGCAAATGGGCCCGTCAGGGCGCCGAGACCGAACTCGACGTCGACGGCACGATCAAGGACACGGCCAACAAGGGCTATCTCGACCTGCGCCTGGTGCCGGAGCGGCACAACACGGTAAAGGTGCTGCTGTTCTTCGATATCGGCGGCTCGATGGACGCGCATATCAAGCTCTGCGAAGAGCTGTTCAGCGCGGCGAAGACCGAGTTCAAGCACATGGATTTCTATTACTTCCACAACTGCCTCTATGAGAGCGTGTGGAAGGACAATCGCCGCCGGCACAACGAGAAGCTCGACACCTGGGACGTGCTGCACAAATACCCGAAGGACTACAAGGTGATCTTCGTCGGCGATGCCACGATGAGCCCCTATGAAGTCACTTATCCGGGCGGCAGCGTGGAGCATTGGAACGAAGAGCCGGGCGCGATCTGGCTCGACCGCGTTACCCAGACCTTCGAGCATTGCGTTTGGCTGAATCCGGTCGCCGAGAAGCACTGGGAATACACGCCGTCGATCGGGCTGATGCAGCAGCTCTTCGGCCAGCGGATGTTCCCCCTGACGCTGGGCGGCCTCGACAAGGCGATGCGCGAGCTGAACCGCTAGCCGCGATGAGCGCACGGGACAGCGGCGCGAGCGTGCGCCTGGCGACCAAGGCCGACACGGCGCCGCTGACCGCGACGCTGGCGCGCGCCTTCCTCGACGATCCGCTGACCTCCCATCTCGTTCCCGATCCGCAAAAGCGGGCCGCGGCCCTGCCGCGCATGTTCGGGCTTCTGTTCAAGCTCGGCCTGCCGCATGGCGCCTGCTTCGTCACGAGCGGCTACGAGGCGGTAGCGTTGTGGCGCCCGCCGGATCGCTGGCACGTCCATCTGTGGGACTACATCGTCAACGCGCCCGAGCTGCTCGGCACCTTCGGCACCGGCGTGCTGAAGGTCATGGTCACGATGGATCTCGTGGAGAAACGGCATCCGCAGAGGCCGCATTGGTATCTGCAAGCCATCGGCACAGATCCGGACAAGCAGGGCAAGGGCTTCGGCAGCCTGATCATGCGGCAGCAGCTTGCCGTTGCCGATACGGCAGGAATGCCCTGCTATCTCGAATCCAGCAAGGACACGAACATCCCAATCTACAAGAGCTTCGGCTTCGAGGTGACGGGCGAAATCAATATCCCGAACGGCCCAACACTGTGGCCGATGTGGCGCGCGCCCCGCGCATAGTGCTGGGCCTTGCGGGCGCCTGCCATTGCTGGTCCGATGCGCCGCCGACGGGGAGACGCACGCCATGACGATCCAGGTCCATCATCTCAACAATTCGCGCTCGCAACGGATTCTCTGGCTGCTGGAAGAGCTCGGCACGCCCTATGAGATCGTGAAGTATCAACGCGGCACGCCGGTGCCCTTCGCGCCGCCGGAGCTGAAGAAGGTGCACCCGCTCGGCAAATCGCCCGTACTGACCGACGGCGACAAGACCATCGCCGAGTCGGGCGCAGAGGTCGAGTATCTGATCGACACCTACGGCAATGGCCGCTTCAAGCCGAAGGCGGGAACGGCCGATTACTGGCGCTATATCGAATGGATTCACTACGCCGAAGGCTCGGCCATGCTGCCGCTGCTCATGGCGCTCTATACCGGCATGCTGGGCGATGCCGCTGCCGCGCTGAAGCCGCGCGTCGAGAGCGAGATCGCCAACAATCTCTCCTACATGGAAGCCGGGCTCGGCGGACGTGACTTCTTCGTCGGCGACAGCCTGACCGGCGCCGACATCCAGCTTCTCTTCGTCCTCGAAGCAGCCGGTGCGCGGCTGGAGCCTTATCCCGGCCTCGTGAAATACCGCGCGGCGATGCAGGCGCGTCCCGCCTACCAGCGCGGAATCGAGAAAGGTGGGCCCTACCAGCTCATGAGCCGTTGAGGTCGCGTCAGCCGAAGCGGCCGGTGATGTACTGCTCGGTCTGCTTCTTGTCGGGCGCGGTGAATATCTTCTCGGTCGGGCCGAACTCGATCATCTCGCCCAGATACATGAACGCAGTGTAGTCGCTCGCGCGGCTCGCCTGCTGCATGTTGTGGGTCACGATGACGATCGTGTAATCGGCCGAGAGCTCATCGATCAACTCCTCGATCTTCGCGGTCGAGATCGGGTCGAGCGCCGAGCAGGGCTCGTCGAGCAGGATGACTTCGGGACGCGTCGCCACGGTGCGGGCGATGCACAGGCGCTGCTGCTGGCCGCCGGAGAGCGACAGGCCGGAGTTCTTGAGCTTATCCTTGACCTCGGTCCACAACGCGGCGCGCTGCAGCGCGTCCTCGATGCGGCCGTCGAGCTCCGATTTGGGCATGCGCTCGTAGAGTTTGATGCCGAAAGCGACATTGTCGTAGATCGTCATCGGGAACGGCGTCGGCTTCTGGAACACCATGCCGACGCGGCTGCGCAGCAGGTTGGTGTCGAGCTTCGAAGACAGGATGTTCTCGCCGTCGAGCAGCACTTGGCCTTCCGCGCGCTGGTTTGGGTAGAGCTCATAGATTCGGTTCAGGATGCGCAGCAGCGTGGACTTGCCGCAGCCCGACGGGCCGATAAACGCGGTCACCTTGCGGTCGTAGAGCGGAACGCTGACATGCTTCAGGCCCTTGAACGAGCCGTAGAAGAAGCTCAGGTCCTTGATATCGACCTTGACCTTCTCGCCCGTCGTGGTGGGGGCGCCGTTCGCGTCCATGACTCTAGCTCCGCTTGTTTTCGAGAAGCCGCGCAAGGATGCTGAGAGTCAGCACCGTGGCGGTGATGAGAAGTGCTCCGGCCCAGGCGAGGTGATGCAGATCCTCGTAGGGGCCCATGGCGAAGTTGAAGATCACGACCGGAAGGCTCGCGATCGGCTGGGTGAGGTCGTGGCCGCCGAACTGGCTGTTCAGGGCGGTGAAGAGGAGCGGTGCGGTCTCGCCCGAGAT
>Ga0310811_10008937_pt1 | contig 12905 bp, 14 predicted proteins | sample YCmetagenome_FD_207642 | JGI IMG/M metagenome (GOLD analysis project Ga0310811, IMG submission 207642) | Soil microbial communities from experimental microcosm in Duke University, North Carolina, United States - YC | ecosystem: Engineered > Artificial ecosystem > Soil microcosm > Unclassified ...
TCAGATTCAGCGTCAGGCTTTTCTTGTTGCGCGCCTGGACTGACCACCACAGCGAGGTGCCATCCTTCAGCACGCGCCATTGACGGATTGGATCGCCGCTGTCCGGCGATTCGATCTTGATGACCTCCGCGCCGAATTCGGCGAGGATGCGAGAGCAGAACGGTCCGGCGATCAATGTGCCGAGTTCCAATACCTTGATGCCGGCCAGCGGGCCGGATGATGCAGTCGTCATGTTGGATGTAGTAGTACGAGTTCGCGCAACTCGGATTGCAGATTCTGGCGCGCCTGGTATTCCAGGCTGGCCGCCATGGCCGGCGTGAAGTATAGCGCCGGTCGGTCCAGCAGTCGCTGCAGAAACTGGCCGCGCTTCAGACGGTACTCTTCGATCGGGACCCAGCTGTATTCGGCGCGGATGACTTCGCTGTACTCCTTGTAGACCGGCTCGCGCGCACCGAGTATCGCAAGATCCATGTCGAGAAACAGCGGCAGGTCGGCAACCTTGTTTTCTCCGATTTCGTGTTTTTCGGTCGCTGCCACGCAGGCCATGACCGGCGGTATATGGCGTTCGTCGATCATCATCGCCACCATCGCGCGACGCGCCCATTCCGCACTGCGGCGTTCGTTGTCTTTCAGATGCGTGTCGTAGATCACGTCGTGAAACCAGATCGCGAATTCGATGGTTTCGGGGCGATTGATCAGCGGGCGGTGCGTATCGACCTGGCGCAGCAGGAACATGATGTGCGACAGGTTGTGATAGGCGCGATGCGGTTCGGAATAGTGCCGGATCAGCTCGTCCCAAACAGCATCCGAGGTGTCGGGATTGGCATGCACGGAATTGACGAGCGCCTGCCACTTGGCGCGCAGCCAGCTTTGGTTTTCGGGAGAATGTCTGAACATGACGATGCCCTTTCGCTGTCGGTGGGCGCCGTGCGGACAAGACTAGGTAGCTCGCCTGTCCAGCATGGCGCGTGCAATGGTGCCCGCATCCACGTATTCCAGTTCGCCGCCGACCGGCACGCCGCGCGCCAGGCGGCTGACCTTCAAGCCGCGCGCCTTCAGCGTCTCGCTGATGTAATGCGCGGTCGCTTCGCCTTCGTTGGTGAAATTGGTCGCCAGCACCACTTCTTCCACCACGCCGTCGGTCGCACGCGCGATCAGTTTTTCCAGATGGATGTCCTTGGGACCGATACCGTCCAATGGCGACAGGCGTCCCATCAGCACGAAATACAGGCCCTTGTAGGTCAGCGTCTGCTCGATCATCAGCTGATCCGCTGGAGTTTCGACCACGCACAGCAGCGCAGCGTTCCGTTCAGGGTCGAGACAAAGCTCGCAGATCTCGTTTTCGGTAAAGGTATTGCACATGGCGCAGTGGTGCACCTTTTCCACCGCCTGCGTCAGCGCACGTCCCAGCTGCGCCGCGCCATCACGGTCGTGTTGCATCAGGTGGTAAGCCATACGCTGAGCCGATTTGGGCCCGACACCGGGCAGGCGACGCAATGCTTCGGTCAGCAGGTGCAGGCTGGAAGGCGTTTTCACTTGCGATGTCCGTTGTCCTGATAGATCGCAAAAGCTTCGGCCGCCATCGACGGCACGAATTCAATGATCTCGTATTCCGCCACACCGGCCGCGTAGAACGGATCGAGCTGGATCACGGCCTCGACGTCCGCCCGATTCAGCGCGTCGGCGATGATGATACCGCCGCTGCGCGGCACCTTGCGTCCGGAAAGCAGGAACATGCCGTTCTCATATTGCTCATTGAGGAATTTGCGATGCGCGCTGAGTAGGCCATCGATTTCCGTCATGGGCTTGGTGTAGGTGATGGAAATAATAAACATAGAGCTTTTCTCCGTGGGACAGAGCTTAGCGGAGCGTACTCTGTTCCCAACCGACTGGAACAAAACGGGTTGGACGGAGTGGCGCCGTTTCCGGTGCAGAGAAACTATAGACTATTCGCGGGTTCCCGCGCGGCCGGCGCATTTGTCGTCCTCGCGAAGACGGGAACGACAACGTGTACCGGCGCTGTTCTTTTTGGCTCGACGTTTTTCTAGTCAGCTGGGGACAGAATATCACTCTGTCCCACAAGTCTTAAAAAGGCATCTTGAACCCCGGCGGCAGCGGCATCCCCGCCGTCACGCCCGACATCTTTTCCGCTGCCGTCGCTTCCGCCTTGCGTACTGCATCGTTGAATGCAGCCGCAACCAGGTCTTCCAGCATGTCCTTGTCGTCGCCGAGCAGCGACGGATCGATCGAGACGCGCTTCACGTCGTTCTTGCAGCTCATCACGATTTTCACCAGGCCGGCGCCCGACTGACCTTCGACTTCGATCAACGCCAGCTGCTCCTGCGCCTTCTTCATGTTGTCCTGCATGGCCTGCGCCTGCTTCATCAGCCCGGCCAACTGGTTTTTCATCATGCTGCTGCTCCTTTAAATGTTCTTGATGATGTGGCACTCAGACCGGCCGGATCGAGCCGGGCACAATCGTCGCGCCGAATTCACGTTTGAGTTTTTGCACGAAAGGATCTTCTTCCATCGACTGTTCTGCCTCACGCTGTCGCGCTGCGCGATCGGCCAGCGCGAGTGCATTGGCCGTATGCTGCACCGCGCCGAGCCGTGTATTGACGCGCACCGGACGGCCGAAGTGTTCGCTCAAGGCAGTCGTCAGCTTGTCGACGCTGCCGGCGGCAAGCAGTGTTTCCATCGCTACCAGCAGATCCAGCACCACCTGCTGCCCTTCGAGGGCGGATTGTACCAACTCACTTTGCTGCGCCAACTGCTGCGCGACGCCGCGCACCGGCAAGGCAGCCGCCAGCACCGGCCAGTTGCCGTCCCAATCCAGCTCCTTGATCGGATGCAATACAAAGGGACGCGCCGGTTCTGCCGTACGCGATGCAGCGGCAGACGCCGGTGCCGCTACGGCAGCGGACGATGGCTGTTCAGTTTTTTTTTGAGCGGTGGTACTCGCCTGTTCGAACGACGGCTCGTCATCCCATGGCGGCGCGGGAGGCAAATCGATGGGAGCGTCTTCGCGCACCTCCATGCGGGGAGTCGCGGTTGGCACCGGGTTCGGGGCCGGAGCCGGCGCAGGCTTTGCCGCAGGAGCCGGTGCGGCCGCTTGCGGCTGCGGTGCGAACTTGGTGCCAGCGCGCGCGGCTTCCAGCGCGGCACGTGCGGGGCTGATTGCACCGCTTGCTCGCGGAGCCGGTGCGCTGGTCGCTGCGGCAGGCGCTGCACTGAGACGCGCACTTGTGGCCGAAGAAGATGGCGTATGAGCCGTTGCGGCTGCATTTGGTGCGGCTGCTCTGGCGGCCGGCGCGGCCTGCACCGCACCAGGCTGGCGGCCTTCATCGCCACCCATGCCCGGACGGAAGGCGAGCATGCGCAGCAGCGTCATGGAAAAACCGGCGTATTCGTCCGGCGCAAGGCCCAGTTCGTTGCGGCCATGCACAGCGATCTGGTAGAACAGCTGAATTTCTTCCGGATCGAACAGGCCGGCCAGGCGCATTACATCCTCGCGCTCCGGCAGATCGTCCGGCACCGCAGCCGGCACGGTTTGCGCCAGCGCCACGCGATGCAGCAGCGAACCAAGGTCCTGCAGTGCAGCGTTGTACGACAGGCTGCGCGTGGCCATTTCGTCGGCGACAGCGAGCAGTGCTGCGCCATCTTTCTGTGCCAGCGCATCGAGGATACGCACGAGGAAGGATTGATCCAGCGCACCCAGCATGCCCTGCACCGCTTCCAGCGTGACCTTGCCGGCAGCGTAGGCGATTGCCTGATCGGTCAGCGACAAGGCATCGCGCATCGAACCGTGCGCGCCCTGTGCCAGCAGGCGCAGGGCCGGCGTTTCGAATTCGATGCTTTCCTGGCCGAGAATGTTTTCCAGATGCGACACGATATGCCCGGGCGGCATCTGCTTCAGATTGAATTGCAGGCAGCGTGACAGCACGGTGACCGGAATCTTCTGCGGGTCGGTGGTCGCGAGGATGAACTTGATGTGCTCGGGCGGTTCTTCCAGCGTCTTCAGCATCGCATTGAAGGCGTGGTTGGTCAGCATGTGCACTTCGTCGATCATGTAGACCTTGAAGCGCGCATTGGACGGTGCGTAGATCGCCTGCTCCAGCAGCTGCGCCATCTCGTCGACGCCGCGGTTCGAGGCCGCGTCCATCTCGATGTAATCGACAAAGCGGCCGGCATCGATCGCCACGCAGGCTTCGCACACGCCGCAGGGCTGCGCGGTGATGCCGCCGTTACCGTCTGGGCCGATGCAATTGAAGGACTTCGCCAGAATCCGCGACAGCGTGGTCTTGCCGACGCCGCGCGTGCCGGTGAACAGATAGGCGTGATGCAGACGCTGATTATCAAGCGCATGCGTCAGCGCGCGCACGACATGTTCCTGCCCGACCAGCGTGTCGAAGCTTTTCGGACGGTATTTGCGGGCAAGAACCTGATAGGACATAGGATTTCCGTATGCGGGGAAACGGCATTTTACCTGACAGGCGCGGCGGATTGCGGCAGCGCACCGTCATTTTCGCCATCATCGAAAAAGCCCTTCCGTGAAACTAGCCATCGCCCTGAAACTGCGCAAGAATCAACGCATCCGCCGCAAAACGCACCTCCACAAGGAGCCGCCATGCCATCGCCTACGCAGGAGTTGAGCAATCAGGTACCGGATCTGGACCATGTCAATCTGTACAACAGCGATCCGGCATTGGTCGATGGGGTAAGGCGTGAACAGGCCGCTTGGCACGAGGAGGCGCTGACACGGCTCGGCGCAGAGCTTGGCACTGCACGAACCTGGCAACTGGCCGCGCTTGCCAACCGTCATCCGCCGATATTGCACACCCACGATCGTGTCGGCCGACGCATCGATACGGTCGAATATCATCCAAGCTGGCACCAGTTGCTGGCGATGCAGCGCCAGGAAAACCTGCAAGCCCTGCCCTGGGCCGAGCCAAGAACCGGCGCGCATGTCGCGCGCACTGCTGCCTACTACCTGCAGGCGCAAGTGGAATCGGGTTCGCTGTGCCCCATCACGATGACCTTTGCGTCCATTCCGCTGCTGCAGCAGGAACCGGCGCTGTTCGCAGAGTTGAAGGACAAACTGTACACGCGCATCCACGATCCGCGCGACCTGCCGATTGCCGATAAGTTTTCCATCATGATCGGCATGGGCATGACGGAAAAACAGGGCGGTTCCGACGTGCGCAGCAATACGACAAGTGCAAGGCCTATCGAAGGGGAAGGTCGCGGCGCTGCGTACATGCTGACCGGTCACAAGTGGTTTTACTCGGTGCCGGCCTGCGACGCACATCTGGTACTGGCGCGCACGACGAAGGGACTGTCCTGCTTCTTCGTGCCGCGCTGGCATCCGGACGGCCGCAAGAACGCGATCCTGATCCAGCAATTGAAGGACAAACTCGGCAACCGTTCGAACGCGAGCGGCGAAGTCGAATTCGAGGAAGCCTACGGCGTGATGGTCGGCGAGGAAGGCCGCGGCATTCCGACGATCATCGAAATGGCGAATCACACGCGGCTCGATTGCGTCATCGGCAGCGCCGGGCTGATGCGCCATGCGCTGATGCAGGCCATGCACCACGCGCGCCATCGCAGCGCCTTCGGCAAGCCGCTGATCGAGCAGCCGCTGATGCGCAACGTGCTGGCCGATCTGGCGCTGGAAAGCGAAGCCGCCACGCTGCTGATGCTGAGACTGGCGCGCGCGGCAGAGTCGCCTGACGACCCGCTCGAAGCGGCATGGCGCCGCATCCTGACACCGGCCGCCAAGTTCTGGATCTGCAAGCGCGCGCTCGCCTATACCGGCGAATGCATGGAAGTCTGGGGCGGCAACGGCTACGTGGAAACCGGGCCGATGGCGCGCCTGTACCGCGAAGCACCGGTCAATTCGATCTGGGAAGGTTCGGGCAACGTGATGTGCCTGGACGTGCTGCGTGCGATCGAACGGGACCCGGAAGGATTCGAGTTGCTGCTGCAAGACCTCGCGCAAGCTGAAAGCGCGAGCTCGGGGCATCTGAAGACGCTGGTCCATGTCTTGCGGAAAGCAGCGCCGGATGAACGTGAAACGTTTGCCCGACGCTTCGTGCAACAATTGGCCCTGACGGCGCAGTGCCGGCTGATGCAGGAGCATGCGCCTGCCGAGTCCGCCAACGCGTTCACTGCCAGCCGGGGCGATGCCTTCTGCGGCGCGGTATTTGGCGCGCTGGAACAATCCACCGCCTTCGGCCCCATCCTTCACCGCGCCTGGCCGGATTGAAGCAACACGCTTTCAATCCGGTCACGATGGAACCACTTCTTGCCGGCAAGCTCTATTTGTCCAGCAGCGGGCCGACACCGAACAACGTAGCTCACGCCAACGCCAGAATGCGGCGGATCGTTTCCGCGCGTTCATCATGGTTCCCCCGACCATCGCTCAACAATCCCCGCAAGCAATGAATTGTCCGTGAACGACGTTGACATGACGAACATCGATCGTGCTCAACGCCGCATCCGCGCAAAGGACAATCGACAAGTCCTTGTGGGGAATGGCCATGAAGCTTGGTGTGAATTGGGCGGCCGCCGTTGCCCGCAGCTTGAAAAGCGCTTCCTTGCAACTCCAGATATCGTAAAAGGAACGCGTGCGCTGTAGAGTCGGCGCCCTTGCGAATATTTCGTATTCGTTTTCATCCAGCGCCTGCCGTGCGAGGGAAGCGAGATCGCGCGTCTCATCCAGCCGTTCGATATCCAGCCCGAGCGCAACGTCCGGGCCGACCGCGCAGGCTACCCACGAGCCGCTGTGGGAAAGGCTGACACAAGGCAAATCATTGCCGAGAAAGGGGGATGAGCCAGTCCGTTCTTGAATAGGGAACGATAAGACAGAACGCTGCAGCAGATCGGAAAGGGCCCAGCGGATCAAGGCACGGCCGATGAGAAACTGGCGCTTCCGCTCGGCTCGCACAAAACCGGCATATCGCTGACGCTCGCTCGGCCCCATCCAATCGGTAAAGGGAAGCAGGTCCGCTTCGCCGGCAGCACGACAATCAGCAAGCCACAGGACGGCGGACGGCACCGGTCTTACTTGTCGGCGATTTTGACAAAGTCTCCCTTGAATGCGACGCCGGACATGATTGCACCGACATGGCATTCATATTCGGTCTCGCTCGACATCTCGACGTGGTTGTAATTGCTGACGATGTTGATCACCGCGTTGGCGCCTAGCTCTTTCGCGCGCTTTTCCAGACCGATCATCGATGACAGGAAAGCCGTATTGCAGGCCACCTCGTCCGACTTGCCGAAGGCATTGGACTTGCGCGCATTGTTGTCGGTACCTAGTTTCTGCAAGACCTTCGGCGTTTTCTGCTTGCCGAAGAAAAATTTGACGTTCCCTTGTAGCTGCTCACGCGTATTCTCGACATGGAAGGCCGGTTCGATCGGCAGCATCACGGTTTTATCGGCTGCCTGTGCGGACATGGCAAACGACAGGGAAACAGAGGCCAACAGCAAAAAAGCATGATTCTTTTTCATTTTCATTACTCCTTAGTTATTTTTTGCTTCCAAACCGGTCGGACCGCCTACGGCCTTTTCGTAATTATCGGCAGTATAAACAGCGATCAATGATGCAATGCGTTCGAGCATGTCGGCATCCGTCGCTCCCCAGGAAAATGTGCCGCTAAAGCTGTTTGTCTTCTGATAGAAGACCGGCGACGCGATGATCTTCCCTGACGACGCATCCATATATCGCACCTTCAGCACAACAGCAGAGTCGCCCGCCATGACGCCCAGTCCAAATCGCGCCCCCTTGCCGACGTAGCGCGCACTTGCTCAATAAGGTTCGATAATGAGCTTGCGTGATGTTGCGTTTGGTGCGGGCGACTGCTTCCAATTCTCGATGAGCTTGCCTATTTTCACCCGTAACTTTGCCTGGATAGCCGTAAGCGCTATATCGCCACCACGTTCCTGCACGCACTCCGCTCCCCGCTCCATGGGCTTTAATTCAAAATCCGAGAAATTGGAAAAGACTTCTGCTGGCGGAGGATTCACTTCTGTTGACGGCAGCTTTACGTTGGCAGCGCAGCCAGTCAACAGCGAAATAGAGACGGCTGCGGCAACCATAAAGCCGCGCTTGGCCGACATGGATTGTTTCATTTTTCTCCCTTTTATTTTTCTTAGCCGTAGCGCCTGAAAATCAGCGACGTGTTGATACCGCCGAACGCAAAATTGTTCGACATGACGTACTCGCAATCGAGTGTTCTTCCCTCGCCCGCAATGTAATCGAGCTCTGCGCAATCCGGATCGACGCGCTGTAGATTGATCGTCGGCGCGAACCAGCCTTCACGCATCATCTGTATGCTGATCCACGCTTCCAGCGCGCCGCATGCACCCAGCGTGTGGCCCATGTAGCTCTTCAGCGAACTGATCGGCATGCGCTTGCCGAATACCTGCGCAGTCGCCTGCGATTCCGCCACGTCCCCATGTGCAGTGCCGGTGCCGTGCGCATTCACGTAGCCGATCTCGTCCGGCCGCAGGCCGGCGTCTTCCAGCGCAAGCTGCATCGCGATCTTCATCGTTTCCGCATTCGGCTGCGTCACATGACAGCCGTCGCTGTTGGTGCCGAAGCCGACCAGCTCCGCATAGATCGTCGCGCCGCGCGCTTTCGCATGCTCCATCTCTTCCAGGATCAGGCAGCCCGCACCTTCACCGATCACCAGGCCGTCGCGATTCGCATCGAAAGGACGCGGCGTGGTCTCCGGCGCATCGTTGCGCACGCTGGTCGCAAACAGCGTGTCGAACACCGCTGCTTCGGTCGCATCGAGTTCCTCGGCGCCGCCGGCAATCATCGCGGTCTGCTGGCCGTTGCGGATCGCCTCGTAGGCATAACCGATACCCTGGCTGCCAGACGTGCACGCACTCGAGGTGGTAATCACGCGGCCGGTCAAGCCGAAGAACACGCCGATGTTGACCGGTGCCGTATGCGCCATCATCTTGATGTAGGTGGTCGCGTTGATGCCCTTGGTCGTGCGGTCTTCCATCATGCGGCCGAAATCGCCGATCGCGCTTGGCGTACCGGCGGACGAACCGTAGGAAATGCCCATGCGACCGCTGCTCAGCAGCGGATCGCCGATCAAGCCGGCATCGATCAGTGCCAGCTCGCTAGCGCGTGTTGCCATCAACGCGATACGGCCCATGCTGCGCGTCGTCTTGCGGTTGAATCGTTCCGACAATTCGAACGGCGCGGCCGGTCCGCCGAGCTGCGTGTTCAAGCCTTCGTAATTCGCCCAATCTTCCATCCGCACGATCGCATTGCGGTATTCGCCCAGACGCTGGCGCACCGATGCCCAGTCATTGCCGATCGGGCTGATGCCGGCCATGCCGGTGACCACCACCCGTTTCAATTCTCTTTGCATTGGGGCGCTCATGCCAGGCCTCCGTTGACCGAGATCACCTGGCGCGTGATGTAGGCGGCATCGTCGCCCAGCAAAAAGCTGACGGTGGCGGCGACTTCCTCCGGCTTGCCGACGCGGCGCGCCGGAATCATCTTCATGACTTCATCCATCGGCACTTCGGCGATCATGTCGGTCTCGATCAGGCCGGGCGCGACGCAATTCACCGTGATATTCCGCTTGGCGAGTTCCACGGCCAGCGCCTTGGTGGCGCCGATGATGCCGGCCTTGGCCGCGCTGTAGTTCACCTGACCACGATTGCCGATCAAGCCGGAGACCGAAGCCAGCGTCACGATGCGGCCCGGCTTGCGCCGCTGCACCATCGGCATGATCAGCGGATTCAACACATTGAAGAATCCATCCAGATTCGTCTGCAGTACCAGGTCCCATTCCTCGCCGGACATTGCAGGAAAAGCGTTATCGCGCGCGACGCCGGCATTGCACACCACGCCGTAGTAGCAGCCGTGCTGCTCAACGTCGGCCAGCAATGCCGCCGAAGCAGCCTCGCGGTCGCCGATGTCGAACTGCAGCACACGCGCCTCGCGTTGGAGCGCGCGCACTTCCTGTGCGACGGCTTCCGCTTCCGCGCGCTGGCTGCGGCAATGCAGCACCACGTCATAACCGTCCCGCGCGAGCCGCAAGGCAATCGCCTTGCCGATGCCGCGCGAGGAGCCGGTCACCAATACACTCTTATTCATCCTGCACCTTCATTTCCCGCAAAAACTCATTCACATTATTCGGCTGGAACACGGTAACCGTCGCAGTCGCCAGCGCCACGCCGGTTTCACTCTCATCCTCGATCCTGCACTCGAAAGCGCCCAATCCGTTTTCCCCCTGCAGCGTGCGCTGCACGTGAACGTGCAGCTTGCTTCCGATCGCAAATTCAGGTCGCGTGCATTCGTAGCGGCGTGAACCAAGCAGAAAACCCACACGTACCGGCTCGCCACGCTGACGTGCCTCGTAGCCGGCGAAGGCCGCAACGGCCTGTGCCATGTATTCGATCCCCACCCAGGCGCCGACGCCGACGCCGTCGCAGAACAAGGTCTGCGGCCCGATCGCGACTTCCGCGCACAGCGTGTCGTCGCCAGCGCTGACGACACGATCCAGCAAGACCATGGGGCCGGCATGCGGGACCAGTTCGCGCACGTCCGGCAGCGTCATGCGCTTCTCCCCAACACCAGCGTCGCGTTCGACCCGCCGAAGGCAAAGGAATTGCTCAGGGCCCAGCGCAGCGGCCGGCCCAGCGCGGCGCCGGGCGATGCGACGTGCAACTGTGGCAGAGCCGGATCGGGAACGCCATCCCATAGATGCGGTGGCAAGCGCCCTTCCTCATCCTGCATCGCCAGCCAGCACAACGCGGCCTCGATCGCAGCCGCCGCACCCAGCGTGTGGCCTGTAAAGGGCTTGGTCGAACTGACCGGCACGCCGTCGCCGAACAATTCGTGGATCACGTGCGCTTCCATTGCATCGTTCTGTGGCGTCGCGGTACCGTGCAGGTTGATGTAATCCACATCCGCAGCCTTGATGCCGGCGCGCTTCAGCGCCTGTGCAATCGACAGGCGCGCACCGCTGCCGGTGGGATCCGGCGCAGACATGTGGTGACCGTCGGAAGATTCGCCCCAACCGCGCAGTGCGACCGTCGCCGGTTCGCGACTCATCAGAAACAGTGCCGCACCTTCGCCGATGTTGATGCCCTTGCGATTCGCGCTGAGCGGATTGCAGCGCTCGCTGCTGACCGATTCCAGTGCAGAGAAACCCGCCACCGTAAATGCGCACAGCGTATCGACGCCGCCGGTTAGTACGGCATCGCAGACGCCCATGTTGATCAGGCGCGCGGCGCTCGCCATTGCCTTCGCGCTGGAGGAGCAGGCGCTCGAATGCACGTAGGCCGGACCGCTGATGCCAAGGGCAATTGCCAGCATCGCGGCCGGCGAGCCCATTTCCTGCTGCTCATAATAAAAATCTTCGGGAAGCGCGCCGTGCCGTGCGTGATGACGTAGCGCATCCTCGGTGCCGGCAATGCCGGAGGTGCTGGTGCCGACCACGACGCCGACGCGGTGCGCGCCATAGCGCTGGATCGCTGCATCGACTGCCGGGCGGATCTGCTGCAAGGCGGTGAGCGCAAGCTGGTTGTTGCGACTGCGGTGCTGCGGCGGCCAGTCATGCATCTCGACGAGCGGCAAATCGACGCCGCCGGCAGGCAAGGAACGTGCGGTCCACGCTTCGCTCGCGTTGACGCCGCTGCGCGCCTCGAAGAGGTTTTTCTTGATCGTCTCGTGCGAGCCGCCTAGCGCACACACGATTCCACATTCATTCAAATACGGCATCTGCTCTTCCGGTATCAGTCAGTGCCAATCAGGGGCCGGCCGGCACCGACTGGATTGTCAGTCGATAGTGGTAGCGCACATTATCCAGCACCACCGTGCCGCTCCAGCGCGGCATCTGCTGGTAGCGCACCACGGCGATCGTCTCGCTGCCGAAATAAAGCGTGCGGCGCAAGCCGTCGTCTTCGAGGCGCCAGCCCGAAGGCAGCGCCTTGTTGATTTCCTCCGATGGCCACAGCGTCAGCTGAATGTCGCTCAGCACATCTTCAGGGCGCACCTGCGATGGCAGCATCACGTGACGCCACGAGTTCAATTCCCTGCCGTCGTAGCTGATGGTCATCACGCGCTGTCCGAAAGCGAGGCCAACCAGTTGCAGATGGTTTTCGTCGATTTCCAGTGCGGCGTCCAGCTCTTCGATACGGCCTTCGCGCTCCACCGTCAAGTGCTGCTGACGTGCGATCGATGCACCCAGCGTCGAGGGAGCGAGCCGCAAGGACAGGCGTGCTGGCGCGGGCGACGTGGTGGCGCAGGCTGCAAGCAGCAGCGCCAGCATCAGCAATAGCGCGCGCATGCAAAGCATTTCAAGACTGCGGCATTTCATCTTTTGCACTTTCATTTTGAAAACATGGCACCAATGTCCATACCAGCGCAATGCCGATCAGCATCGTCAGCCCGAAGGCGCGCAAGGCCGGCGTGTGACTCAGTGCCAGCAAGCCAAAGGAGAGAATGGTATTCGCGGCTGACAAACCAACTGCCAGCCATGGCGTGGTGTCGCGCCGGCTCGGATGCTCCTGCATGAAGATGCCGTAGTCAACCCCCACCCCGAGCAGCAGCATCAGTGCGAGCACGTGGAACAGCTGCAGATTCTGCCCGGCCCAGCCCAGCAGCGCCAGCGTCGCCAGACTGGCAGCGGCAGTCGGCGCCAGCACGCGCCAAGTGCGACCGCGATAGCGCGCGAACAGCAGGCCGAACACCAGGACGTAGGCGACCATGACCACCCAACCCATCGTCGCGCGGTAATGACCTAGCACTGAAGAAATCTCGCCGACCTTGTCCACCCACTGCACGCCGTCCAGGCCGACCGCAGTTTGCTGCATCAACGGCAACTCGGCATTGCGCAAGCCGCGTAACGCGACGATGCTGGCGGTCACGC
>Ga0310811_10008938_pt1 | contig 12905 bp, 10 predicted proteins | sample YCmetagenome_FD_207642 | JGI IMG/M metagenome (GOLD analysis project Ga0310811, IMG submission 207642) | Soil microbial communities from experimental microcosm in Duke University, North Carolina, United States - YC | ecosystem: Engineered > Artificial ecosystem > Soil microcosm > Unclassified ...
GGAGCAGGGCAAAGGCCTCGCCGGTGGATTCCAATTCGCTGGCGATCATGAAATTGCCGGCGATCTTGAACAGATTGGCTTTTTCCGGCGCATCCAGCGGCACGGTGCGGGCGCCGATCTTGTCGAAGACAGGCTGCATGGTTTTGAGCGCCGCCGCGTCGCCGCCCGCCACCAGCACCAGTTGCGCGGTTTCCGCCATCTCTGGACGGCCGAACACCGGCGCGGAAATGTAGGACAGACCCGCCTTCTGGTGCGCCGCCGCCAATTCCTTGGCGAAGGCGACCGAGATGGTCGCCAGGTTCACATGGATCAGGCCTTTTGCGGCGCGTTCCAGCAACGGTCCTGCCAGCCCCACATCGCGCATCACGGCATCGTTGGAGAGCATGGAGAAAACCGCATCGCCTTTCAGCGCATCTTCCGGCGTGCGGGCGGCGCCTGCGCCCTTGGCCACCAGTGCCTGCACGGGCTCCTGCGAGCGGTTCCACACCGTCACGCTGTGACCCGCCTTGAGCAGGTTCGACGCGACGTGATGGCCCATGCGGCCCAGGCCGATAAATCCGATCTTCATCACCAATAATCCTTCATCAGTTCTTTGGCCCAGGCGGGCTCCGTGATCTCGCCGCGCAGCAGAAAACCCTTATCACCGGCTTGATGTCCAGCACGAGGGCGCTGTCGAGGCCGCACACTTTCAGCTTTCAGCCCTCCACCGACAAGAGCCGGCAGATGCTGACGCCTATGCGGTTGGGGCGCGCCTTTCCGCGCAGGGCGAAGATGCCGACCAACGGTCAGTCCGCGCGGTGTGATGGGTTACGTGCGAGGCGAAGTTTGGGAAGCTGGCAATGGCGATGGCTGGGCCGAAGTGGTCTCGATAGAAGTTAGTCTTGCCTGCGCCAAATTGCGGTAGGCGTTCGCAATTTCGCGCCACTGACCTTTGACCGCCTCGTCCTTAAGCTTGTTCGCCTGGGCCTCTGCCTCTTCAGCTCGCTGAATGTATTCAGCCATCTGTCGCACAAGTCCCTCCAAGTGCGAAGATTACGACGATTACATCAGTATAACAAAGGGAGGCTTTCAATCGCGCCGCCCTGTTTCAGGTGCCGAATCAACTCTTGGTAGTGGATCTGCCCGGTGGCTTGCGCCACAATTTCCAGTTGCGCGAGTTCCAGAACGTTAACGTCCCATTTACGGGTCTGACCACAGTATTACCATGTTCGTTAATCGTTCTTCTGGACTCCAGCACTTGGGGCCTGAAACGTTAACGACACAAGCCAAGCCCCTCAAATATTTGGGTTTTTGGTTTGACGGGACATTCCGTCCCATGCTATCCCATACCGTCCCAAGGGCCGTTGTGGCCCGCCTGACCGTTTGGCCGTCCTGGCCGGGCGAAAGGCACACGGGGCTAGGGGGTATCAGGCGCTATGTCCGGGTTGGTCCAGCCGTTCATTTCGACGGTGCCAGGGTCGCTCGACAGCAAGGGGCGGGTGTGCATTCCCGCGACCCATCGCCATCTCCTGGTCGCGCAGAACACGACCGGCGTTTATGTCTGCCCCAGTTTCATCGATCCGGCGCTGGATGCTTTCGGCCAGGATCTGCTGGACCGCATCAATGCGCGTCTCGCCAATCAGGATCCGTTCTTCTCCGCAAGTTTCGACGACGAGGCGACCGCGCTCTTGGCGCGCACGCAATCGCTGCCGATCGATGAGAATGGCCGCGTGCGTCTTCCCGATGCGCTGATCGAACATGCGGGACTGAAGGACAAGGTCGTTTTCGTCGGCAAGGCGCAGAAATTCCAGATTTGGGATGCCGAGCGTTATGCGCCCATCGAAGCCGAAGCGCTGGCGCGTGTGAAGGCGCGCATGGAACGCGCCCGCAATGGGGAGGCGTCATGAGTGGCCACCTTCCCGTGATGCTGAATGAAGTGCTGGAAGCGCTCAGCCCGCGTGACGGCGCGCACTATGTCGACGGCACCTTTGGCGGCGGCGGTTATGCCAGCGCCATCCTGGAAGCCGCCGATTGCCGCGTACTGGGTATCGATCGCGATCCCGCCGCTATCGCGCGCGGCCAGGTGCTGGTGGAACGCTTTGGCGGCCGGTTGACCCTGGTGCAGGGCGAATTCTCCCGCATGAACGAATTCACCAGCGAAAGCGATGGCGTCGTCCTGGACCTGGGCGTGTCGTCCTTCCAGTTCGACGAACCGGCGCGCGGTTTCTCCTTCCGCGAAGACGGTCCTTTGGACATGCGCATGAGCCTTCAGGGTGAAAGCGCCGCCGATCTGGTCAACAGCGCCGACGAGCGCACGCTCAGCCGGATCATTTCCCGCTATGGCGAGGAAAAGAATGCCCGCCGCATCGCGCGCGCCATCATTGCGGCGCGCCCCGTCACCGGCACTGCGCAACTGGCCGCCATCGTTTCCGAGGCGCAAGGCCCGGCGGCGCTGCGCCATGCCATCCATCCCGCCACCCGTACCTTCCAGGCCTTGCGCATTCATGTGAATGACGAGCTGGGTGAATTGGAACGCGGGCTGGAAGCCGCGCTCGACATCCTGAATCCGCTGGGCCGTCTGGTGGTTGTGTCCTTCCACAGCCTGGAAGACCGCATGGTCAAGCATTTCCTCACCGAGCGTTCCACCAGCGCTCCGCGCGCCTCACGCCATGCGCCGGTGAGCGCGCCGGCACATAAGTCCGTTTTTCAGCTTCTGCCCCGCCGCATCCCGTCGGCGGAGGAAATCGCATCCAATCCACGGTCCCGGTCCGCCAAGCTGCGCGCCGGCATCAAATTGGCGGCATAGGAGGTTAGACATGGTTCGCATCCTGAACTTCTTCTGCGTGGCGTTGATGGGTTTCTCGATCCTGGCGCTCTATCACGTGTCGGAGAAAACCCGCGTCGCCCACATGCAACTGAACCAGGTCAATGCCCGCATTGCCCAGGAGCGCAACGCCGTCGGCGTGCTGGAGACCGAATGGCAGCATGTCGCTGCGCCCGAGCGCGTGCAGCAGCTGGCCCAGGCCAAGCTGGGCATGGCCGACAGTTCCTCGGTGCAGCTCTCCTCCTTCGACCAGTTGCCGCGCCGCGGCGCCGATCCTGCGCCGCTGAACAACACTCCGGTGCACAACGCCAGCGCCCAGATTCCGGCGCCCGCGTCGACTTCCGATCCCGGCCAATCCGATTCCGGCATGTGAGGATATGAACGAGGTTCCCACTGTCTTTCAGCGGCGCATCATTATCGGAGCGGTCATCTGTGTTGCCGCTTTCGCGCTGGTGGGAATCCGTCTGGTCCATGTCACGCTGCTGAAATCCCTGGATCCGGCCCGTGCCGCCACGGCGGTTGTGGCGCGCGCCGATCTCACCGACCGCAATGGCGAACTTCTGGCCCGCGACCTGCCGGTCAAGGATCTCTATGCCCGTCCCCAGGTGTTCTGGGACAAGCCGGAAGCCGCGCGTGAACTGTCGGCCGCCACCGGCGCGGACGCGGGCCGTCTGCTCAACGGCTTCAACAATGCCAAGCATCCCTATGTGCTGGTCGCCCGCCAGATCACGCCCGACACCGAAGCGAAGGTGATGCATCTGGGCCTGCCGGGGCTTGAGTTCGAGCCCGGCGGCAAACGCTATTACCCCGACGGCCGCAATGCCGCCCAGGTGGTGGGCGTCACCGATCCCGACAACAATGGCGTCAGCGGATTGGAGCTCGGCCTGCAAAAGCAGATCCACGCCGCGGTGGGCGGCAAGGTCACGACCTCCATCGACATGCGGGTTCAGTACATCCTGGCGCATGAAGTGGAGCAGGCGCGCAAGACTTTCACCGCGCGCGCGGCCGGCGGTATCGTGATGAATGCCAACACCGGCGAGGTGTTGGGCATGGTGTCCCTGCCCAACTTCGACCCCAATCAGCGCCGCCAGTCCCCGGGCGATTCCTCCCGCAACCTGATGGCCCAGGACGTCTATGAACTGGGATCGGTGTTCAAGATCTTCACCTTCGCTCTGGCGATCGATAACCGCACGCTGCGCAACCTGGATGAGGTCTTTCAGATCGGCCAGGGCTACAAGCTGGGCAAACACACCATCCATGAAGCCGAACATATGCCCGCCACCCTGCCGGCGCGCGATATCCTGGCGCAGTCCTCCAACATCGGCACCTTGCAGATCGCCTTGCGCTCCGGACCGGAGCGGCAGCGCGAATTTTTGAGCCATCTGGGTCTGCTCAAGCCGATCAAGACGGATTTGCCGGAAAGTGCCCGTCCGCTTTATCCCATCAGCGACTGGGGCCAGATTCAAACAGCCACCATCGGCTTCGGCCAGGGCATTTCGGTGTCACCGCTGAGCTTTGTGGCCGCCGCCGCTTCGATCGTGAATGGCGGCCGCCGCATCACGCCGACCTTCCTCAAGCAGACTGAAACGGACCTGCGCGGCGAACAGGTGATCAAGCCTGAGACCAGCGAGCAGATGCGCGATCTGCTGCGCTATGTCGTGACCGATGGTTCGGGCAAGAAGGCCGACATTCTGGGCTACGACGTGGGCGGCAAGACCGGCTCGGCGCAGGTGCCTGGCCCGCATGGCCGTTACATTCCGCGCGCCCTGCGCACCAGTTTCTACGGCGTCTTTCCGGTACACAATCCGCGCTATGTCGTCTTCATCCTGCTCGACCAGCCGCATGGCACCAGAGAGACCGGCGGCTTCGCCTTGGCCGGATGGACCGCCGCCCCGACCGTGGGCCGGGTGATTGCGCGTATCGCGCCGCTCTTGGGTGTCCCCAATGTCCCGCCGCCGCCTGTGCCCACCAAGCTGGCGTCGTCGGGCCAATGATTTCGTCGAGCAACCCCTAATGACGCCACATTCGGATTCTAGCATGGCATCAAGGGGCGGAAACGCCGCCATGTTGGGTATGAAAGATCTCTCCGGGCTTGCATTGACAGGCCTGGCCAGTGACAGCCGAAAGGTGAAGCCTGGATATCTGTTCGCGGCCTTGGCCGGGACAAAGACCGATGGCGCACGCTTTGTGAAGGACGCGGTGGCGCGCGGCGCGGTGGCGGTGATGGGACCGCCGTCGCTGGCCGATGACGTCGCGGCGCTGGGTGTGCGTTTCATCCCGGAAGAAAATCCCCGCGCCGGCCTGGCGCGGTTCGCTGCTGCCTTCTACGCCGGCCAACCCGAGATCGTTGCCGCCGTCACCGGCACCAAGGGAAAATCTTCCATCGTCGCATTCCTGCGGGAAATCTGGACCGCCTTGGGCAAGCCGGCCGCCAGCCTGGGCACGGTGGGTGTCATCGGGCCCAAGGGCGCGATGCCGCTTTCCCACACCACGCCGGATCCGGTGGAAATCCATGAATTGCTGGCGAAGCTGAAAGAGGAGGGCGTGGACCGCCTGGCCATCGAGGCTTCCAGCCACGGCCTGGACCAGCACCGGCTGGATGGGGTGAAGATCGCGGCCTGCGGCTTCACCAACATCACCCGCGATCATATGGACTATCATCCCACTTTCGACGATTACCTGGCCGCCAAGCTCCGCCTGTTCACCGAAGTGGTTCAGGACGGCGGCGTGGCGGTGGTCAATGCCGATGCGGCCCATGCGGACAGGTTTATCGATGCCGCCAAGGCGCGCGGGTTGAAACTGATCACCGTCGGCCGCAAGGGCGACACCATTCACCTGGACCGGCGCGAGGATCGCGGCGGCGCGCAGGCTTTGACCCTGCATTACCAGGGCAAGATCTTTTACGTCGAACTGCCGCAGGCGGGCGACTTCCAGGCCTCCAACGCGCTGGTCGCGGCGGGCCTGGCGATCGGGCTTGGCGAAAATCCAGACAAGGTCTTTCAAGCGCTGGAGCATTTGAAAGGCGCCCCGGGCCGCATGGAGAAAGTGGCCTTCGCAAAATCGGGCGCGCCGATCTATGTCGATTATGCCCACACGCCCGACAGCCTGGAAAAAGTGCTGGAGGCGCTCAGGCCGCATACCGCGGGCCGCCTGCATGTGGTGTTCGGCTGCGGCGGTGACCGTGACAAGGGCAAGCGGCCTCTGATGGGCGCCATCGCGGTACGGCTGGCCGATGATGTGATCGTCACCGACGACAATCCCCGCACGGAAGATGCAGCCCAAATCCGTAGCGAGATTTTGGCGTCAGCCAAGGGTGCGCGCGAGATCGGCGACCGGGCTGATGCCATTCGCACGGCGGTTGCGGACCTCAAGACCGGCGATGTGCTGATCCTGGCCGGCAAGGGCCATGAGACCGGACAATATATAAAGGGCGAAATATTCCCCTTTTCCGACCGCGACCAGGCGATCGAGGCGGCTCTCGCTTTGGGAGGGCGCGCGGCATGACGCTGTGGACCCATCCGGAGGCGGAAAGCGCAACCTTGGGCAAGGCCAGCCAGGCTTTTGCGGTAAACGGGATTTCCATCGACACCCGCACCATCAAGGAAGGCGACCTGTTTGTCGCGCTGCAGGGCGACAATCGCGACGGTCATGCCTTTGTGCGCGCGGCGTTCGAGGCCAAGGCAGGCGCGGCGATGGTGGCACGAGCGCCCGAAGGCGCAACCGGTCCTTTGTTGACGGTGGGCCATACCCAGCGCGGGTTGGAAGATCTGGCGCGCGCGGCGCGGGCCCGCAGCAATGCCAAGATCCTGGCCATCACCGGCAGCGCCGGAAAGACCACAACCAAGGAAATCCTGCGGCTGGCCTGCAATGCGCTGGGCCGCACCCATGCGTCGGCGGCTTCCTACAACAATCATTGGGGTGTGCCGCTCAGTCTGGCATCCATGCCGCGCGATGCCGAATACGGCATCTTTGAAGTGGGCATGAACCATTTCGGCGAACTGAGGAACCTGGTGTCTTTCGTCAGGCCGCATGTCGCGCTGATCACCACCATCGCCCCCGCCCATCTGGAATTCTTCGGCACCTGCGAGGCCATTGCCGACGCCAAGTCGGAAATCTTCGAAGGTCTGCTGCCGGGCGGCGCGGCGCTGATCCCGTCCGACAGTCCCTATGCCGAGCGCCTGAAAGCCCGCGCCCGTCAGGCGCAGGTATCGCGCATTGTGACGTTTGGCGAAGCGGGCGACGCCAGGCTGATTTCCTTTGCCGGCGATGGCGATGGCATGCGGGTCAAGGCCGACATATTGGGCTGCGCCGTGGATTGTCATGTCGGCGCGCCGGGCGGCCATATCGCCCAGAATGTGGTGGGCGCGCTGGCAGCCGTGGCCCTGCTGGACGGCGATGTGCTGAACGCCGCCGCAGCCCTGAAGAATTTTGCGCCCCTGAAAGGCCGCGGCGCGCGCTTTGCGGCGGGCGGCATCCAGGTGATCGACGAAAGCTACAATGCCAATCCGGCCTCCATGGCGGCGGCGCTGGCACTGCTGGGCGCCGCTTCGGGCCGCAAGATCGCGGTGCTGGGCGACATGCTGGAAATGGGCGAGGGCGGGATCGCCCATCATGCCGGCCTTGCCGCGCCGATCGACAGCAACGGCGTCGATATGGTGTTCGCCAGCGGCGCGCAGATGAAAGCCTTGTGGGAGGCGCTGCCGTCCAGGCGCCGCGGCGCCTATGCGGAAAATTCCACCGCATTGCTGCCGCAGGTTCTGGCTGCCTTGAAGCCAGGTGACACAGTTCTGGTGAAAGGCTCCAACGGAGCCAAGATGTCCGTGATCATCGATGCGTTGAAAGCGAAAGCCGCCTAGATGCTCTACTACCTCTCGCTCCTGACCCACACCGACCAGCTGGCCTTCTTCCGCCTGTTCCGATACCTCACTTTCCGGGCGGGTGCGGCGGTGCTGACGGCCCTGATGATCGCCTTCCTGATCAATCCCATGCTGATCCGCTGGCTGAAGGTGAAGCAGGGCAAGGGCCAGCCCATCCGCACCGACGGCCCCCAGCGCCATATCATCGAAAAGGCCGGCACCCCCACCATGGGCGGATTGCTGATCCTGATCCCCTGGGTCGGTTCGACCTTGCTGTGGGCCAGCCTGTCCAACCGCTATGTCTGGATCGCGCTGCTGGTGACGGCGAGTTACGGCCTGCTGGGCTTCCTGGACGACTATTATAAAGTGACCAAGCGCACTTCGGACGGCCTTTCCAGCCGCATGCGGCTCCTGATCGAATTCAGCGTGGCGGCGCTGGCCACCTGGCTGATCATGCAATCCGAGACCGCTAGCCTGTCCGGTGTGTTGGCGGTGCCCTTCATCAAGACGGCGTTGCTGCCGCTTGGCATCTTCTTCTTGGGCGTAGGCGTGTTTGTGATCGCGGGCGCCGCCAATGCGGTCAACTTCACCGACGGGCTGGACGGGTTGGCCATCGTGCCGGTGATGATTGCCGCCGCCACTTTCACCCTGATCGTCTATCTGGTCGGCAACGAACGTTTCGCCGCCTATCTGCAGATTCCCTATATCGAATATTCCGGCGAGCTGGCGGTATTCCTGGCGGCGCTGGTCGGCGCCGGCCTGGGCTTCCTCTGGTACAACGCTCCGCCCGCCGCCATCTTCATGGGCGATACCGGCTCCCTGCCTCTGGGCGGCGCGCTGGGCGTGGTCGCCGTGGCCGTCAAGCACGAGATCGTGCTGGGTCTGGTCGGCGGCCTTTTTGTGGTCGAAACGGTTTCCGTCGTGGTGCAGGTGATCTCCTACAAGCTCACCGGCAAGCGCGTCTTCCGCATGGCGCCGATCCATCATCATTATGAGCAACTCGGCTGGACCGAGCCCACCATCGTGATCCGATTCTGGATCGTGGCGGTGGTGCTGGCGCTGCTGGGTCTCGCAACCCTGAAACTCAGGTGAGGCGATGATCCCCAGCCGCTTTTTTGCCGACAAGACGGTCGCCATCTTCGGCCTGGCCCGCACGGGCCTGGGCGCGGTGCGCGCGCTGGTGGCTGGCGGCACCAAGGTATTGGCCTGGGATGACAACAGCACCGCCCGGGACCTAGGCGGCCAGGAAGGCGCAGAATTGATGCCCTGGCGGGAATGGCCGTGGGAATCCATCGCCGCGCTGATCCTGTCGCCCGGCGTGCCGCTCACCCATCCCGCGCCGCATGGCGTGGTGGAACACGCCAACCGCGCGCAGGTACCGGTGATCGGGGATGTCGAACTTTTCGCCCACGAGATTCGCACCTCTGTCGATCAGCCCGGCAAGGCGCCGGTGATCGCTATCACGGGCACCAACGGCAAGTCCACCACCACCGCCCTGGTAGGACACATATTGAATCAGTGCGGCTTCAGCGCCCAGATCGGCGGCAATATCGGCAAGTCGGTGCTGGAACTGGCGCCGCCCTCGGCCAAGGCCATCTATGTGCTGGAAATGTCCAGCTTCCAGATCGATCTCACGCCCGGCCTGACGCCGGATGTGGCGGTTCTGTCCAACCTGTCGCCCGATCACATCGACCGCCACGGCACGATGGAGAATTACGCCGCCATCAAGGCCCGGCTGATGAAGCAGACGGCGCGTGACGGCCAGGTGGTGATCGGGGTGGATGACAGCTTTTCCTCGGCCATCTTCACCCAGGTGGCGGCCGCTGGCGGCGCCCAGGCGCAACCGGTCTCCGTCGGCAAGATTTTGGGCCGCGGCGTCTTTGTCGTGGACGGCGCGCTGTACGACGCCATGGGCGCGCGCGCCGTGAAGGTGATGGACATGGCCGCCGCCGCCCATCTGCCGGGCGCGCACAATTGGCAGAATGCGGCGCTGGCCTATGGGGCGGTGCGCCCCTTCATTTCCGACATGAAAGCCATCGCCGCCGCCATCGCCAGTTTCCCTGGCCTGGCGCATCGCATGGAAGATGTGGGCCATATCGGCAAGACGGCCTTCATCAATGATTCCAAGGCGACCAATGCCGACGCCACGGCGCGCGCCCTGGCGGTCTATCCCGATATTTTCTGGATCGCCGGCGGCAAGCCCAAGGAAGGCGGCATTGAAAGCCTCAGCAGTTTCTTTCCCCGCATCCGCAAGGCCTATCTGATCGGCGAGGCGGCGTCGCAATTCGCCCGCACCCTGGACGGCAAGGCGCCTTATGAAATGGCGCAGGTGCTGGAAACGGCGGTGACGCATGCCGCCGCCGATGCCGCCGCGTCGGGGGTTTCTGCGCCGATCGTGCTGCTGTCGCCGGCTTGCGCCTCCTACGATCAGTTCAAGGATTTCGAGCAACGCGGCGACACGTTCCGCACCCTGGTGGCCAGGCTGCCGCGCGACACCGCTTCGGGGGCCGCATCATGATGAACCGGTCCGACAAAAGCGGCTTCGCCAACTGGTGGTTCACCGTGGACCGCGTTTCCTTGCTCTGCATGCTGGCCCTGGCCGGCATCGGACTGATGCTGGCTTTTGCCGCCAGCCCCGCCATCACCGGCGGACCGTTGACGGCGGGCGATTTTCGCTATTCGGCGCGCCAGGCTTCCTTTGCCGTCATGGCGATCGGCATCCTGGGCGGGGTGTCGTTGCTCAATCTTCGCCAGATCCGCATCCTGGCGGCGGTGACGTTTGCCAGTGCTTTGATCGGGTCTTTCCTGGTGCTGTTCATCGGTGCCGACATTCTTGGGGCGCGGCGCGAGCTCGATCTCGGCGCGTTCGCCTTGCAACCGTCGGAGTTCCTGAAACCCAGCTTCGCCATCCTGGCTGCCGCCGTGCTGGCCGACCGTCATCCTTTGTCCATCCCCAAACCGGTGGTGACGTTTCTTTTGCTGATACCGGCGCTTCTGATCCTGCTGCGCCAGCCGGATGTGGGCCAGACGGGACTGCTGATCTGCCTGTGGGGCGCGATGCTGTTCTTCTGGGGCGTGTCCTTTGTCTGGGTCGGCGCGGGATTGGGCGTGGTGGGTGCGCTGGGCCTGGCTGCTTATGAAATCTTTCCCCATGTGCATCGCCGCGTGGATCAGTATCTCAGCGAATCCGATACCGGCTATCAGGCGGGCCTGGCGCTGAAGGCTTTCGCGCATGGTGGTCTCACCGGCGTCGGCCCCGGCGCGGGCACCATCAAATACCGTATCCCCGATGCGCATTCCGACTTCATCTTTGCGGTGGCGGGCGAGGAATTCGGCTTCCTGCTCTGCGGCCTGATCGCGCTTCTGTTCTGTGTCCTGACGGTGCGGCTGTTGTTGCGGTCGGCGGCGGCACGCGAGCCTTTTGCGCAACTGGCCGGCGCGGGCCTGGCGGTGGTCACGGCGGTGCAGTCCTTCATCAATATGGGCGTGGCGGTGTCCCTGCTGCCCGCCAAGGGCATGACCCTGCCGTTCATTTCCTATGGCGGGTCTTCGCTGTTCGCGGTGGCGCTGACCATGGGCTTTGCGCTGGCCGTGACGCGGCAACGGCCGCAGATCAAGCTCGCCACCCGCGACGATCCCAGCTTCTTCATGGTGCGGGCATGAGTGTCATTGTGCTGTCAGCAGGCGGAACCGGCGGGCATCTGTTTCCCGCCCAGGCCCTGGCCGGCGTCCTGGCCCGGCGCGGCCGCGGCATCGTGGTGATGACCGATGCGCGCTTTGCCAACTATGCCACCGCTTTTCCCGGCGCCCGGATTGAGACGGTACCGTCTTCGCCGCTGAATGCCATCACCGCGCCGTTCAAGATCATGGCCGGTGTCGCCATCGCGTTCGCCAAGCTGTTGAAACTAAGGCCCGCAGCTGTGGTCGGCTTTGGCGGTTATCCCAGCGTGCCGGTGATGCTGGCCGCCAATCTGGCGCGGTTTCCCACCGCCATCATCGAGCAGAACGCCGTGGTCGGCCGCGCCAACCGGCTGGTGATGAACCAGGTAAAGGTCATGGCGGCGGCTTTTCCCATTGCCCGCTTTGCACCGCATGACAAATCCAAGATCGTGCTGACCGGCAACCCGCTGCGCCCCGAAGTCGAAGCCTTGTGGGGCGCGCGCTATGACGCGCCGCAGGCAGGCGGTGTGCTGCGTCTTTTGGTGTTCGGCGGCAGCCAGGGCGCGCGCGCCATGAGCGAGATCGTGCCGGCGGCACTGACAAGGTTGCCGCACGAACTCAAGACGCGCCTGTCGGTGGTGCAGCAATGCCGCCCGGAAGACCTCGAAACCGTGCGCCAGATCTATGCCAATGCCGAGATCAAGTGCGACTTGCAGAGCTTCTTTTCCGATCTGCCGCGGCGGATGGCGGACAGCCATCTGGTGATCGCGCGCTCCGGCGCCGGAACGGTGGCGGAGCTGATGGCGATCGGGCGTCCCGCGATCCTGGTGCCCTTGCCCGGAGCGCTGGACGACAACCAGACGCCCAATGCCGACATCCTGGCGCGCGCCGATGCCGGTTGGCGCGTGGCCCAGGCCAATCTTACCCCGGACTCCCTGGCCCAGATGCTGATGAAGATTTTTGCCGAGCCCCGTGATCTCGTCCGGCGCGCCGCCTGCGCGCATGCCATCGCCGTACCCCATGCTGCCGAAAAGCTGGCCGATGTGGTGGAAAACCTTGTGAGGGCCGCCTGATGGCCACATCCGTCACCACCCGCGTGCCGCTGGATATCGGCGCCATCCATTTCATCGGCATTGGCGGCATCGGCATGAGCGGCATCGCCGAGATCATGCACAATCTGGGCTACAAGGTTCAGGGCAGCGACGCCACCGAAAGCGCCAATGTCCGGCGCCTGCGCGCCATGGGCATCGAAGTGCATGTCGGACACAATCCCGCCAATCTCACCAACGCCCATGCCGTGGTCTATTCCTCGGCGGTCAAGCCCGGCAATGTCGAGTTCGATGCGGCGCGCGCGCTGTCGCTTCCTCTGGTGCGGCGCGCCGAAATGCTGGCCGAGATCATGCGGCTGCGCTCCTGCATCGCCATAGCCGGCACCAATGGCAAGACCACGACCACCACCCTGGTCGCTTCGCTGCTGGATGCGGGCGGCATGGACCCGACCGTGGTCAATGGCGGCATCATCAACGCCTATGGCACCAATGCGCGGCTGGGCGCCGGCGAATGGGTGGTGGTGGAGGCCGACGAAA
>Ga0310811_10008940_pt1 | contig 12903 bp, 13 predicted proteins | sample YCmetagenome_FD_207642 | JGI IMG/M metagenome (GOLD analysis project Ga0310811, IMG submission 207642) | Soil microbial communities from experimental microcosm in Duke University, North Carolina, United States - YC | ecosystem: Engineered > Artificial ecosystem > Soil microcosm > Unclassified ...
TCGAGTCCGTTCCAGAGCTCTTCGATCACTTGGCCCCAGCGACCGTTGAACCAGTCTTCTTGCTCGAAGAAGTCTTCGAGCGTGGCGACCGAGTCTTCGCGGGCGTATTCGATAAAGTCTGTGGGCCAGTCTCGGATCGGAATCCCGTCGACCTCGGCGTATCGAAGCCGTGGGTGCGTGGCGGCGGTCTCCTTCGTCGGTTTGCTGAGCTCGCGGCCTGTCAGCTGGCGTGAGACCGTGTCGAGGCCGTACTTGATTCGGAATGCCCGACCGTTGCTGTGGCGTTCCCAGCGGTAGGTGCCCGCCGCGAGATGTAAGAGCTTCTGCCGCACGAGCACGTCGTGCACACGGTGCTCGTCGTACGCCTTGACCCACCGTGCGATCCAACGGTCGAAGTCTTCGGCGGCGACGCACGACACCATGACGTCGAAGGCGGTCTCGGCGCCGACGAGATGACAGGTCGGATCGTCAAGGCACTCGTCGAGCACGGCGAGGCCCTCGGCTGGCGTCACGACGTCACTAGCGATCGTGCCGTCTTCGCGGAAGTACGCCCACGACATGCACACGGCCGGCGGGAATTGGCCGTGCACTGAGCCGCACGGGCAGGGGTCCGGCCCGATCAAGTGCGTTTCGAAGTCGAAGCCGAGGGCGTTTAGCATGCCGACCGCCAGACCTCGGGCGCATCGCCCCAAAGCATTCGCGCTTCAGCTACCGGAATAATCGGTAGGCCGCGTCGCGCACGAGAGGCGCACAGCTTGATGTAGCGCCGCGCGTCTCTTAACTCTTCTATCTCAACGGCGTGCAGCGCATACAGCGGCGTGGCTGTTTGCAGGACCATGAGCGACGCGCAGAGGCCGTGTACAACTACACCGATTGCGATCTGACGTGCATCGTTGATGACACCGCGAAGGCGCTGAAGCGCCGCATCGTAGTGAGTTTTCGTCTCTTCCGCGCTGCGCTGATAGCTCTTGGCTCCTAGCTCACGCAACGCCGACTCGATACGCAATCGTGAAGACTCACGGACAGCCGTCTTGTTTTTGAAATAGGCGCGCACAGTCTTAGCATCGAGCATCCCGATCGCGCAGATTTGGCGGATAAGCTCCGGCGTCATTCTCGGGCCTTGGGCGGCAACGGCGCAATATCGTATTGACGAGTCAGAGAGTCGAAGTCGACGAGCGCTTGCGCAGCTTCAGACTCGTAGTCGACGAGCGACTCGTGCAGCTCTTCGAGCGCGTAGTGCAGCTTGGCGGCGTACTCTTCAAGCTCAGAGGCATACGCTTTCCAGGCGGCAATCTCGCCGTCGTCGCCTGTCTCCGCGTCTTCGCTCGGCTCTTTCGGCGGCGAAAAGTCGGGCGTGCCCTCGAAGAGCGCCGAGCCGCGGCGCAGCAGGTCGCGAACCTTCGACAACGTCTCGCGCTCGATCTCGTCGAGCAACTGATCACGTGTTTTGATCATGATGCCTCAAAGCGCCGGTCTCTCCCGACTGTCACCGCTATCCGGCCCCTGCCTTGCGGTTTGCGTTACTACGATCCGGATATCGCCGCGCGCGTCTAACGGCTCTTTACGCGCGGTATCGTCTTGCTCGCCCGGGGCCCGCGCCGAAGCGCACCCGTTGGCGGTGCCGTAACGAGAGTCTTAGCCTTCGATCCCTTCTGCTGAATTGCGCGCGTACTCTTCGAGCTGCGCGTCGCCGTCCTTCAACGCCTGGTCTGCAATCTCGAGCAAGCCCTGCCGCGCGATGCGGGGCCGATACAAGAAGCGATCGTGACAAGCCTCCCACACGCCGATCGCGGCACGGACGTCACCCATGGCCGTGTGCTTCTCGTGCGGGATACCGAAGTAGACGGCGAGTGTTTCGAGGCGCGCGTTTTCGATCTCGCCTTCGAGCTGCAGCAACAAGCCGAAAGCTCCGAGGTCAAGGTGCTTGTAGCTCGGGTCTGGCGCTATCAGCTTCTGGCGCGAGCACTCGGCGCGGATCATGGCCTTGTCGAAGGCGGGATTGCTGCCGCCGATCATCATGCCGTCTAGGCGCTGCGCCAACTCGCGGGCGTGGCCCGCGTTGAAAGCGATTGCGCCTTCGGCTGACCAGCGCGCCGCGTCGAAGCCGTTGATCTTGGCCGCCTCGTCGGGGCAGCCGTGCCGCGGCCATACGAGCTTGTGAAACTCACCCGACACCTCGCCGTTGTCCCAAGTCGCGCCGGCGTACTCAATGATTTCGGCGTTTGGGTTCTTGTCGAGAAGCCCGGTTGTTTCGGTATCGAAGAAGACGATTCGCATGATGACTCCCACCTATGTCAGTGCATCTTTCGCGCCGCCAAATACGCGTCGCTTGTTCAGTTCAATATCGACGCGTACCTTTGTTCAGTTACTCGCCGCGTCGACGTCGCCAACGAGCAGCAACGACTCTTCGTATTGGTCGACGCTCGTCAGGTCGACCGTGAGGCAGACCTCGCCATGCTCGAGTGTGCGCACGGCGACCGGCGTCTCGTCGGGCCAGTCCGCGAGCGCCTCGCGCAGCTGCTTCGCGTTCATTTGCCGAACCTCAAGCGAGATGCGGCGCCGAGCAGAACCAGAAGCCAGATCATGAAACAGGCGGCGGCGCCAGGCGCGGCGTGCACGCCCACGACCGACAGCGCGCCGGCGGCGCTCGTGTCGATCAAGGCAAACAACCAACGCCACACGGGTCGCAGCACGAAGTAAGCGGCAACGGCCAGCCCGCACAAGAGCGCGGCTCCGCCGATCCGCTTTGCGATAGCGGTCTTGTTCATTTTTGAATCACTCCCGGGGATTATCCCCAGCGTCGCGAGAAGGATTCGAACCTACTCACACCCCTTTGTATCGAGGCGGCTCTACCAGCTTGGCCTATCGCGACCGGCAAGTTTTAGAGTCGACTTGCCTCGACTGTCTGCGCGCGCCGCCGGAGGAACGGGGTAGGGCGAGAACGGCGCGCACAAGTCTTAGGCTGCTTCTTCGGGCTCCCCGGGGTCGACCGACCAGACGTAGTTGTGGACGGTATACGACTTGCCGGTGGACTCGTCGGTCTTCTCGGCGTCGTAGGCCTCGACGAAGACGATCGAGTCTTTTAGCGGGTTCTCGCCGTACACTGCGCAAGCTGCTTCGGTGCCACACACCGCGTCGAGCATCAGCGGCCAGTCTTCGTTGGCGGCCTCGAAGTCAGCGACCTGATCGACGCTGTAGCCCTGCGCCGCCATCATCAGGCCGAAGAGCTCTTCGTTCACGTACTGTTCCGACTCGGCGGACAGCTTACGGCGAACGATGCGCGTCACGCCCGGCGGCTCCGTCGTCGACGAAAGCACCTCGAGAGTGATCCGGTACCACGGCGGTTTCTTGAACTTGCCGTCGGTCGTCTGAACCTTTTCGATGTTGAGCAGCTTCACGCGGTGACTGCCGCCGCCCAAGAAGAGCGGCCGCGTCTTCGGCGGCTTCAGACCGGTGTACTTCTGCCGAGCGGCCATGCGCGCAGCCTCGGCAGCAACCGCCGGATCGACGGGCGTCGCTGCAGGGCGAGCGGCGGCGGGTTTGGCGGGCGCTGCAGCTGCCGGACGGGCCGCCGCGGGTTTGGCCGGTGCGACCGGCGCGGTAGATGCGTTGTCTCTGAATCCCATATCGAAACCCTTTCAAGCTGCAGAGCTGACAGGCTTGTACGCCCATCGTAGTTCCTTACTAGGGAATGTAGTGCGTTCAATATGTGAGCGCAAGATCTTTTGTGTCTTTCCGCGCACAGCCTTTACGAATTTAGCCTCACGAAGCAGCATATCGAAGCTGTACTTCGAGAGTCCCGAAGTGAGCATGATCTCAACCAGCACCGGACGGCTTTGCCCATATCGGTGCGTGCGGCCGACGAGTTGCTCGAAAAGTTTGGCGCTCTGCACGCCGCCGATCACGAGGTTGCGATTGAACGCCTGCAGGTTCCGGCCTCGCAGGTTCGAGCCAATCGACAAGACCGCCGACTTTTCGGGATCGATTCGCAAGATACTGGCCCCCGCCGAGGTCAAACCTTTGGCTCCGTAAAAGGGTAAACCCGTGACGACGGCAATCGCTTCCCCGACCGGCACGTGGCTTGTCCAAATCAGACCCGGAGACTCCGCCGCCCATTGGGCTGCCGCCGCCACGACCGAACCGCCGAGCCAAAATGGCACGCTGTTGGGGGTGAAAGTCGGCTCGATTTCTTTCCACTCGGCGACCGCCGGCTCGTTTGGAAAGGCCTCCTTGACCATCAATTCAGTGTGTAGCGGCCAGGCACCGCGCCAGCGCTTCGGGCGTTCCGACGTGCGCGACCACTCGATTGTCTGCCGTACGAAACGGCAAAATGTACGCCGCTTTTCTCGCCACGGCTTAGGGGGCGGCGGCACCCACGCATTGTGAAAATCGCAGCCGAGCTCTGCCTCTTTCTGCATGAGCTCAAGCGGGCCTTCGAGGTCGTGCCCTTGCATCTCCTCGCCGTTGCGGGGGTCGATATAGTCCGGGGTCGTATTCTCGACCTTCAGCCGGTCGAAGTGCACGTTCAGAGCGGCGCTCTCGGGCGCGCAGACGTGCCGAATCGTCAGCGGCTGGTCGCAATCGTCGTCGTCGAGCATCACAATGCCCGGCGTCTCCGCCATGCGGCGCTGGAACTTTACGCGCGCTATGTCGCGACGCATCAAACGCGGCAGCGTCTCGGCGATATCCTTTTCGTTCCAGCCCGCCGCGCGCAGGCACGTCGCGGCGTCTTCGGGCACGAGCTCGAGCAGCACGCCCGGCAAGAGCGTCTCGCCGACGCCGAAGCGCCCTGGGCGCGGCTCGTCGAGGGCCATCGCCCATCGGTCGAGCTCGTCGTGATCGAGCGGAACCGGGGCACGGCCTTTCAGGCACCACACGAGGAAGTGCGAGAAATCCTTGATCGAAAAACGCCCGTCCGTGCCGGTCATGGCCAGCACCGGCACGTTGCGCTCGGCGACGTCGTTCGCTATTCGCCACGTAGCTGAACCTTCTTGGTTCGCGAGCACGTCGACTTCGTCGAGAATCCAAAAGTCTGGCTGCAGGCGCTTGATCAAGTCGTCGGCGGTCTTGCGCTGCAAGTCTTTGTAGCCGACGATCCGCGGCCCTGGGCGAGGGCCAATCCAATGCTTCGCGTACTCTCGAAACTCGAAATTCGTCTTCTCTACGAGATTGTCGGGCACGACGAGAACGGTGCGCTTCTTGTTGCGCACGTAGCCCGCGAGAAAGCTCGTCAGCGTCTTGCCGGCACCGACGGAGCCCGAGAAGTAACAGCCAAGTCCGTCGTCAATCTGACCCTGCTTCCACAGCTCATTCAGCACGAAGCCCTGCAACGGCCGCAGCGCGGCGCCGACTTTCTTACCCAATGGAGTTACTAGCTCCGGGGTAAGCTCGGCGGCGTCGCGCTCCGCTTGCGCCATCGAGAACACACGCCGAGGGAGCGCGACGACGCGCTCAAAGTCGGGCGTGCATTGGATCTCTATGTGGCTGCCGTCGGGCATGCTTCAGACGAGCGACTCCAGCTGATCGGCCTGCTGCTTTTCGATGATGACGGCGCGAGTCATGGCCGTACCGTTCGCGAAAACGTCTTCGGCGCTCGTCAGCACGAGCAAGCCGACGCGGTCGCCTTTTAGGCTCGTCACGATCGCGACCTCTTCGCCGACCTTCACGCACTCGCCGAGTGCGAAGATGCGAACCGGTGCGGTCTTGGGAGCCGACGCCGACGCAGGTGCGGGCTTCTGACTCTCGCCGCTCATGACTCACCTTCGAACGCCGCGGCGGCGGCTTGGAGGGCCTTGGCTGCCTTCGCCAGCGACTTGCCGAGCGCGCTGCCGGCTGGCACCTCGAAGGCGAAGCCGTCTACGCTGGCGCTCACTCCGGCCGTACTGGCGGCCTTGGCGGCCTTCGGGGCTGCCTTGGCGCGCGGTGTCGGGGCGGGCGCAGGCGCTTCGTCTGCGGCGAACGTACCTTCGGGTTGCGTGCCTCCGTCGACGGTCTCGACCTCCTCGGCTGCGACTTCTTCGACGACCTCTTCGGTCGTCTCGGGCTCGGCGGTTTTGGCGGCAGCGGTCTCGGTCGGCTTGTTGCGGAATCCCATGGTCGGTGTCCTCTTCTCTCGTGTCGGTTTGGGCGGTAACGCCGCCCGCGCTTGTTGCTTCTTGCGAAGCGTCAATAGTTTCTGGCCGGGGCTGATCTCAGGCGGCACGCAATCGCCGCCGTGGTTGTGCTCGTGGTGGTACTCACACCCGCCGAAGCCGGGGCACGATTCAGGGTCCTTCGGCAGTGAGTCGACGAGCGCCTTCACGTCGATTGGGTCCGTCGCCGCGAGCGCCGCGCCGACGTGCTCGCTCAACTCGAGCGCGAGCTCGGCGAGCTCGGCCACGATTGCCGAGGCGCCCTCGAACGTCAGCACGAAGTCGACGGGCTCGGCCGCCGGCTTGTCTTCGGTGCGCAGATAGAGCCAACGGCAGCGCAGCTGCTTCAGTCCCTTGTCGCGCATGACCGCGAAGGCGTAGAGATTCGATTGCGGATCGGCGATCAGCTGCGCGGGCGTCTTGACCGTGCGCAGTGTCTTTTCTCGGTCGAAAAAATCAAAGGTGAAAGTCGTCTTGTAGTCGACAAGCAGCCACTCGCCCGGCAGCAAGACGAAGGTGCCGTCGTCGAGCGCAATCTCTTTGGCGGGCCTCACGAGCAGGTCTCGGTAGCCCTTGAACTTCACGAGCTGGCCGCCAGCCGTCGTGTAATCGATTACGATCTCGCCCTCGGCCTCGACGGTCTCGCACTCGTCGGGGTGCGGCAAGCAATGCATACCACCGAGTAAGATCTGACCGGGCTTGTCGTTCCAGTCTATGTCCTGCCCCTCGTAGTACGCTTGGGCGCGCGCGTGCACTTCCTTACCGAGCGCCGGGCGATAGAGCGAGTTGTAGAGTTTCTTCGCGGCCTTCTCTTCGTCCGTCGGCCGACTCTTGATCTTCGCCTTCGGCACAGGCAGCGCGCAGGCTTGGGGCCACGTCAACTCGGGCCGTGTCAGCCCAAGCAAGTAGCAGCGGCCCCAAGCGTGCAGACACCGGCGCGCCTTCGACAACCCCGACGGGCTGAAGATCAGCTTGATCTTAAAGTCGGGTTTGACGACGAGCATTAGGCCGCCGGCGGTTGGCGCATCTCGTCGAGAACGGCGGTAACCATCGTCGCCGCCTTCGAGAGCATTTCATCCCGCGCCGCGCTCTCCGCCGCGCTCTCCGCCGCGCTCTCCGCGCTCCTCGCCGCGCTCTCCGCCGCGCTCTCCGCCGCGCTCTCCGCCGCGCTCTCCGCGCTCCTCGCCGCGCTCTCCGCCGCGCTCCACGCCGCGCTCTCCGCGCTCCTCGCCGCGCTCTCCGCCGCGCTCCACGCCGCGCTCCTCGCGCTCCTCGCCGCGCTCTCCGCCGCGCTCCACGCCGCGCTCCTCGCCGCGCTCAAGTCTTCTGCACTTTCACAGAGACGCGCGCCCGATTCGAGGCCGTCGACGATGGCGGAGCCTAGCTCGGCAATCTTCGGCACTTTTGCTAGCGTGCGCAGCGTGGCGGGCAAGAGCTCTTTCACAGTGCGTAGCGCAACCCGGCGCGCAAATTCCTGCTCGTCGAGCAATTGCGTTCCGAGCTGAGCCAAGGCGAACGCCGTCAGACCGCGGCTGCGGGCTTCCGGCCCCGACCAATTGGCGTCGTTCAAAACGATCGCGTATCGGCGTACCGCCGGCGCAACGCAGCTCGGCGCGTCCGTGACCTCGTCGTCTTCGGCCGGGTCGTAGCAGCCGCAGGCGATGGCAATGGCCTGCTCGACGCAAACTTGGCCCTCGGCGCTTTCACCCTTACCGTTGCACAAACCGCGCGAGAGAATCTCCTTCAAACGCGCCGAATGGTCCTCGTGTCTTTGCTGCTCTTGGTTCATTTGTCTCGCCCTTTCTAATTGCACAGCCTTAGCGATCGATATGTAAACCCCGCCCGATATCGGGTCAAGGTCTATCGCACGACAATTAGCCGATCGCGGAGTTTTTCTTGCCCGGCAGCCAGACTTCCTGGCGCTGGCCGGCGCGCGTCTCGCCCGGCTTGTAGTTCCCCAACAAGCCCCCGGTGCGCACCAATGAGTCGATCGCGTCCTTCGCGACCTGCGCCGCCGCCCGGAGCCTCCCGCAGAGCTCGCTCTTGGACATCGACGCGCCGTCGGGGCGCTCGCGCGTCAAAATCTCCAAGGCGCGCAGCTGAATCGCCGCAAACGTCTGCTCTTCTTTCTCTTGCTCGGTCGTCTTCTCGGTCACGACCGCGCGCAGCCCCCACTTGGGCCCGCCCGTCTTCAGCTTCTCGCCAGGCGTCGAGGCCTCGGGGCAGGGGACGTCCTCCCAACGGATGTTGAACGTCTCGAAGGCCTCTTCGGGGGCGCGTGCGCACTGAACCGTGATCAGCGTCTTGTCGTCTTCGTCGGGGCGGTACAGCGACACGACGCCCTGCAGCGCCCCCGGCGCCGCGTTGTGGCCCGAGATCATTTCGAGGTCGCTCCCTTTGCGCTTGCCTTGCTCGCGCTTCTTCTCGTGCAGCAAGACGAGCACGACGCAATCGAGCGTGTGCGAGAGCCGGCCGAGCTGCTTCAGCCAGTGCGCAAACTGAGCGGAGTTGTGATCGAGGTCGGCGGCCATCGCCGCGCCGTACGTGTCGATCACGACGAGACCGAGCTCGTGCGTCTGCACGTAGGAGTCGAGGTCGGCGATCCAGGCCTCGTCGATCGCATCGCTCATGTGCAGGAAACGAAGTGCCTCGGGCGGTTTATCAAATCCCATTCCACGTGCCAAACGGCGCAGCCGTACAAGAGAGAGTCGACCTCCCTCAAAATCGAGATAGGCGGCGCGGCATTGACGCATGCGTTGCCCGAAGAAATCACGCCCAGCCACGGCGTGAAGTGCGAACAGCTCAGCGAAGGGCGACTTGCCGCCGTTGGCAAAGGACGCGATGGCGCTGACCTTGCCCGGTGCAAAGGGTCCCCATAGATAGGTGAGCGGCGCGGGCTCGACGTCAAGGTCGGCGACGACGCCTCGAGCTTCGAAGGGGTGTCCCCCGCCGCTAGCTGCAGCGCGTTCTCCTCCTTCGTCCGCAGGGGTAGCAACCCCAGCCCCACTAGCTTCTCGATCTCCCTCACGTCTTGCTCTGTCAGTGGTTTGCCCATCTTCCTTCCCAAATCCCGCGACGATATCCGCCGCGCTTGTGATGCCGTCGACCGCGCGCGCTTCGGCTAGTAGCCTCGCTCGCGCATTGGCCCCGGCGCCTGTCATTGCGAGCTTCACTTCGCGCAGTCTTGCTTCAGGCGTGCGTGCGTGCCGCTCGAGCTCTTTCAGCTGCGCGGCGTCGTAAATGCCCTCGACGACGAGCGAGCCGTAACCGAGCGTCTCGCGTCCGGCCTCGAAGGCTTCGATCGTGGTCTCGACCTGATGCCCGAAGTCTCGGCGCGCGCTCTGTGAGTCGCCCGCGGCCTCCTGCACGGCCTCGAAGAGCTCGCGCACTTCGGCGACTGTCCAGCCCTGGCCGAGCAGCCCCGAAGACACGCAAAGCGCCTTCGTGCGCCGGCCTGAACCCTCGTGCCAATCGCGCAGCAAGATGCACGCGACCGTGAGCCTACACACACACCAAGACAGCTCGCCGGCGTCGACGGTCTTCGGCTCGGTGTGCTCGTCGTCTGTCCACTCGACGGCCTCGCCGCTCTCGTGTGTCGAGCCGGGGAAAACTGACTGATGCCCGCACTCGTCGTTACTGACGTTCGTTGAGCGAATCTCGATCAGGTCGCGCTCTTTCGGATCGTCGCCTGCGCGAAACCAATGCATGGCCGAGCGGATACCCGGCGCGTAGTAGAGCCAATGCGAGTCGGGCTTACTCGCACGACCAAAGGTGAGCGTCGCGGGTAAGAACGCCGGGGCGAGCCGCAGCGCGAGCGCCGAGTCGAGGTCGATATCAACGAGGCCTTGGCTGATCGTGCCGAGTACCACGCCAACGTTTTTGCCCTCGAAGTCTTCGGGCTGGTACTCGCCCGCGGCTGCGCGCACCGGCCAGTCTTTCGCCTTGGGGCTCTTCGTGCCGGGCTCGACGGGCACGACCGCCCATCCGGCTTCGAGGTACTGCCGGGCAGCTTCGACGGGGGAGGTCAAGGGCGGCGCTCGCTAAGCCAGCCGATAGTGCCGGGCGTCGTAGGCCGAGCCCAAACCGTCAAACGCACGTCGAGGCACGCCCAATGCGAATAGGTCTTCTGCGCCTGCCTATACATCCGGCGCGCGTATCGCTTGTTACGGCCGGCGTGAAACTGGAACCAGCCGCCCATCTTCTTTGCGTCGTCCGAGCAACGGCATTCGACGACGTAGAAACGCTGTGGGCGGTTCACGAATACACCCGCCCGCGTTGCTGCACTGGCGGAGGTAGCGGTAAGTTCAGCTTCTCGGCGGCTTGGCGGATACGCTCGCGCGTCACGCTCCAAATCTGATGTCCGCAGTAGGCGCGCGTTACGGTGCGCAGGTCGCACAGAGACTCGGCGGCGATGCGCCGGAGGTCGATATCGGTCACTTGCGCGCCTTTTTCGGATGCCGCTCTTCGAGCCGATATCGAGAGCAATGCACGCGATTGTCGACGCCGAGCAGGTGCTCGATCGTGCCCAACGTCTCGTGGAAACTGCCACTCTGAAAGACGCTGATTGCACTTTTGGCATCGCGCGGAAAGAAAAGCGCCCACGTTCGCCGCCGGCCTTCGTCGTTCGTCATGCGTTTGCAAGATGTAGCGTCTTGCAATTAGGTCGACAAGTGTAGGCCGCGGCCCTCACCCCCTTGATCGGACCGATCAGCCCCTCACTAAAGTCTAGTTACCGATTTTCTCGACTCAAGGCCGAAAACCAGAATAGCTAACGATTCCGTGAGTATTCCCGAAACCTCTCGGAGGACTACCGAAAGGCGCTCTCGGCCTTTAGGTTTACGGTAAACTGTCGTAATCATTCAGATCACGGTTTTCGGCGTTTTTGCCTTATTTTCGATGGGTCGTCGTGGAATCGCCAATCATAACGACTCATTAGCGGAAACCTCGAAAGTGTGTAGACCCCTCATTTGAGTGATTCCTCAATGATTCCGTGAGTATTCCCGAAACCTAACCTGCGCCAGAAGACTCTCCAATCCAGCTACGGCGCTAGGGCGCCGGCTGTTGGTTGACGATTTCGCTGAAGCAGGTCAGAAGCGGGGAAGGTGATTGCTGAACGCTGCAAAGGCGTGTGCGATTGCCGAGGGCCCGCGGTCGTTGTCCCCCAGGGGAAGGCAGTAGCCGGCGATTCGCGGCCCGCCTATCGCACTCGCTCGACGTCGTGCGTTTTCCGTCCCATATCGAGTGCATGACCTGTGCACGCAAAGAACGACCGAAGACGCCCCGTGAAGAAGCACCGAAGCTGATTGGCCTCACTCGCAGCGAGGCGGCAATCCTCGACCGCGCCGCAGAGCTGTGCGAGATGCCCGCCGCTCAATTCGTCCGCGAGAGCGCGCTGGCGAACGCTCGGAAAGTGATCGGTGCGAAGTGAGCTCGCCGGGCAATATGGCGATCGATGCGCTCGTCGCCGCAGGCATGGGACCGCTCGACGCACAAGAGCACGCCGAGAGAGCAGCCCAGAAAGACGCCACCGGCGGCGCAATGAACGCCGAGGGCAATCGCATGAACGTGGGCAAATTGCCTTGGCACTTGCTCCCGTGGGATGCGGTCGAAGAGGTCGTGCGCGTGCTCGGCTTTGGTGCGACGAAGTATTACGAACATTGCTGGGAAGAGAGGCCGCTCTCGTGGGTGCAGACGTGCGCGAGCATGACGCGCCACACGGTGCGCTTTCTCATGGGCGAAGACCGCGACCCCGAGACGGGTTTGCACCATATGGCACACGCCGCATGCAACGCGCTCTTCTTGGTCGCCTACGCATTGCGAGGAGTGACGACGAAAGATGACCGACGCGCGCAGTAAAGCGGCGCTTGCCCTGCGTTCTTTGAATGTTCGTGGAGCGGACATTGCGCGAGCGTGCGGCGTTTCAGCGCATTCTGCCAGCCTTTGGTTGCGCGGCATTAAGCTGCCGAATACTGAAGCGGTGGCCGCGCTCGAAGCGCTGAGCGGGCAAGCGTTAGCGCCAGTCGTCGACGCCGCGCGACCTACGCATCGAATTACGGCAGCCAGCCAGAGGCGCGCAGAGTTGCACGCACAGCGAATCGCGCAGCGCGAAGAGGTAGCGCAGCGCAAAGCAGAGAGACACGCCGAGAGAATGCAAAAGAAGGCGGCGTTAGCTGCGCATCGTGCGGAGTTGAGAACGTTGCAGATCGAGCGTCTCAAGAAGCGAAAACAGGCCGCGCTAGACGTCGAGGCGCAGAGAATGATCGACAGCGCGGCGAGAAAGAGCGTCGTTTACTTTGTAGAGGCCGAAGGTTTAGATCTCGTGAAGATAGGATTCACGACGAATCTGCGCGAGCGGCTGAAGGCCTATCGTTGCGAGTGTCCAGTACCGATAGACCTTTGCTTCACCGTGCCCGGCGGACGCGCAGAAGAGAAGGCGCTGCATTTCCGTTTTCGTCACGCTTGGCGCAAAGGTGAGTGGTTCCAGCTATCCGCGATTGAAGAGGACATGCGCGAATTGAAGGCTGCGCAGGCGATCGACACGAGCATGATCGGGCGTTGCATAGATTGCGGTAGGCCGAGAGGGCGCGCGTTACCTAAGGTCGGGCGATCGGGGCGCTGCCGCGAGTGTGCCGCCAAAGAACGAAGCGAGCCAAAGCAATTGCATGCATGTGAACGATGCGGCGCGCCGGCTAAGAAACGGTACTGCAGTCGTGTCTGCGTTGCCGCAGCAATGCGCAAGCGGCCTGTGGATCGCGAAAAGCACAGTCAAGCG
>Ga0310811_10008944_pt1 | contig 12901 bp, 15 predicted proteins | sample YCmetagenome_FD_207642 | JGI IMG/M metagenome (GOLD analysis project Ga0310811, IMG submission 207642) | Soil microbial communities from experimental microcosm in Duke University, North Carolina, United States - YC | ecosystem: Engineered > Artificial ecosystem > Soil microcosm > Unclassified ...
TGCTGGCCATTTCATCCGTTGGACTTAGGCGTCTCATACCTCACTCGCATACCTTGTACTAGCTGACAGACAATCAATTTTGTGTTGTATCAGAATGAGAACAGAATGTCTGAACATCTCTGAGTGATGCTCGATATCTGAATAAGTCTCGGTGATACACAATATCTGAATAAGTCTTAGCTACACAAGATACCTCTACAGCAGCAACAACGTTAACCTTGTTTCACGTCGTCATTAGCGTTCCTATGGATTGCTAGACAGGGCCGGGTTTGGGGCTGACACTGTCGACATGTGTGATGCCCTAGCCATTGTCAGTCACCCCCATGTCTGGCCAAGTCTGAGTTTGGCAATTTTGGTGATGTACATGAGGCTGTTACCACATGTTCTGCGAAATACATAGCGAGAATCCAATTGTACTGTCGACGAAATTCAACGGACAACCTCAGAGCGTTATGTAGCGGCTGAAATTGGAACTGGTTTGCATGGTCCATGGTATCCTGTGAGCTCCTTGCGCGACTGTCCTGAGTGAGGTGCTGGTCGGGCCATGCCGTGGGTCAGTACAGATTTGACGTACTAATTTCGTCGCGTGTTTACCTTGTGTCAACGTACGGCATATGCATCAGATTCCGACGCTGTGTGCAGGTTACAGGCTCCACACTTGCATGTAAACTTGCCGTTGCAAATATGCTCTGATGTGAAGTTCTGACAGTCGGGACTCAGCATTGCAAACAAATACGCAAGCAGATTCGATTACCATAAGTAGCAATTCTAAGTGAGCATGACTTCCATGAAGCAAAACCACCTCCCTCGAATATCCAGATCAAAAGCAGACCCACATCAGCATGTGATTCAGACGACATTAGCTATTATCCGGTTATGCTATATTTCAACTCTATATATATTCCATGCAACTTCACTATTCCCGAGACCTGCACAGAAACGGAAGAAACTATCGTGTATCGCAATATTAATAGGAAAGCGCCTGAATTCTGCAATGCCTCTGTTATGTCGTTAATCATCAGGTAAGATGTGTCCTAACTTCGGAACGTCTCGCTTCTTGTGTGTCCCTGACCTTTTTCACTTTGAAGATTCAAGTTCGTGCCTTATTGGCTCGCCTGGAGCAATTATTATCCTCAGCCCGCTCTTGCAATTATCGAACATTCAGCCTATCATAAGTCTCTCCTAGTCTCACATAAAGCGCGAAAATATTTTGCCGATTCCTTAGTAAATGGTAGTTTCCCTGCTTCACGCGACTCGGAAGTAATGGCTATCAGTACATAATGAAGCTATGCAAGATTTCGGGACGAGTTTATTTGCGAGTTCTATACTAGTATGTCATTGCTACGTTCCATCTGATGGTCTGACATTTGCAGGCAACTAATCAAGATTCCGACAACTTGTTCCACCCCACCTCGCTGGGTGAAGGACGTAGTGTGTTAATAACGGTTTGGTATTTTGCAAACATGCTGGGGCCTTCGCAGAGTCGCAGACTCCGATCCCGATAAGGCGCTGTTTAATCCTCCTGCAGACACAGCATTGCGTTTTCAAGAGACTGCGGTACAGATTGCTTAAACTGCAATTCCATATGCAACACACTGTAAATATAGAACCTTTCACCGCACCGCAGGCAGCACTAAACTTGGAGCAACGGATCATATCAGATCACCAAGACCGACTTGTGGCTTCTTAGACTGACGCATATAATGTGTAACTGCAATCGACCCGGTCAGTCATCCACCACCATGGTCCCGTTGTTTGATCAAGCTGATATCGACATTGGTATCACACTGCAGCACCTCAACGTAAGTGATCATCAGAATCGGTAGCATGACATTCAATAAGCTGACTATTGCACTATATAGTATGCTTTAAGTGCGTGCTACCAACCGTTGTTATGCGGCAGCGTTTGTACTGAACTTTCGTCTTAGCCGCTATAGCATGTCTTTGGGTAAGTACCAACTTAGGGGCAACCTGCCAAGTTGATCAAGGAAATTGATTATTTCGCTATTAGGCTTATGACTTTGCTCTCACCTTCGATAAGGATGTAGGTTTCCATCCAGCCAATATCGTGACAGCACCTAGAGTCTGACAAGTGACATACAAAGGTCGCATTCATACTGGACGCTCCATGGGGATTACCCAAACTGACCTACCTTACCTGCCGGTACTTACCATTTGCACTGGTCGTTGCCAATATGTTTCGTATGTCTAAAAATATGCCACTCAAAGCGAGTGAAATCTCACCTGCTTCCAGGAATTTTACAGCTTGGACTTTCCCTTAAGGTATATTTTATTCTTGCATGTCACTCTTAAAGCTCAATAAATCTCAGTCCTGCACGTTTTTGTTTTCGTTCAACACATGTGAGTTTATTCCCTCGTAAATGACTTTCGGAACTGACTTCCCTATCAGATGTTGGAGGAATCGTATTGACTTGTGCAGAAGGTTCGTATCTTTTTATATTCATTATGTTGGTGGTTGACCATGGTTCCAACATCCTGTAGCACTCTTTATGCGGAAGGCGTGTGCGACAATGCGTCGCAGATGGCTGATAACGTGTTGCAACGTTGTGGTAAGTCAGTTTTTTGTAAGTGAGAGATAGTTTGGCAATAGCAGAATGAATAGCTCGTCGTGGTCCCAGTGGTGGTGACACTTACATTATACAACTCTTCTTCCGCAAGTGAGTATTCTCTTGCTTGCTGATTTGGTAAATCTCAGCGATGTGGCATAGTCATGCAATCACCTCTTCCAAAAGTCGTAAATTGTTATGGCAGCAAGCAAAGTCGTATTGTCATCGTAGCCTATGTTTTGCTCGTCATCGGAGAAATAGGTGGGCTTCACAGTATTCTTATGTTGTCGCGTTAAATATCTCATAGAAATCCTCGCTTTCATGTTATTTCACTCATGGAGGTTTTATAGAGAACATGGAAACGATGTACCTCTTGTGCGGGTCCTGGTCACACATAACATATTTTACTTTGCCTGTGGGCTTGGTGAGCCAAACGTCACTTTTCCAAAATCGACACTAACATTTATGGCGGACTAGTATTTTCCACCATTTCCGTAGTCTCCGTGGTCGCTTTTCCTGTGCGTGTTCATCACATTATGAATCCAACATCTAACTCGAGATTTAATCCCAGGCGTCATACGAAACTGCGGCATCAAAGTAAGGGCTGTTTCTGGGACTGAACACATTAACTGACTGTCTCATAGTTTACAATTCGTGATACACGGAATACTAGTGACACGCATGCACCGCAAGCTGTACAACACAGCCCACCGCACTGAAGAAACCTCTGCCGAGAATATGTCCCTTCCTCTTGCTTTCGCACCAGCTCCATCGGAGATGTAAGCTGATTATAGAAGTTCCTCTTCTCTGTACCCTGGAAAATACTGGACCAACAATATGTATTTAGACAGAGAATTCGAATCTTCCCGGTTGGTATGAGTGGATAATTCACGTAGATCGATACATATCGGACTAACGAGTTGAAACGATTTGCACCTCGTTCACCTCGTGATTTGGAAACGAATTCGGAGTGATACGGACCAGTAGTCCAGCCAATAATAAATTAGAGATTATGCATGCCAACTCCAATGATTATTCCGAGTTACTTGTATACGACCAGCAGATATATTAGTTATAATCAATGTCTCTTGCATTCTGGAGTAACTCGTCAAGTGCTCTGGGAGTTACAAATTTAGGTATTGTGTAGTCCCGCTCATCAGCCAACAGGTCCTCTGTAAAATCGAGGCGGTCTTGCTTGTAAATGAGATGGCAACGATGTCGAGTCCACTGCGGCTCATTGTAGATAGATGGGTCTGGGGCCATTTACAAGGGACTACGATATATGGGTATAGAATACACCAAATCGATTGTAAATCTCGAACCCAACGAGTTGCAACTCGATTCAAATCGGAGTTTCGAGTTGAAACGATTTTGGTCATTTTCGAACCGAATCAATTTCGCATCGAGTTAAACTCGCTTCAACAGCAACACTGCAAGCTTAGACTATACGCAGCATTTGCTTGCGACAAAACCCTCTTCCACTAAAGTGGAGTCGGGGATCGGTACGTAATATTAAGATTTTGGGATTAGTCCTCTACTAGTATATGTCGCTGCTATGATTCAGCTGATGATGTTCCAGCCAGCGTTGCACTCGAGAGAGATTGAGGACGCTACTGATGGTCTGAGTCTGGTGTGTCTACTACATCCAATGTCCATGCGCTCCCGGACACCGAACTCCAAGACCCCGATCTCTAACCGACTGCCGCTCTCTAAGTCTCTGCAACTGTCTCCTACTCGTCATTGTTTTCACTCTCTTGCTCCTCTGCATCTCTACTGACCCCGTTCTCCTGCTAACTGTGTCTCCCTGGCCCATGCGCAGGACTTCCCGTTACAACGATCTAACATAACAATCGCAGGCGACCAATCAAGATTCTGATAACTTGACCCACTTCGCTGGGTCGCGTGTTACTAAGTCCTATGTCGCTGCTATGATTTAGCTGACGATCTAACATAACAATCGTAGGCGATTGGCAGGCGACTAATCTAGATTCCGATAACTTGTCCCACTCCATGTTACTAATAATGGTGACGGCCTTCCAGGGCCTCCGCAGACTCTAACCCTGATGAGGCGCTGTCTGATCCTTACGTAGACACAGCGTTGCGTTTCAAGAGACTGCAGTCCAGATTGCTTAAAGGAGACTAACCAGCGCCTTGGGGCGCTGAAAATTCCTGGTAAAGGCAGTGAGGCAATACTGCAAATTCATATGTATCACACTGTAAATATACTAGAACCTCTCACTACACTGCACGGTATACCTGGAATAGCGGGTGTGACATATTAAAAATTAGATCATTAAGACCGACTTGCGGCTTCTTATAATTAGACCTATATTAAACTCCAATGAATCCAGTCAGTCGTCCGCTATCATGATCCCGTTATTTGACCAAGCTGATATCAATATTGGCATCACACTGCAGCACGCCAACGTAAGTGATCATCAGAATCAGTAGCATGACATTTCATAAGCTGACTATTGCACTATATAGTATGCTTTAAGTGCGTGCTACCAACCGTTTTTATGCAGTATAGCATTTGTACTGAACTTTCGTCTTAGCCGCTATAGCATGTCTTTGGGTAAGTACCAACTTAGGGGCGACCTGCCAAGTTGATCAAGGAAATTGATTATCTCGCTATTAGGTTTACGACTTTGCTCTCACCTTCGATAAGGATGTAGGTTTCCTTCCAGCCAACACTATGAAAGCTCCTAGAGCCTGACGAGTGACATACAAAGGTCGCATTCATACTGGACGCTTCATGGCGAATACCAAAACTGACCTATCTCACCTGCCGGTACTTACCATTTGCATTGGTCGTTGCCAATATGATTCGTATGTCTAAAAATATGCCACTCAAAGCGGATGAAAACTGAGCTGTTTTCAGGAAGTTTTCAGCTTGGACTTTCCCTTAAGGTATATTTTATTCTTGCATGTCGCTCTTGAAGCTCAATAAATCTCAGTCCTGCACGTTTTTGTTTTCGTTCAACACATGTGAGTTTAATCCCCTCGCAAATGACTTTCGGAACTGACGCCCTATCAGATGTTGGAGGAATCGTACTGTTTGGTGCAGAATGTTAGTATCCTTTGCTGTTCATTATTTCAGTGGCTGACCGTGGTTTTAACATCCCGCAGCACTCTTTATACAGAGGGTTTGGGCGTTAATGGGTCGCAGATGGCTGATAGTGTTTTGCAACGTTGTGGTAAGTCAGTCAGTCTTTTGTGAGTGAAATATATTGTTAATAACCGAATAAATAGCTCTTCCTGGTCCCAGTAGCGGTGACACTTACATTATACAACTCTTCTTCCGCAAGTGAGTATCCTCCTGCTTGCTGATTTGGTGATTCTCAGCGATGTGGTATAGTCATGCATTCACCTATTCCACAAGTCGCAAGTTGCTACGACAGCATGCAGAGTCGTATTGTCATCGTAGCCTATGGTTTCCTCGTCATTGGAGAAATAGGTGGGTTTCACGGTATTGTTATGTTATCGGGTTAAATATCTCATAGAAATACTCAGTTTCATGTTATTTCGCTCATGGAAGCTTTATAGAGAACATGGAAACGATTTGCCTCTTGTGCGAGTCTTAGTCAGACATAACATATCTTACTTTGCCTGTGGGCTTGGTGAGCAAAACATCATTTTTCACGAATCGATACTAATGTTTGTGGCGGACCAGTATTTTCCACCACGGCCGTGGTCGCCGTGGTCGCTATTCCCGTGCGTATTCATAACATTATGAATCCAACGTCCAACTCAAGATCTAATCGCAGGCATCATACGGAGATGTGGCATCAAAGTAAGTAAGGGCTGTTTCTTCGACTGAACATATTGGCTAACTGTCTCGTAGTTTACAGTTCGTGATACACGGAATACTGGCGACACGTATGCACCGCGAGCTGTACAACACAGCTCACCATACGGAAGAGACTTCCACCGAGAACTTATCCCTTCCTCTTGTTTTTGCTCCAGCTTCGTCAGAGATGCAACCTGATTATACAGGTTCTTCATCTGGGGCCATCTCTTTACCCCATAGAATACTAGACGAATAATTTTAAGATAAAGAATTCGAATTTTCTCGGTTGGTGGATACTGCACGTGATCCCCTTTTCCGCCACCCATGCGTTGGAAAAGACCTCCCCCATTGCAAGTAGCCTATCATAATCCATGGAGAATAAGTCAGAAAAAATCGAAGCATAACATAAAGCGTTGAAATTTTTGGATCCCGAGGACCTCCTGTGATGGACTGATTCTCAATATCACGTTCAAGAGCTAAATACGTGTTATTTTGAATGGTAACAAGAGCCCTCCTCCGCTAACGCGGGAGTCGGGGAATATAAACAAAGCTAGACCAGTCATTGAGCCAGCCACTGAGCCAGACAGTAATCGCAACCGAATTTTAATACACAGCTACGCAATAGAAAGCACAGAACAAAAAACATATCACTATCCGAGAGCCATAAAATAATCCGTAACCCTTAGACGTTCGTCGGAGGGGCATCTCCTTTGGTAGGTTCACACCAGTGCTGTAGTCAACAGAAAATCAGTTCTTGCACTAGGGCAATTCACAAAAACTCACATTCAGTTTCTGCGCATGTGCTAATCTGTGTGTTTGTGTACGACAGTTATATCCGTACCAGCAGTTGTCTGGAATCACGTCTCCTCCTGTGGGCATTTGGTGAGTAGACAGACGTGAAAGTGATCAAGGGCAGAAACTTACGCTTAATTTTCTGGCCCAAGTACCAGATATGGAGATGGTCGCGTATGAACTTCTCCAAGCATTGTGAACATAGCCAGTCTGCTTTGTTCCAGGTGAGATAAGCCGATGATTTGTAGTCGAATAACCCCCCGACAAGCTCCTCAGCCGGTATCTCCTGTGACACGGTCAAAAAATCTGTTCTGTCAGCAAGATTTGCGCCGACACGACCTTTCAGTAATTGTGTCATTGAGTGGTGGGGCTGACTGCCCCAGAGATAGCTCCAGTCTTCCGTAATGACAGGTTGAGTATGCGCTCCAGGCTATAATTTTCGACTTACTACTTGGTCCCCATAGATCCAACCCCTGGACAGTATCGGATTGACATTGCGAGCCTGTCACCAAATAAGCGTTCATCACCCGAAATGATAGAGGACACAAACACCGATCATGCTCTCCAACGATTTCGTCAATTATTGGCTGTTTATGGTTAACGGGAAGGATAAATGGTTCTTTCCTGTCGAACAAGACAGATTTTAAAGGCCCAATTACGAATTCGTTATGGAGAAAAAATTCTTCGTCGGAGTCGGGATCCCATTCAGTGAGGGAGCCCAACCCTCCCTTATACACATCAATCACATCGTGTGGAGCACAGTATATCATAAATGATGACTGAGGGTTGTCTGTGAGCTCCATGAGTGTGGGGAGGGGTTTGAATGGCGATACTCGCGCTCACAGGTCACAGGTGGGATCATAGTAAAGTCAAAACCCTCAGCGCGAGCGATTATTCCTCGCAAGAAAGTTTCAACCCGTTGAATATCCCTCAGCTCAGGAGTAGAAAAACTTCCGAAGAAGCCTTGTCGCTGTGAAAAGGCTGCTCTGAGTGCCGAATCGATTTCTTCTTGATCTGATTCAGAATCGATAGCTAACTCGTAAGCATTACGACCGTAGACGGCCGAGAACAAGGACAATCTGTACATCGCTTTCTGGAATCGTGTTGACTCCGCCAAGGAGAGCTGACTTGTCTTAAACCTTCGGTCTTTCATTCTAATCGAACGACTTAGACGAATGGGTTTGTAAAAGATGTCAAAAAAATACCTCCAACTAAACAGGCTTTCAAGCTCTCGAGAGGAGGTAGAAATGGCCACAAGACTTGTGATGTCCTGGTTTGAAAGCACTGGATTTTTTTGAATATCATCTTCGCCCAAGAGTTCACCGACGGGCTTGGAATATAGTTGCGCATTTTGGCATCGGACGAAACGTAGTGCTTGTGGCAAGGCTGGTCCAACCAAGTTATAAGCTACAGAGCGAACAACCGAACGAGGATGGTGTTGAAAGACGTTGTAGATGGTCTTTGAGGTCAATATTGTTGAAAGAAGGCATTGAAAGTCAGGCAGAAACCTCAGAACACACTCTACAAGGTCAACATTCGCGAAGAAACTACGCATTGGGTGAACCAGGGGTTACAAGGTGTCGCAGACTGGTGGGCTCTCTTTCGATTCGTTCGAGATACAGCTCGCGTCGATGGCAGACAACAGTGAGCTTTTTATGGTGTCTGATGAACAAATATGACTTGTTGAATAATGAGTCAAGCGGGTGAGCTCGAGCCGCGAGGTACTCTTCCTCGGAACCTGCCGAACAAGGTACCACAAACTAGGACCCCAGAACAGGATAGTCTACCAAGTCTTGCCCACTGTTTAAAACAACCAGTAGCGTCAACGTCAAATCCTTCAGCTTCAGTCTTAACGAACTAGTCAGACTAATCATCAAAAATGTCGTTCGGGGGAGGGTAGGCTCTAATTTATGTTTTCAAACCTACGGCTCAAGTTATCTAGTACCAATACCTTTGGCACTAGTAACACCGGCACGTCCATCTTCGGGCAATCTAACGCGTCAAAGCCCACAACTTCGCTGTTTGGGAACACGCAGCCCTCCTCCGGAACGGGGACTACAACGACGGGCTTCGGTGGCTTCGGGATGCAGCCCCAAACCCAGACGCAGCAACCTGCTCAGGGAAGTTCTGTGTTTGGAGGAGGCACTTTCGGACAGACACAACAGCAGCAGCCGTCCGGATCGACTTCGATATTTGGCCAGCCCGCGCAACAACAGCAGCAGCAGCAACAACAACCTACAACGTCTCTCTTTGGGCAGCCTGCTCAACAGCAGCCGTCGGGTACATCTTTGTTTGCAAACCCTTCAACAACAAATACGGCTGGGCAGCAGACTGGCAGCACATTTGGAAGCACTCAGTCGCAACAGTCTACTAATCTCTTTGGGAGCACGCAGCCACAACAGTCGACCAGTCTCTTTGGGAGCACGCAGCCACAACAGTCGACCAGTCTCTTTGGAACCACGCAACCGCAGCAACAGACAAGTAATATGTTCGGAAATGTCCAGCCACAGCAGCCGGGTGGACTGTTTGGGAGCACGACTACTCAGCAGGCAGCTCCTGCTGGTGGGCTGGGGGTGAATACAGCGGGGGCATCGATCTTCGGGCAACAAAGACAATCATCGTGAGTTTGCTTTTGCATTGTTCTGATTTTAATTGGTGCTGACATCTTGCAGTATGATGAGGTTAGTCAAGGGTACTCACATTTAGGGTGGCCTTGATGATGTTTGAATAGTACCACACCCATAAGCGGGCCCGCGCCCTTTTCAAAATCCACAAAGTTCAACGATCTTCCGGATGATATTAAGAAGACGTTCGAAAATATCGAGTTCGTTACTCACAAGTGTTAGCATGTGTCAGGACTTACTTCGCATAGCTCGCAAATTCAGGGACGTATACAAATAAGTAACGAGCTCAAACAGCGAAAAATGGGGGAAGAGGCGATCAAGGGCCAAGAGTTAATTCGCGAACTGCATAAAGTGCGCCTCGTTCTATTGTGTATATGCAGCGTGTTCACTTACCGACTTCCTCGATTCAGGAACTGCTTGGTGTATCCTCCGTTATCCAATCGGACTCTCTTTTCGCCAAGGACCTAAAATCAAAGACTGAACAAGCGGTTCAAGACACGATTGTCGCAACCAACATTATTGAGGGCTTTAAGAACCCCCATCAGAGCGCAGCATATCTCAAGAATCATGCTTCGTTCCCTCTGGAGTACGTGTGGATCATCATTGTGAAGTATCTCGGAATGTTAACGCGTTGCTGATCAGATTCTTCACCCGAGTCACGCAAGAGATGCAGGAGCGTCTGCAGTGGTTCAAAAACACTATTGAAGTATGATGCCGCATATTTGGTCACACTGAAGCATTCTAATACATCGAACAGCAAATTGAGCGGAAACTATCGGCATCAGCATCCCAATCTCAAAATACACCCCAAGGTCAAACTTTTCTTCGCTCCCCCTCATTTTCAGCTTACATTCCCCTAGCAATTTCATCCACCCTCCAGACCCAACACGCCATATTCGTTTCGCTTGCGGCTAGGACTGCGGCTGTTGACGCCGAGGTTCAAAAGGTGAAGACGTTGTACACACAACTGTGGCGCGCGAAAACGGGGAGTATGCGTGACCCATTTAATGAACTTGACCGCGGCAGTGGGGGAGAGTTTGGGGTGGAGTCGTTACAGGTCAAGTGAGGTAGCCCTGCAAATTCCATCGTCAGTGTGATACCAACTCGGGAAAATATATTCTTGCATAAACGTTGCAAATCCGATTCCTTCTGTGAACTATGAATACTGCCGTGATATTTCTGTGACACTGAGCTTGCACCATTGAGCGCTCTGAAGCATTGCACTGCCTCGTGACCGCCTCGATTCAATCATGTCCTGACCACCATCAAAGATCTACTCAGCCTGATCATCCTGTGTCTATTTAGATACTCATTCTGCCGATGGCCTACATTCCCCAGCAGATGGACGTAGTCAGTGGCGAGCAGTACCGTTATGCGCTGACCAATTTCGTGCGTGACTATCATTATTAGCGATCTCAATATCCTAAGATATCATCTATCTCATCTCCAGCGAATCGCGCACGAGAAAGTCGAAGAACAACGTCGGCAACTCGAAGAACAAGAGAAACAGGTTGCATTACTCCGTGCGCGGATCGCCTTGCTGGAAGGGACTGCGAATGATGAGCAACAGGAAAGCGGGAATCATGGGGGCAGCTCAGTTGATGACTTCTCCATCAAAGTATGTCTCAGGATTTTCATGAGTGCTGGGACTACCCTCTAGTCTGCTACGTATATAGAATTCCGCTTCTCAGTTGGAGCGTTCGATCAACCGCTGGGCAGCGGATGTTGTGCGCGCACCGCCCTCACCGCTGCCTGATATCTATGGAGCCGCCTTAGGTGACATCACTGGTTCTTATGAACCTGTACCCTATGATGCCTCAGCAATGCAGGCACAAAACATCCTCCGCCATGCGCTGTCAGAAGTCATCAGCAGTGAGATCATCAACAATCTCGTTGTGACCAACTCCCCCGAGGCAAATGTTCAACTCACGAGGATCCACGAACACTTGTTTGCACGTGCGTGTCAATTCTTACGTTTCCTCACTTAATAAATGTTGACGATCGTGTCATGCACCAGGCAACCCTGTTGTAGCATGCGTTTGGCGCCGACAAACATTCTCAGCAGCAGTGGAGACCTGCGACCCAGAAATGACAGCCGCCATTCTTGCGGAGACGCTCCCAGCGCTCACCAAAGTGCTTGGGGGAACAACAAACAGCACAGCCCCGATTCTAGCAAGCGCATACACGTTCTCCCGCATGCTACACGGCTCACCATCATCATCCACCGACGCGTTTTATCGCAGCTTCGTCCCCGAGCTCGGAAGCATCCTTTATCCGCGTCAGATAGAACTCGTGCGCCGCTGTCTCAAGAGCGAGCGAGGCGAACAGGATCGTGTAGGTGCGACGATCTTCCCTGGGCTTGTGAAGGTCACGAGGGGAAACGTGGCGGCTACCGAGCAGAATCAGGAGACGGTACATACGGTCGTGCGGCGTGCGCAGGTAATCTGCGAATGTGCGCTCGCATCATCGGGGAATGTGCCAATGCAAGGGTAGGGTGAACCCCTGAATTTATGCCAGCTTTGACTTGAATAAGATGGAAAGGATGATACCACGAGGGTGGGATATATCATGCAGTGATCTATATATTACTAGCGTTCAAATCTATACGACAAGCAGCGATGCGAGTGTTGCTTGTGATTGTATCACCTATGACGGCGTTAGCGTGGGACATACAACGACTTAGAAATAAATACCTCAAGGGCCTGCAGAACCTCCAGCCGTCTCCGTGCAGCTTCCAGCCAATCATGGAGCAGCTCCCTTGCAGTTCCTTTCACTTGATTCAACTCTCTTGCAGCACTATCGAGATCCTTCTCATTCATGTAATACTCCGCTCTCGACAATACACTCAGCACGTCCGACCCAGGAACGAGCCCATGCCGTTGGAACCTAAACGAAGAAAGAAAGTGTGAAGCCAGGTGCGTGAGCACACCTGCATCCTGATCGGGGACCAAAGCAACGCTCGAGACGCGTGGCCGGACAGAGGTGCTAAACCATGATGCAAGGTCTGCAAACGGCTCAACGCCAATATCGGGCACGTCGCTTTGTTCAAGGGAGTCCAATGCTGCAGCGATGATTGCATCCTCCTTGGCGACTGCGATGTGTCGGAGTACACGGAGCTCTTCGCGGAA
>Ga0310811_10008945_pt1 | contig 12901 bp, 9 predicted proteins | sample YCmetagenome_FD_207642 | JGI IMG/M metagenome (GOLD analysis project Ga0310811, IMG submission 207642) | Soil microbial communities from experimental microcosm in Duke University, North Carolina, United States - YC | ecosystem: Engineered > Artificial ecosystem > Soil microcosm > Unclassified ...
CAGGATCAGCAGGCTATCGATCGTATTATTGCGCGCTACCACGACACTAATCGGCGTCAGAGCCAGCACCAGAGCTGCGCACAGGCCAGCGGATTGGCCAAAGACGCGAGCCACCAGCAGATAGAGAAGCGCCACCGAAGCAATAGCTGCCAGCGCTTCCGGTAAGAGCAGACTGAAGCCACTGAAGCCCAACAGCTTCGCGCTCGCCGCCTGGATCCAGAAGCCCAGCGGAGGTTTATCGAGCGAGACAAAACCAGCAGAATCATAGGAGACAAAAAAGAAATTGTGCCAGCTCGTCAGCATGCTCTGCACCGCCGCCGCATAATAGGTATTAGCATAGCCTTCTTGATCTAATTGAAAGAGCTCGAAGAATGCAGATACGAGCATGATGACGATAAGAATTACATTTGCGCTGGTCAAACGCCGTGAATGAAGTGGAGTAGAGAGAGATGGGTATACGTTGGACATAATTCTATGCGCCTCGACATTTCTCCAGAAATATCACATTAAATACTTTTTCGCATTTTACATGCATATATATAGTATATAAATATTTCCAACAAGCGGAGATTAAAACGATAAATTTCCCCCTGCTCTCGTTTTGAACTAAGAGCAGGGGGAAATTCTTTCCTATCGATCGAAGGGCATAACCAATACGGGGAAGAGCGAATCTGGCGAGAAAGAACATTCCCGCAATAGTGTTTCAGTATCCTCAGGCGGGTCATCAAAGGATGTTGTTCCTACTACCCCCTGAGGGAGAATATACCCACGAAAAACGAACAGGTCAAGTGTTTTTGCACTACGATGGTTTTTTAGCACAATCGTACAATTGCAGACCAGCGCCCTGGGAGCCGTTTCCTTGCGTAGTAGTTGTCTGCCAGAGGGAAGGCGCGACGACCGAACAGGAGGTATGCACCCATTGTTCAAGATCGATATTTGCATCGCCTCCATTGCTTACCTGGCCTGAAGCGCCGCTCTGTTGTGAAGGGCCATTGGCTTGATTGGCCGAGATGTAGAAGAAACGGATCATGCCAGTAGAAACGAGATGAGACAACTCAGTGGGAGTGAGGATACGATCCCAACCCTGATAGCCACCGAGCGTCATCACCGGCTTCCCCGTTGCCAGAATCAGCACGCTGGCATAGGTGGCACTCTCAGTAGCAGCAAGATAGGTTGCATGGCCCTGTTGTGCTTGCAGATACTGGACAAGCTTTGGATCGAGCACATTCCAATGAGCACCAGCAATGACCATAGAGCCACCGGCACCAAAACCGCCTCCACCGCGTTGCCCCTGAAAGCCATCGGAGGCTGGTTGTCCGCCTGCGCCCTGCATTCCTCCGGGAAATCCGCCTGCCCCTCCTTGTTGTCTGCCGGGAAATCCGCCTGCCCCTTGCGGCCTACCAGAAGCGCCTCCGCCTCCTTGTTGTCTGCCGGGAAATCCGCCTGCCCCTCTTTGTTGGCCTCCGCGGGCACCAGCATTTCCTCTCGGACCGCCACCGCCTCCGAATCCCATCCCCTGAGAAGGGCCAGCCTGTGGTAGCCAGGCAGCACCATCATTATTTTGCAGAGAAATACCATCCCAGACCAGAGGGGCGAGGAGAAGCAAGAACAAGCCAAGGAGCGCAAAGATACGAATAGTTTCCATGCGCAGACGAGGCCACAGGTGTAAGGCGATGAAAATGGCCGCAACCAGAACACTCCCGGCAATAACAAGCGGAGTCAGCCACGAAGACCACGTAGTAAAAGACTGTAAAATGGCGGCCTGCCCAAGAGCAGTCACCACAAGAGCGAGAGATAATCCCCACCAGAACAGACCGGCGCGATGGTACTCACGCCATAAGGCAACCAGGCCAATGCCAACCAGTGCCGCCAGCGGAGGAGCAATCATCACCAGATAATAGAGATGAAAGAAGCGTGCAAAACTGAAGTAGACCACCACCGTGAGCAACCAGCCTCCCCATAGCAGCAGCGCCACACCCGTGCGTCCGAGCGCTGCACGCCAGCGAACCTGCCAGGCAGCACCCAGAAGTCCCAGCAAGGCAAAAGGGAGAAGCCAGCTAATCTGATTGCCGATCCCTTGATTGAACAGGCGCAACGGACCTGGATCGCCAATATTCGGTGCTGAACCAGGGGCCAGCGTCAGATCAATCGCGATTCCGAATATATGGATCGTTTGCAGATTCGGCGCGAAGAGTTGCAGCACCCGCCCCAGGCCATTGTAGCCCAGGATCAGGCTCAGCTCAGAGTTCGTGCCGCTATCACTGACAAAAGGGCGTAGTGTCGCGGGCGTCAAATCCACCGCCACCGCCCAACACAACGAAATCACCAGCAACAGCAGGCCAGCCAGCGCCAGATGCCAGAAACGGGTACGCCAGCGGATCGGGGCCCCGAGCAGATACGCCAATGCACAGGCTGGCACAATCAGGTAGGCCTGCAACATCTTGATATTGAAACCCAGGCCGATACAGAGCGCACACCAGAGTAACCAGCTGATGCGGCCCGACTCGGCCGCCCGGCTCACACAATAGACAGCCAGCAAGAGGACCAGGATCAGCTGGCTATCGATCGTATTATTGCGTGCCACCACCATACTGATCGGCGTCAATGCCAGCACCAGGGCTGCGCACAGGCCAGCCGGTCGGCCAAAGGCGCGAGCCACCAGCAGATAGAGGAGCGCCACCGAAGCAATAGCAGCCAGCGCTTCCGGTAAAAGCAGACTGAAGCCACTGAAGCCCAACAGCTTCGCGCTCGCCGCCTGGATCCAGAAGCCCAGAGGAGGTTTATCGAGCGTCACAAAACCGGCGGAATCATAGGAGACAAAGAAGAAATTGTGCCAGCTCGTCAGCATACTCTGTACTGCGGCTGCATAATAGGTATTAGCATAGCCTTCTTGATTTAATTGAAATAACTCAAGAAATGCTGATATCAGCAAAATACCAGCCAGAGCAATACGCCACCAGGGGAATTTCAAGGACCGCTGAGTCTGTTCTGTATATAGAGAAGAAACTGGCGAAACAAGCGTTTCAGACATAAATTTCTATATCCCGTCTTACAAGATTACAGTAATATCAACCAGATTGTATTTTTATTTCCATCTAGCAGCTAAGGTTAACATTGAGACCTAAAAAAAGCGTGAAGTTTTTTCAAAGAAGCACAAAAAGATTGTAAAATCTCAGTACAATCCTGATCTTGCCGGTGAGAGAGTCGACATGGTACAGTGATTGAACAAATGCAATAACAAAGAAAGGGAAAAAGATATGGCTCAGCTTGAGACCGCGACACTGGCCGGGGGATGTTTCTGGTGCACAGAGGCAACATTACAAAAGCTGCGTGGCGTTCACGCGATCATCCCGGGCTACGCCGCCTCCAAAGTCGAGAATCCTTCTTATGAAGCGGTTTGCACTGGGCGTACCGGGGCAGCAGAGGCGATTCAGATCACCTTTGATCCGTCCGTTATTTCTTATGAAAAATTGCTGGAGATCTTCTGGCACATTCACGACCCTACCACACTGAACCGGCAGGGAAATGACGTTGGCACGCAGTATCGTTCGGGTATCTATTACCAGAACGAAGAACAAAAGCAGACTGCGCTCGCCTCAAAAGCAGCGTTAGAAAAATCGGGGAGCTACAAAGATTCAGTAGTGACCGAAATTGTCCCTTTTACCAATTTTTATCCGGCTGAAGACTACCACAAAAATTACTATGAGCGGAACCGATTCCAGCCCTATTGTATGTTTGTGATCGATCCGAAAGTACGGAAAGTGCTGAAAGAATATCAGAAAGAGATAGAAGCGTAACAGATCGCTTCCACAAACACGCCAGTGCCCTGGTATCGTCGCAAAGAGTGCCAGGGCATTTCTCTTCTCTTTGCGAGATCAAAAATCAAGCGAGCATACATCCGCAATACAAGCCAATCGATAGAGCCTCCCCTCCTGAAGCTGAGCAAGCCTGTCCGAGAAAATCTGTCACTTTTCGATGGTAAAGACGTGCTATTTCTTAGACCATCTTCAGCGCGGCAAAATTCGTGACATCGTGAGAGATGGAGTTCACAATCGCGAGCAACAATGAGAGACAAGATAAAAAAGATTGTAGGAGGATCACATGCGAAAGTCATTCGTATTTGTAGTATCTCTATTGATAGGCATCATTCTCCTGGGAAAGAAGATGAAATCATATCTCGTGGACAGGCACCGCTTAGAGCATGAAAGCGAGAGTGAAGAGTCCTATCGCAATGCAGGCACGCGTATACTCATCCTGGGAGCCGGATTTGGAGGGCTGGCAACGGCGCTCCAACTGGATCAGCAGCTCAAGCACAGCGAGGACCTCAGTATCCTGGTGACGGATCGCAACAACGATCTGCTCTTCACCCCTTTGCTATGGACCGTGGCAAACGGGCGAGCGAACCCGAACAACGTCGTCGTCCCTATCCGGGACTTTCAAAAGGGCAGGCAGTTTCACGTCTTGCATGCTGAAATTGAGAGCATCGATCTGGATAAGAAAGAAGTACTCACCTCCGCCGATGTGCGTCCATACGATGTTCTTGTTATCGCCCTGGGCAGTCATACCGCGCTACCAGACCTTCCCGGTGTGCACCAATATGCCGTCCCGTTCCACACGCCATCCGACGCCCTGCAACTGCGCAACCATCTTATCGATGCGATCGAGGCAGCGCACCAGACTGACGATCCGCAGGAGCGGCAGGCGTGGCTCACGTTCGTGATCGGCGGTGCGGGCGATACTGGAATCGAGCTGGCTGCGATTATTCATGACTATATCACCACGGCACTCTTTGGAGAATATCCGTGGCTGGCCGATGCCTCCATTCGCGTCGTCCTCATCGGGCGCGCCGAGCGAGTTCTCCCCATGAGCGAGCCCACCACCTCCCGTATGGTTCGTGAGGCCCTGGAGAAGGGGGGAATCGAAGTATTAACCGGACGGTCTATCAAGGGAGTGACAGAAACGACCGTGGAGACCAGCGCAGAGACTATTTCCGCACGCACGCTCTTCTGGGCAGCAGGCACGACAGCCCCCGATATCGTCCGAGAATTGCCAGTGCAGCATGCGCGCAACGGCGCAATCATCATCGACGATCATCTCCGTATTCCCGAATATCCAGACGTCTACGTCATCGGTGACTCAGCCTGGGCATATGACTCGAGCACAGGCAATCCAGTACCAGCAACAGCGCAGGCAGCCGGGCAACAGGGAAAATACGTGGCAAAAACGATTGCCGCAAAATATATGAACCAGCCCACCGTGCCCTATCGCTATACCACCCTTGGGCACCTTGCCCTGCTTGGTCGTTATACAGGCGTTGCTGAGGTTGGCACGTTTGCATTTGGAGGACTGGCCGCCTGGATTTCCTGGCACCTGGTATACCTGCAACGCAACCCCTCCTGGCCGAAGAGGATACGGCTGGTAACGGACTGGTTCCTCTCGGGCCTTCTTGGACGTGAGGCGGGCCAATTGCGCCTGGGGAACGAGGAGCCGAAGAGAAGAAGAGTCCTCTCCCCGCCTCAGCCATAGAGAGATATGGCTGAGACAAACAGCGGCTCATGCCATAATAGAGAGCATCTCCGGCTTCACCTCATAGAGCAATGGCTGGCCGGTCACGAAGCGCTGCACCTCATCCACCACCATCTGTCCCTGCAAAAACAGAGTTTCGGTAGTGAGTGCAGCGATATGTGGAGAGAGCAGAACATTGGGAAGCGAACGCAATGGGCTGGCTAATGGCAGAGGTTCCTGATGAAAGACATCCAGGGCCGCGATGAAACGGCCAGTTGCCAGCTCGCGTAGGAGAGCCTCTTCATCCACCAGTCCAGCGCGTGCGGTATTGAGGAAAATCGTCCCATCGCGCAGCTTTGCGAGAAGCTGCGCTCCAATCATGCCCCTTGTCGCAGGGATCAATGGAGTATGGAGAGATACAAAGCAAACTACCGTATTATTGCCGATGATAGATACATAAATATGTTACAATAATCTCTGTAAAGACCAGTTTAATTGCATGGATGCACTGGCATTTCATGGCAACGCGGAGCGTGTTTGTAAGCTATTGTAATTAACGGACCCAGGCGACCCAGGTTAACCCGCAATCATTACACACTAATTTCTCCACGTCACCACTATTTTTTAGAGATTATCTACCCTGGGTTCTTGATCTCTATATAGAACAAGGACGTTGCGATACAACACAGTACCATTACCCAAAGGAGAATATGGTGTTAAGACTCACAGATGTAAGCCCATATTTAAAGCAACAGAGCTTTTCCAGCAACAATCCCCTTCTGAAGTACGCAGGTGTACTTGTAGTCCTGATGTTAAGCCTCCCGCTGCTGGCGGCATGTGGAGGAAGTCAGGCGAGCACAGGCGGCACATCAAGCGCCAGCAAAGGACCATTCACCATCGGCGTATCCAATGGCTTTGTGGATAGCGAATGGCGCACCCAGATGATCCAGGATTTGCAGGATGCGAACGCGCAATACGAGAAACAGGGACTGACGAAAAACCTCATCGTTGAGAATGCCGATGTGGATGCGCAGGGGCAGATCCAGCAAATCCGTAACCTGATCAATCGCGGAGTAAATGCGATTATCGTCGACCCCAACTCCCAGACAGCGCTCAACTCCGTCATCCAGCAAGCGAAAAGCGCAGGAATTGTCGTCATTGCCGTTGACCAGGAAGTCACCTCACCCGCGGCAACCAATGTCGTCATCAACCAGGCCGACTGGGCGACCATGAGTGCCGAGTGGCTGGCAAAGCAGCTCAATGGCAAGGGAAACATCGTCGCCGTGAATGGTACAGCCGGAGCGCCCGCCAACGACATGCGTTGGAATGCAGCTAAAACGGTCTTCAGCAAATATCCCAACATCAAGATCCTGAACAACATCAACGCGAACTGGGATCAGGCCACCGGTCAGCAAATGATGGCCAGCGAGCTTGCATCGCAGCCAAACATCGATGCGATCTGGTCTCAAGACGGCATGGCTCAGGGAGTTTTGCGCGCTGTGATGGCAGCTAACCCCAGCAAATTCCCGATCATGACAGGCGAGGCGCGTACGGGATACCTGCAATTGTGGCAACAGGCAAAGCAGGCTCATCCGAACTTCACCTCCTATGGCGTCATCAATCCGCCAGGCTCCGCAGTCAGTGGTTTGCGCATTGCTCTACAAATGCTTCAGGGCAAGACTTTGAAATCGGGAGAGCTGAAAGGCAGCGCGAACAACACCATCTATGTGCCCATCCCAGGCTTCGTCGATCAAAGTAATTTCACACAGCAATACAATCAATACAAAAGTAAACCAGCTGAATATAGTCTTGATGGAAGCATCTCAGATAGTGATGCACAGGCGCTCTTCAACTAAATTATGAAAATATCGCTCGTTGCTCAACAGATAACCAAACGCTATGGTGCAGTTACCGCCCTTGCCGATGGAAACCTTGAGACCCAATCAGGCGAGGTCATGGCGCTTATGGGAGCTAACGGCAGCGGTAAGAGTACACTCGGCAAAATCATCACAGGAGTAGCCGCCCCCGACCAGGGGCAGCTACTCCTTGATGGTAAGCCCATCAGCTTCTCTTCGCCGCAGGCAGCTCGTAAGCGAGGCATCGTAGCAGTCTATCAAGAATTGAGCCTGATTCCTGATATGACCGTAGCAGACAACATCTGGCTAACCCACGAACCCAGACGCTGGCAAAGCATCCTGAATGGGCGGGAGATGCGCAGGCGGACGCAAGATCTGCTCAAACTTTTTGAAGGCACAATAGGACCAATGCTCCAGCCGGACGCAATCGTCGCGACGCTGGCACCAGATGAGAGACAGATCGTCGAGATTCTGAAAGCCCTGAGCTTTGATCCAAGGATCATCATCCTCGATGAAGCCACCGCGAGCTTAGATAGTCAACAGGTAGATCGGCTCTTTGACCTCGTAGCGCAGTGGAAAACGCAGGGCAGGATCGTCATCTTTACCTCACACCGCATGGAGGAGACCTTCAGGGTCGCCGATCGGGTCACCGTGCTACGCAACGGAAAGACCGTAGGAACAGCGCAACTCGACCAGATCAGCCAGGAAGAACTGGTCGCGATGATGATCGAAAATAGTGTGGCCTCACAGACACTCACGCACCGTAGCGAGCACGAATCGTCCCCCGTACGCCTGAGTGCCGAACGGATACGCACAAATATATTGCAAGGCGTCGATGTTCAGGTGCATGCAGGCGAAATCTTAGGCATTGGCGGACTACAGGGGCAGGGACAAAGCGACCTGCTGCTGACGCTTTTTGGGGCCATAGCATACAAAGGCGCAATACAGCTTGAGGGGAAACAGCAGCGTTTTTCTCATCCCTCCCAGGCAATGAGCGCGGGAATAGCCTTTGTGCCAGGTGATCGAGGAGCGCAGGGCTTGCTCTCTATCCGTTCGATCTTCGAAAATCTGCAACTACCATCCTGGGCCAAATACGGGCTACCGTTGCAGATGAAAAATGCGCGCCAGGATGCCAGTCAGGTTGCAAGCAGATTAAATCTGGTCATGGGCTCGCTCGATGCGCCAGTAGATAGTTTAAGTGGAGGAAATGCGCAAAAAGTCGTGCTGGGCAAATGGTTGTTACGCGAACCGAAAGTCCTGTTACTGGATGATCCCACCAAAGGAGTTGACGTTGGGGCCAAGGGAGAATTTTACCGGTTACTGGCCGACTTACGAGAAGCGGGAACAGCCATTGTTCTCTACAGCAGTGATGACGAAGAGCTGCTAGGTTTGAGCGATCGCATCCTGGTTCTGCGCGACGGAAAAATCCAGGGAGAGCTCAAAGGCGAACAGTTGACAAAATCCGCACTTGTCGCAACAAGCATGGGATCAGAACAGGAAAGTGCATCATGATCAAATCATCAACAGCCAACACCGTCCCCATGCAGCTACGACGGATACTGGTCAAAAATTCTTACCTGCTGGCACTGCTGCTCCTGATCATAGCAGTCCTCATCAACTACTTACTTCAGCCAAACTTCTTCCTGCCCGGAGTATTGAATGGGAACCTGCAAACGTATCTGCCATTACTGCTGCTGGCCGTGGGGCAGGCAATCATCATCGTCGGAGGGGGAATTGATCTTTCGATCGGGTCAATCGTCTCACTCACAAACGTCATTGTCGTGCATGCCTTAGGAAATCAGAGCAGTCCTTCGCAGATCGCGCTGGCAATCGTGCTGGGGCTGCTAGCAGGTTTGCTGGCGGGGGCATTCAACGGATTCTGCGTGGCATATCTCCGCTTCCAGCCAATCATCACAACATTTGCCACCAGCTTTGTATTTCTGGGGCTGGCGGAATGGGTCATGCCAAGTCCAGGTGGAACGGTGCCCGCTGATCTGGCGAACCTTTACACATCGAATCCGCTGGGTATTTCCTTTATGATCTGGGTCATCGCAATCGTGCTCATTTTATGGGGCATCTTGCGTTCGACGCGCTTTGGGCCCTATCTCTATGCCGTGGGAGGTCGACCGATGTCGGCTTACCAGACCGGAGTACCGGTCTCCTTCGTACGCCTGAGTTCCTATGCGCTTGGCGGACTGATGGCGGGAATGGCGGGGCTGGCCTTAGCGTTAACGACCGGATCGGGCGATCCGCTGATCGGATCGCCGATGACGCTGGACTCGATCACCGCCGTCGTGCTGGGAGGAACGCGCTTGAGTGGAGGGCAGGGAGGGATTCTCGGCTCCATTCTGGGCGTCCTTATTCTGGGCGTGATCCGAAGTATTATCTCCTTCGCCAACGTCCCGACATGGTGGCAAACGCTGGTCAATGGCATCATCGTCATTCTGGCACTGGCCGGGCCGGGTCTCGTCTCGTTGATCAGGAGGCAACGCGCATGAAACGCTTCAAACTCAGTCCTGCGCTCATCGCCCTGTTGCTGGCTATAGCCCTGTTCATCCTGGGCGGCATTATCCGGCCTGGATTTGCCAGCTATGGGCTCGCAATGAACATATTGCGCCTGGCCTCTTTCCTGGGTATCGTCGCGGCGGGACAGACCCTGGTGATTATGGGTGGAGGCGAGGGCATCGATCTTTCCGTTGGAGCGAACATCACGCTGGGTGCAATCCTCGTCTATAACATCACCGATGGGCAGGACGCCAGAGTGCTTCCGGCGTTGCTGGTTGCGCTGGTCGTAGGCGCAATTATCGGCATGATCAACGGATTGGGGATCACCTTTCTCCGCGTGCCCGCGCTGGTCATGACGCTGGGAATGACGGGCGTGGTACAGGGACTGATCCTGGTTGTCACGCAAGGAAAAGTCAGTGGAGCATCAGCCCCGATCATGTCGCGTTTGATGTCAGAGCCGTTGCTGTTCGGCATCCCCGGCGTCGTGCTGGTCTGGGTCATCCTGGGGCTTATCGTCTGGTTTGTGCTGGAGAGGACACGGTATGGCAAACATCTTTTTGCGATAGGCGTCAACCGTACGACAGCGAAACTTTCGGGAGTTCGTGTCTCAGCGACGCTTGTACTGACGTATACACTCAGCGGCATGCTCGCAGTCATTGGAGGATTCGTCCTGCTGAGCTATACGCAGAACGTCTTTCTAAACCTGGGAGCGTCTTACACCCTGCCCTCAGTAGCCGCGGTTGTCGTTGGTGGCACGCTGCTGGCTGGCGGCCAGGGCAGCTATCAGGGAACGATGGCAGGCGCGCTGGTGCTGACCCTGCTCACCAGCTTATTGACAACAATGCAACTGCCGGATTCAGCGAGACAGATTATCTATGGAGTTGTCCTGCTTTTATTGCTCTCCGTTTATGGGCGGCAAAGACGACTCAGAAGTTAATCCTGGAACACCGTATACAATAGTATACCTTCTCCTTGACGGAGAGTATACTTCGGGTTGTACTATAAAAGGGATTGCGATATACACGCATGTGGCAATCCCTTTTTAATGTCATTTCGAGAGTAAAAAGACCTTATTGAAGCAGTAGGAGGAGTTCTTTCACAATGCAGTATAGACGATTAGGGCAAGCTGGCATAAAAGTTAGCACGATTTCCCTGGGGAGCTGGCTCACCTATAGCGATAGCGTTGCAGATAACGGAGCATCACAGTGCATTCATGCAGCTTATGATGCAGGAGTGAACTTTTTTGATACCGCCAATGTCTATAACCATGGTCATGCAGAAGAAGCCGTGGGACGTGTGCTCAAAGATTTTCCGCGTGAATCATATGTACTGGCAACGAAGGTCTACTTCTCAATGGGCGACGGCCCCAATGATCGAGGGCTTTCGCGCAAGCACATCATGGAGCAGTGCAATGCCAGCTTGCGCCGCCTGGGCACTGACTACATCGATCTTTATCAATGTCATCGTTATGACACCGACACGCCTCTAGAAGAGACATTGCGAGCGCTTGATGATCTGGTAACGCAGGGAAAGATTCTCTATGCAGGCGTCTCGGAGTGGTCGGCAGTGCAGATTGATGATGCAGTTGCGCTTGCACGTGAGCTGAATCTGGATAGGATCGTTTCAAATCAGCCACGCTACAATATGCTTGCACGCACTATTGAGCGCGATATCATTCCGCTCAGTGAGCGTGAAGGGATCGGGCAGGTCGTCTTTTCACCGCTCGCGCAGGGTGTTCTCACCGGGAAATACAAGCCTGGTCAGCAGCCCGAAAAAGGAACACGTGCAGCAAACGAACGGCAGGGTTCGATCATCCAGCCATTACTGCAAGAGAAGACACTCACTGCGGTGCAACATCTGAAAGAGTTTGCGCAGGAACAAGGCTACACGCTTTCGCAGTTAGCCCTGGCATGGATACTGCGCAAGCAGAACGTCAGTTCCGCCATCATCGGCGCGACCAGCGTTCAGCAGATCGAAGAGAACATCAAGGCGGGCGATATCACATTGACGGACGATGTCATTGCCCATATTGACGAAATCCTCGGGGACACCGTGAGCTACTAGCCCGGGTATTATTTTGCTGATGCGTATTGGGGCAAGAGCGATTCGCAAAGAAGAGAGAGATCAGACAAAACCTGGTCTCTCTTTTTTGTGAGGCATATTGCAAGAGAATCGTGATCATGCTGAGAGGTTGCACTCTGCTTTCGTGATAGCGCCGTGCTGGCCGCGTACTATTCTGTGAGAGAAAGATAAAAAAGCAGACAATAGTTTTATGACAACGCAACAACTGCCAGCAATGTAAGGAGGCGCAGCATGTTTCAGCGTATTCTCGTTCCTCTTGATGGTTCATCCTGTGCAGAACAGGCACTCCCGCTTGCAATACGCCTTGCGCGCGCATCTGGAGGAGCGCTCTCACTGCTCCAGGTAGTCCCTCCTTTAGCCGATCATCATCAACAAGATCAGCATGATAGAGCGCAGCAAACAGCTTTCAGCAATGCAGATGCATATCTCAGCCATATTCTCGCGAGAGAAGATCTTGAGGGCATAGGAATCGTAAAAGAGGTGCGTTCGGGCAACCCTGCTCAGCAAATACTGCTCGTGGCAAAAGAGCAGGAGATAGATTTGATCGTTATATGCAGTCACGGAAGAACTGGTTTCAGGCGCATGCTTGCCGGTAGCGTGGCGCAGAAAGTAGCATATCATAGCCCTATCGCCGTACTTGTCCTGCATGCGAATCATCCACTGGCATCGGAAGCACACGGCGCGCAAGGATATGCAACGCAGGTGTTCGTCCCGCTTGATGGCTCACCGCTGGCCGAAGCGGCACTGCTGCCCGCAGCGCAGCTAAGCGCCGCGCTGTCAGCCCCAGGGAATGGGACACTCCATCTGGCACGCGTGGTTGTACGCACCATCCCCATGAAAGATATAGCGGGGGTCATGCAGATCATGACCAGAGAAGAAGTGGCAGAGGCGGGTATCTATCTGCATAAAGTAGAACAACGGCTACAAGAAAGCGAGTTCGCTCCGTTGCAGAT
>Ga0310811_10008946_pt1 | contig 12900 bp, 7 predicted proteins | sample YCmetagenome_FD_207642 | JGI IMG/M metagenome (GOLD analysis project Ga0310811, IMG submission 207642) | Soil microbial communities from experimental microcosm in Duke University, North Carolina, United States - YC | ecosystem: Engineered > Artificial ecosystem > Soil microcosm > Unclassified ...
GCGTAAGGTAATTTGGTGAGGGACGTAAACTAATAGCAACATTATCATTTCTGAACCGTTAGAATCCTCAGTGGCTTTTTTGAGGAGAGTAACCCAAACTGGCTAAGTCGCGAAATAAATAGACACTTATGGCCGTATAAACAGGTGTCGGAGGTGCATTGTGCCTAAACCACATAAGCCCAGGAAGCTGTTCATATCACCATTACAGGGGGAGCAGGCAAAGGCGCAGGCTTCCTCCTCGCATCCCGTGGGCGAGCAACCTGGACAGAAAGAAGCAGTGCAAGATGCTCCTACCGAAAATGCAGGCCATGACTTCTCTGGAGAAACTGCCAGCAATGATAACGCCACTTATCCTGCCAACTTGTCAGAGCAAGACACCGCTGCTTATCCTGCTGATGTGCTAGAGCAGAATACTGCTGTTTACCTTGCTGATGTGTCGGAGCAGGATACCTCTGTAGATCTGATGAGTCCTATAAGTCCTGGTCGCGCTCTTGCTCAGTCAGGATTCTCTTCTCTGGATAACATGCCTTATGAGACTGTGCCTGGAAAGTATAACGGCTCGGTCCCGTCTGTTGCATCGCAAAACGGCAATAGTATCGTACCTGGAAACAACTCCTATCGTGCCGCTCCTGTCATGCTTCTACCGGACTTATCAACGTACCGCACCGTTCCTATGAGTGCAGTAAACACAGATCAGGAGCAGGTGAGCGCAGTAAACACAGATCAGGAGCAGTCAGAAGCGTCAGAACAGCCTCCGCCGCCACGTACACAGAAACGGCGCTTCTATCACCGCACCCCAGGCTATCGCCACTTCGCTCGTCTGCGCGCCGCCACATCCTATTCGCTGAGAGCGCGTCTGCTGATGGCTTTTCTTGTCTTTTGCTTGCTTACCCCGCTCATTATTGGTACTGGTGAGGGAATTAATACCTACATTATCTATAGTCATGCTCGCAGTGGCATACAGCATTTGCTGAATATTCGCACGATCTTTCTTGGTGGAAGCAATCATGCCTCGGGGTTGCTGGATGCCAGTAAGTTGAACCAGGCTCATCAGCAATTTAGTGCCGCTCACAGCGATTTTCTGCAATTGCGCGATGACCTGAATCAGGATATGACCGTCGGTGCCCTTGCGGCTTTTCTCCCGAAGCAGATTGCCACGGCCCGAGCCCTGAGTCAGATTGGGGTCGATGTGACCGATATGGGGCAGAATCTGGTCTCCACGGCTTTAGTGCTCGCGCCCACCATTCGCAGCAATCCTCTGGCGAATAGTTCGACGAATAGTGGACCACTGATCACCCAGGCGATGTTGGACCGTCTCGATCAGTCGATTGTCTATATTCTGCCCCTCCTCAACGACGTTGCGGTTCAATCGCACAATCTTTCGCTCGATACGTTGCCGCTCAGTAGCAATCAGCGTGACGAGTTCAATCAATTGGTCCAGTTTCTGCCCACTGCGCAGGCGGATCTGACCATGGCGCATAATCTGATGGGCGCATTGGGTTGGATACTCGGTGTGGGTCAGCCCAGACACTTTCTCGTACAGACCATGGACCGTGCAGAGTTGCGACCGACTGGCGGCTTTACCGGCCAATATGGCGAATTAGATATCAATGGTGGGCGGCTGGCTCCTCTTACCCTGAAAGATATCGGCGCGCTGGAAGATTTCAATCCGAATAGTCCCGTGCAGGGAAATCTGGCCCCGTCCGCCTACCGCTCCTGGTGGCCTTTTGCCAACTGGGGATTGCGCGACTCCAATCTCTCAGCCGATTTTCCCACGTCCGCAAGAATGGCGATGAATCTGTATAAATTGGAGCTCAATCAGCAGGTAGATGGCGTCGTATATTTTTCGCCTTTCCTGATTTCGCGGATGCTCCAGGTCATCGGACCCCTGCAAATTACGAAATATCAGGATACGGTCACTGCGCAAAATCTGGAGGAGCGGTTGCATTATTATCAACTGGATAATGCCGGTATACGCAAGATAAAGCTCCTGAATCACACGCCCGATGCTCCTGATAGTGATGTGCGCAAGCTCTTTACGGCCGAAGTCGCGCGTGTTCTGATGGATCACCTGCGTCATGCGCCACCTGATGAGTTGATTACGCTCGCTGGCGAGATGTTGCACGATTTACAGACCAAAGATTTGCAGATTTATGTTGACAATCCGCAGATTCAGAACTTGCTGGCAAAATACAATTCGAGCTCGCAAATAGATACGTTTGCGAAACATGACGGCTTTATGGTCGTACAGGCCAACGTCAATGCGACCAAGGCTTCACAATATACGAATACTATTCTGCATGATACCGTGACGCTCGATGCCAATGGTGGGGCCACGCATCTCCTGCAAATTCGTCTGGTCTATAATCAGGGTGGGCCTGTCTATGGTATGGATACTTTGCGTGATTATGTGCGCGTCTATGTGCCGGAGAAGAGCAAGCTTTTGTGGGGAGACGGTTTTGAAGCGCCTGGTTTCAATGCCGCTGGCTATTATTGTGGGGCGGGCTATGGGCCCTGTCCATCCCCTGATATCTATCAAAATGGCGATCTTCTCTGCCCGACTGGTATAGATAATGCCGGGATCACGCCAGATATGCTGAACGATCCCTATTCTGTCAAAAACCATCCCTTCCGCTATGTAGGGCCGCCATCTAATACGACAAGTGATATGCCGGGCCGGGGGATGTTTGGCGGCTATATGGTTGTTCCCAAGAACTGTACGGCCACAGCTACGATCTCCTGGTACGTACCTCCCATCACCCATGGCTCTTATAGTCTGCTCGTACAGCGCCAGCCGAGCACATTGCCGGAGCTCGATATTACATTGCAGACGACGCCGGGAAGCTGCAAGCGCTATGAAAAGTCAGGCCTGCACTTTGATGGGATCGTCGGCGGCCCTGACATGACCTTCTCTTTGAAGATGAAACCTCCTTCCGCCAGTGGCAATAGTTCGTGTTATCCACAGCCTCCGGTCTGAAGTTATCTTGATACTACAATTGTCTATGCGCGTGTCGTCTATCAGCAAGTGTTGCATGTTTTATTGCTAGAAGCCGGAAAACATACAGCAACAACTCTTTGCGTATATGAAGGTGTGAGGAGTACAAAAGGCGACTTTTGAGAAGTCCTGGTAGACAATAGGCGTGAAATTGACAAAAAATCGTGTGAGACATATACTCAGTGGGAGTAAGATGTTCTCAACAAATTTTAATCTCTTATCTTTACTAGATAGTACTGAGAAGAGATTAAACACCGTACAAGGAAAGCAAGAAGATAGACTTTTTTCTTGAAACCCAACCCTATACGGTGTATACTGCTTTTGCGCTATGCGCTGTAGTATCTGTTCTATAACCGGACAACCGGAGGGGTTTTGAACCTTCCCATAAGGGGTCTCTGTTGGAAGAGAAGCCAGGATCTGTTTGCATAGCAATCGTTCAGCTAAACGATTAACGGGAAGATTGTTGAAGAGAAGTGCATATGGAACAACCAGCCGTATTAAGTATCACACGTTCAGAGAGCTCATATCGGTTTCGGCTTGATCTTCCCGATGGCCCCGCTCTAGCAGGCCAGGAGTATAGCACCGAGCTAACCGTTGATCTACGAGAAAGACAGCGTCGCTCTCTACAGGCCGCTGCTCAATCCATGCAGGCTCTTGCCTTTACGGAGATAAAGCGCCAGACGCTCAAGCTGGGTGCTGTCAATGATGCCTTATTGACTTTAGGCAGATTCCTCTTTGAAGCACTGTTACCCCCTCCTCTGCAAGAGGCTTTGCGTCGTTACGATGGGGCGCTTGTCCTTGATACCAACACGCCAGATATCCCCTGGGAGCTCATGTTCGATGTTTCTTCCAGGCCGGGGCGGTATCTTTGTAATGTGTTGAGCGTGGGCCGTCTGGCACAGGATAACGGCCGAGAGCGCGAACTACTCCAACGTAACTCTTCAGCAGAGCGGCCTACGCGCAAGCTGGGGCGGCGCGAATTGCAAGGTCTTTCTATCCTGTTCCTGGTCAATCCAACTGGTGAACGTACGGTGGCCGAAGAAGAGGTCGCGTCGTTATGCACCAATCTGCCCGAATCCGTTTCGCGCATTATTCTCTATCGCCAGCAGGCGAACCAGCTCGAAATGCGCGTGCGTATGAGTGCCGATATGCCTCAAGTCCTGCATTATGCTGGTCCGGTACCGCTTCTCTCTGGAAGCAATGAGCCACTCTTAGCCCTGGCCGGAAATTCACGCCTGGACAGTGTTGCTGCCGATCAACTTTTTCAAAACTTGCCACGCAATCCGCTAATTTTCTTGAGCTATCATGAGGATGAGCGTCAATTTCGCTCGAATAGCGGCAGTACCGGCATGCAGAGTGAGCGCGATGAGGCTATGGAGCGTCTCGCTTCTGCTTTGCTTCTGGCCGGTGCCGGTGCGGTGTTGCTGCCTCGCTGGCCTGTGCACACTGCACGTGCGCGCGAGTTTGCGGCGTTGTTTTATCAGGATGTCGCCGATGGGGTGATGCTCGGTGAAGCGTTACGCCGGGCACGGGTCTCTATGGCGCAGCACTATATTGATGATACTTCGTGGATGTCTTTTATCCTCTATGGTGATCCTACGCAGCGCCTGGTTGTTGGTTCACTTTCTGGCAAAGAACGACCTGTTGAGCCCCAATTCGAAGTGTTTGACGATAATCATCTCATCTCGCCCATTTTGCCCTCGGCCAATACACCTGATCGCCGCTTCTTGCGCGCAGTCCTGGAGCTTGCGCTGGGAGAGGCGAAGCGTATGCACAAAGATTATCTGGGGACGCCTCATCTCTTCATTGCGCTCACAAAATTGGATGGCGGTTGTACGCAAGATGCTTTGCGCAACCTTGGCTTCTCGGCAAAACAGGTTCGCGATGTCATTCGTCTGGCGCTCGGTTCAGGAAAAGCGACCAGCGATACGCCCATTTTGCCCACGCGCCGTTGTAAAGAGATCTTACAGACTGCGGAGCGCAATGCATTGAATGCCGGTTCCAATGCCGTCGATGAACGGGCGATCGCACAGGCCGTGTTGAGCGAGGGCGATGGCGTCACTCACGAACTATTGACCAAGCTTGGCATTAATCCCTCACAACTGATAGAGCTGATTATGGCAAGCAGTGCGCGCGCCTTATTGGAGCTCGTGCCATCGGCTGGTGCCAGCCCGGAGGTTGTGCCGGAGGAGCTGCCCGGTGCGTTCGGGCCAGAAGGGGGACCATTCCCCTCGAAAGGCAACAACTCGGTGCTGGAGCGTCTGGGTCGCGATCTGACCAGACAGGCCAGCACGAAACAACTGACGCCGTTGATTGGGCGTGATAAAGAGATTCGCCAACTGATGCAGACGTTGATGCTGAAGGACCGCAATAATCCGATTCTGATTGGCGAGTCGGGCGTTGGAAAAACGACGATCGTGGGAGGACTCGCCCAACGGATCATTGATGGCAAAGTACCACCAGAGCTGCGTGGCAAGCGCTTGATTGAGCTTTCGGCCAGTTCGCTTGTGGCGGGAACCAAATACCGTGGTGAGTTTGAGGAGCGACTCCTGAAGGTGCTGGAGGAAGCAGAGAATAGCGGCAATATTATTCTCTTTATCGACGAGATGCATCTGCTGATCGGCACGGGCCGCGCGGCGGATGGCAGTATTGATGCTGCGGGTATCCTCAAGCCCGCGCTGGCTGGAGGACGGTTGCGCTGCATTGGCGCTACGACGCCGCAGGAGTATCGTCTGATCGAAAAAGATGCTGCGATGGAGCGACGTTTGCGTCCGATCATTATCGAAGAGCCTTCGATTGAGGAGGCTATGGCGATCCTCCAGGGTATGCGTGAGCTCTACGAACAACACCATCATGCGGAAATCACCGAGGAAGCATTGCAGGCGTCTGTCAATCTCTCCGTCCAATATCTTCCCAATCTACGCCTGCCCGATAAAGCCTGTAGTGTACTGGACGAGGCCTGTTCGCAGGCGCGTGTCTTCTCCATTGATGCTGCGGAGGGAGATACGGTTGCGGAGACGCCGATCATTACTGCACCAATGATCGCCGAGGTGATCTCGTATCGTACGGGTATTCCTGTACGCGCTCCTGGACGCGAGGAGCGGGATCGTCTGCTCAGTCTGGACACCCGGTTGCGCGCACGGGTCATTGGACAGGATGAAGCCGTGAAGCGTGTTGCGCAGGCTATTCAAGTCTCTCGTGCTGGATTGAAGCCGCACAACCGACCGGCAGGCGTCTTTATGTTCCTGGGACCAACTGGCGTGGGAAAAACAGAGTTGGCGCGCGCACTTGCTGCGGAGGTCTTCGGCTCCGAGGATCATCTCATCCGCGTGGACATGTCAGAGTACATGGAGAAACATGCGGTCTCGCGTATGGTTGGTGCTCCTCCGGGATATGTTGGCTACGATCAAGAGGGCCAGCTCACAGGCAAGCTGCGGCGACGTCCTCATTCGGTTGTTCTGCTTGATGAGCTGGAAAAAGCGCATCCTGAAGTGTTTGACCTCTTCTTGCAGGTCTTTGATGCGGGCCGCCTGACTGATGCGCAGGGACATACCGTAGATGCGCAGCATGCCATCTGGATTATGACCTCGAATGTGGGTACGGAGATGCTAGGACGCTCCATGCCCAGTGGCTTCCATGCAGGCATTAAAGGCACCGGGCAGGAGTTACAGAAAGAACGCTTGATGGAACGTTTGAGGCAGACCTTCCGTCCGGAGTTTCTCAACCGTATCGACGATGTGATCATTTTCCATCCGTTGGATCAGGATCAGGCCCATGCGATTACGCGCCTGCAAATGAACGATCTTGCCGTGCGCTTACTGGAGCAAGGGCTGATGTTGCACGCCGAAGAGAGCGCGATTGATCTGCTCTGCAAAGAAGGCTTCAGCCAGACGCAGGGGGCAAGGCCACTGCGCCGGGCTATCGAGCGCCTGCTCACGGTGCCGCTTAGCCTGCGTATTCTGCTCGCGAATATTCCCGAAAATGGCGAGGTCTTTGTCCACGCCGTAGGTGATAAGCTAGAGATAGATATACGCGAGCCTCAACGCGAGATGGACGCTCCACCCGTATGGGATGCCGAAGTGAACGCCTGAAAACGTCTCTCGTGCAGATTAGAGACCCAGGTAGGTGCGATATTGCTTCCATGTAGCGGCAATACGGCTGCGAACCTCAGAGCCAGCGATAGGCGTGAACAGCAGCGCAAGCACCACGCCTGTGACGATGCCTGTGCGGAACAGCGTCTTTGCAATCTGATGAGAGACCCGGGTCTGTGTCGAGGCTTGCATATCTTTTGCCTGCCTGCTCGCTTTATGCAAATTCTTGCTGGCCTGTTTCGTACCCTTGTTGATCCTGTTGCTCGTTTCGTCAAGCGTAGACGCGAGGTTTTTCTGGACCTTTCCCAGATTTTTCTGCGCGTCCTTTGTGCCCTTTCTGAGCCTGGATTGGGCCGCTTGCGTATTGCTTGTCAGGGTATCGCTTGCTGTCGAGATACTGCCCTGTATTGCCTCCTGAAATTTGCTGAAACGCTTCTGTGCCATTTTTTTGGCCTTCTTAGACGGCATTGGCTTGTGTTTCAGCAGTTCCTCCGCCAGACTGAGGCCTGCGGTCATAGTCGCAGATGCCTTGTCTACCCCTGTGTGTAACTTGTCCTGAACGTTTTCATAGGTGCTCTGTGCCGCATCCAACGCTGTGGCATAGGTAGATTGAGCTACATCCTTTGCCTTTGTGTAGGATGTGGGGATAGCGTTCCTTGTGGCCGTTGTCACATCCTTTAATTTATGACTGTCTGTCCGGTATAGGGTGGAAAATTTTGCCATATCAGCCTCCATTTCATCCAGGTTTATACACGTAATGATATTTCTCAAGGGTGGTGGGTCTATCGTTCACATACACCACGTACTGGAAGTGCAGATGGTTTCATATTTATTATTTGTTAGAGTTTCTGATAGTACGATTATCTTAATAAGACTAATGATACATCCTATTTTGCTGCTCGCTTGTATATAACAATGAGTGTATATGCTATGCTTGCGCTGCTTATCGATTTTATCTTTATGTGTGGATGTAGCTATTCTCTACTTCGGAAATTTGTATTCTTGTTGATAATATGGGTGAAGAGACTGTTATGCGTAAAAAGGAGTGTGTGTGAAGAAGAAACGTTACCTGTTGTTTTTGCTGTTTCTGACAGTGTTGGTGAGCTGTACCAATAGCCTCAAGCATGAGAGCGCGCAGGCTACGCCGCAGGCCACGCCCGTCAATGCCACAACATTGCGGGCATTGGCCAGTTCCAGAGGCATCCTGATAGGTACGGCGGTTGATGCGAATGCTCTGGTACAAGATAGCAAGTATGCTGCGGTACTGGGGAGAGAGTTCAATCTTGTGACGCCTGAAAATGCCATGAAATTCGATGCGTTAGAGCCCGCTCCAGGCGTCTTTGATTTTAAGCAGGCCGATGCGATTGTTGCCTTTGCGAAGGCGCATCAGATGCAGATTCATGGCCACAATTTTGTCTGGTATCAGGCCTTACCAGATTGGATAAAGCAGGGCTCTTTTACGAAGGCGCAACTGTCATCTATTTTGCATGACTATATTACAACGGTCATGAAACACTATAAAGGTCAGGTGATGATGTGGGATGTGGTGAATGAGGCGTTAACTGATCAAGGAGCTTTTCGTTCTTCGATCTGGTACAACACGATGGGCCCTGACTTTCTTGACGAGGCTTTTCGTTGGGCGCACGAGGCCGATCCGCAGGTTCAGCTTTTTTATAACGATTACGGGGCGGAGACAGAGGGCGTGAAGTCAGATGCCATCTATGCTCTGGTCAAAGGGATGCTTGCGAGGGGCGTGCCCATTAACGGCGTCGGCTTTCAGATGCATGTGGGGCTGAACAGTGCCCCTTCAGAGCAAGCGGTCATCGCGAACATGCAGCGGTTTGCAGCACTGGGCCTCAAAGTGCAGATCTCAGAAATGGATGTTATGATCCAGGGCGATCCTCGGCCCCTTGAGCAGAAGCTACAGGCGCAGGCGCAGATCTATCAGAATATGCTCTCGGCCTGTCTCGCGGTGAGTGCCTGTGAATCTTTTACAATGTGGGGTTTTACCGATCGTTATACCTGGATACCGGCCTCAACCGGCCATCCTGATCAACCATTGATTTTTGATAGCAACTACCAGCGTAAGCCCGCTTATACTGCGCTTGTACAGACGTTGCGGCAACGCTAAACTCATCCAGCTTTCTGCTCTTTTCCATAAACACAGGTATTTTATGACAATAGCTCATAAATTATGTGTTACGAGTATACTGAGTAATAGGGGTTTATATCTATTCAAACGCATTGTGCCTGCAAGTGGAACAATGCGTGGGACTGGAATGGAAAAGATGGATAGGCTCGTGATATGGCGACTGCGCAATAGCTTATTGCGCAGTTCAGCTGGAATAAAATGGTATTCCTGGCAGCATGTGGCGATGGGTATGATCCTTTTGCTTGCAGCCGCGCTAAGTTTTTTTCGCCTGGATCAACTTGGATATGGAAATGTATATTATGCAGCAGCGGTGAAGAGTATGCTTCAGAGCTGGCATAATTACTTTTTTGTCTCGTTCGACTCCGCAAATTTTGTGTCAGTTGATAAACCTCCTATTGGCCTGTGGGTACAGACAGCGAGCGCGAAGTTGTTTGGCTTTACCGGATGGAACTTGCTCTGGCCTCAGGCCCTGGCCGGTGTGTTCTCTGTCGCTGTACTCTATATGCTGGTGAGGCGTAGTTTTGGTCCGCTTGCCGGTGTGATTGCGGCTCTGGCCCTGGCCTTGACGCCGATCAATGTGGTCACTAATCGCAATAATACGGCTGATAGCCTGCTGGTTCTGACGGTATTGCTGGCCACATGGACGATATGTCGGGCGATGGAGAGCGGGCGGTTGCGCTGGCTACTCCTCTGTGCTGTATTGATGGGCATCGGATTTAATATAAAAGCGCTTCAGGCATATCTTGTCTTGCCCGCGTTCGGGCTGGCGTATATGCTAGGAATAGCGGGCCACTGGCAGGTACGTTGTTTGCGCCTTGGCGTCGCTTTCTTGCTTCTGCTCATCGTTTCATTGTCATGGATCATTGCCGTCGATCTCGTGCCTGCGGCCAACCGTCCATATGTAGGGTCCAGCCAGACAAACTCGGAATTAGAGTTGGCCATCGGTTATAATGGCCTGATCCGTCTCCTGGGCATCGGCGGAAGTCAGAGCGCATCGGCATCTCATGCAGATACTTCATCCGCATCGCTCGGAACGCTTATCAGTACATTTATCGCCTCTGATGAAACTGGCAGTCCCGGTCCTTTGCGCCTCTTCAATCAGCAGCTAGGGTCACAGATCGGTTGGCTATTGCCGCTGGCGCTTATTGGCCTGCTGGTCGCTTGCTGGCAGACGAAAATTCGTTTTCCGCTCAACCAGAAACGGCGGGCGCTTCTGCTCTGGGGAACCTGGCTTTTGACGGTGGGCGCTTTTTTCAGTGTGGCAGGATTTTTTCATACCTACTACCTGGTCATGCTGGCTCCTGCTGTCTGCGCCCTCGTCGGGATTGGCGTGGCATCCCTCTTACAGGAATATTTGCGTACTGACTGGCGTAGCTGGCTCTTTCCCTGTGCACTTCTGATTACCGGAGGGATACAGGTGTTATTGCTTGCTCCCTATCCCGCTTATAGCAGATTTTTGTTGCCCGCGATCATTGGTCTCAGCGCACTGGCGGTTCTCCTCCTCAGTCTGGTGACGTGCGTGATACGTCTGCGCGTGCCAGTGATGTTAACTTGCGGCGTATCTCTGGGCTTGCTGGCGCTTTTTGTGTCGCCATTGCTCTGGTCTACGCTATCCGTGCTGCATGCTGGTGATATGCTCATACCAAGGGCTGGCCCGGCGTTGGCTTCATCGCAAGTAGCGACATCGGCAGCCAATTACGCTTATGATGAAGAGCGGCAGAGACTGATTCAGTATCTTCTACTCCACGAAGGGAAGACCCGCTTTTTGCTGGCGACGCTGGATTCTTTGACGGCCGCACCCATTATCCTTGCAACCGATAAGCCAGTGATGGCACTGGGAGGCTTTTTAGGCATCGACCCGATTGTGACGCCGGAAAAGCTCTCTGTACTAGTGGCGGGCGGAGAGGTGCGCTACTTCTTGCTTCCCTATTTTCAAGTTTCGCAATTACCTGTGCAGATCCGCCAGGCTCTGGCGCAAAAAGACTTTGCCAGATTCGGGATTGCGAGCAGTCTGGTTGCGCTATTAAGCTGGGTCAATACAAATTGTCAGCTCGTCCCGGATGAGCTCTGGCGCGTCCAGTCCGAGCAGGCTTCGACTACCAACCAGGGGCAGTTCTCGTTTGGTGGCGTCTCGGAAAAACTGTATAGTTGTGCGAAGCATCATCGCCGCTGACGGCTTGTCTATTGGGCTTGAGAAAGCTTCCAGCACTCTCTGGCAATTTCCCAATCCTCTTCAGTGTGAATGAGTAAAACACGCACGGCTGAGGTGGACGTGGAAATTTCCTGATCGGCGGGTGATTGCTGGTTTTTTGCTTCGTCAAGCTCTAGATGCAGAAAACCGAAGGCGTCACAGGCTCTGGCACGTATTTGAGGATCATTCTCACCGATGCCACCGGTAAAGGCGATGACATCGACTCCTCCCAATACCGCCAGCATCGCTCCCATGCAACTGCGCAGACGATGGACAAAGATGTCCACTGCCAGTTTTGCGCGTGCGTTTCCTTGCTGGATCGCCTCATGAAGCAGCCGCAAATCTCCCGAAACGCCCGAGATGCCGAGCAGTCCGGATTCTTTATTGAGTTGATGATCGAGCTGCTCGGCGGTATATCCTTTTTCTCGTTGCAGATAAAAAAGAATACCCGGATCAATCGAGCCAGAGCGTGTCCCCATCATCAGACCTTCCAGGGGCGTAAAACCCATGGTGGTATCGATACTATGGCCGTCCCGAATCGCGGCAAGAGAGCAACCATTCCCCAGGTGGCAGTTGATGATGCGTAGCTCTTGAGGATCGCGCTGCACAATATCGGCTATGCGCTGCGTACAGTATTGGTGACTGATGCCGTGGAAGCCATAGCGTTGAAGATGCTGTTCGTACCAGGCATAAGGCCCTGGATAGATCGTGCTTTCCGGGAGCAAATGACGATGAAAGGCGGTATCAAAGACGGCAATCTGAGGTGTATCGCCAAGTAACTGTTCGATGATCTTGATCCCTTCCAGGTTCGCGGGATTATGGAGTGGCGCGAACTCTGAGATCTTGCGCAAGTTCTCTATCACGGTCGGTGTGACGCGTATGCTGGTACGATATTCAGGGCCGCCGTGAACGACGCGATGTCCGACCAGTGTGATCTCTGAGGGGTGCTCAATCACTTTTGTTGGTCCCTGCCAGAGCGTTTTCAGCATCTGTTGCAGTATCTCGCCACGCCCCTGAGAAGTAATCTGTTGCTCAATTTTCTGACCATGAAGTGTGCTCACGGTAAGCGAGGCGCGATCATTCTGCCGGGTCCAATCGCCGTGAGCCGTCCATAACGGCTGTGGTGGTTCGCCCGGTAGCTTTTCATCGATCTCATAGAGGCAGCTTTTCTGGCTGCTGGAACCGGCATTTAAAACCAATATTTTCATCATCATACTATCCTTTATCGGCTAGAGGTGATATATCTTTAGTGCCTATTTGTCCTCCGCATAAGATTGAGTATAATGCATGAAGCTCACAAAACGATCACAGCATGCGAGCGACGTTTATCGCTCTCTCGTTCCCGTAAGTACATTCAAGCAATGTTTGCGGAATCCGTTGTGCTGCCAAACAGGCAAACATTCCGCGTTTGATCCTTGAATGTACTTAGATGGTTAACGTGAGAGGCTAGGGCGCAGGCAAGCAGGGCCGC